>ENA-OQDM01001174-OQDM01001174.1-human-gut-metagenome-genome-assembly--contig:-NODE-1174-length-11298-cov-1.153433_pt1 | contig 11298 bp, 9 predicted proteins | sample MGYA00242772_ERZ504605 | MGnify/ENA primary metagenome ERZ504605 (study PRJEB26092, sample SAMD00036348) | human gut metagenome | host: Homo sapiens | study: EMG produced TPA metagenomics assembly of... | reverse complement strand
TTTTACAGGTAAATAATATATTTTTACGAATGGTAAGAGAAATTAAAAGGATTTTAAGACAGCGTGATGATAATTACTGAAGGATACATAACGAATTTATTGACAAATTATTATGAATGTGCAGAATAATATAAGAAATCTTCCTGTAAAAGAATTAATGCGCTGACAGGGGGAAAAACGTTTTAAGAGGACAGATCCACAAATCAGAGAAGGGAGAGTCTCTTGTTTTTTCGTTCATTTCATTTTCGCAGGCGAAACATGGGAAAGCCTTGCCGGAAATCAATGATATAGAATTTCATTTATTGGTTAGGGGAAGCTGTTTGGGAAATCGGCTTTTCGCGAGCCGGAGGAGGAAAAGTATGAAGAAAAGAACACGGCGCTGGCAGGGGCTTTATTGCTTGTGCTGGCAGGATGGAGTGCAGCAGATGCGGCGGAGATCTATACCTTGGATCCCGTCATTGTCACGGCGGAACGTACAGATACGAAAAGAATTAAAAACGCCGGCAGCGGTGGAGATTATCACGGATAAACAGATTCGTGAAACCGGAGCCGCCAATATGCAGGAAGCGCTCAAGTTCTCCACAGGTATTATTACCAGCAGCCAGGGGCCCCGCGGTCTCTCCCAGGGGACAATGACGGCAAAGGCGGTCATCCGCGGCGTTGAAAAAGGTACGCTCGTTCTTGTGAACGGTGTTCCGATGAATCAGAGCGGCATGTACAGTCTTCAGGATATTGCTTCCGATTCCGTGGAAAAAGTAGAAATTGTCCGCGGAGGCGGTGCGGTTCTTTATGGTTCAGAAGCCAGCGGTGGTGTTATTAATATCATCACCAAAGGGACAAGGGATACCAAGGTAAAAGCGGGCTTTGGCAACTATGGACAGCAGAACTATGCAGTCAGCGCGCAGGCAGGGGATAAATTCGGGATTACTTATTCCTATGACCACATGGGGAAAGTAGATCATATTTCCCATCCTGACGGCGGCCGTCCGGCAGGGATGTATTACAATATCATCCGTGCTGAGCATAATTATGTAGACTGGCGTTACAATATCACTGATGGTCTTTATTTTACCCATGCGTACTCGGAGAACAACAGCCACTATGTATACCGTTATGACGGACGCAACGGAAAGAATAAAGGGCAGCCCGGCCAGGATATGATTTACAAGACCCGCGAAAACGTGGCGGGGCTTCATTATGATAAGGATGACCTGAAAGCGGATTTTTACTATCATAAGAGAGATATGTCCACCGGTAAGAGCAAAACGGAAGTAGCGCCTTACGCGAAAAGGGGAAGATATGACCCCGACAAGCGGATTTTCACAAAGACAGAAAATAATGATGAGACCATCGGGTTCAATTTGTCCAACCGCTGGTATTTTGATAAGGGTTCCGTCCTTATCGGCGGTGATTTCCGCAGGGACATGGCGGACGTTGTCGATGGAAATACTTATCACTATGCGCGCAATATGTACTCTCTTTATGGACAGCTGGAATACGATTTCACCAGGGCGACAAGGGCGAACCTGAATCTTCGCCAGACCTGGGTTGCAAAAGATGATGCAGGAAATAGGTATGACAAATTTACGCCCGAACTGGTTCTTATGCATGATCTGAGTGAAGATACCATGATTTATGCCAAGGCGGGAAAGTCATTCATGATGCCGACTTTCAAACAGCTTTATGGCGGCGGCAATGTCATCGCCTCTCCGGGACTTCGTCCGCAGACAGGAACCCACTATGAAATCGGCGCAAAGAAAAATATAGGCAAGTCATCCTGGCGCCTGGCCGCATTCCACTACAAAATCAAGGACAGCCTGGAAGCAAAAGTCGGCGCAGGTGTAGTGGGAGATATCAAATATGCCAATGAAGATGTAAGAAATACCGGTATTGAACTCGAATGGACAAGAAATGAAAATGAAAACCTGTCCTACCACACGGGACTGACTTTCGGGCATCCGGAGAAGCAGGAAAGGAAGGCCGGCGGTACAACAGGAGACTGGCATGATTATTACGGCAAAGTGCAGTGGAACGGCGGCATCGTTTACCGAACCGGCAAGCTGACAAGCGCTTTTGAGTTTGCTTATCTGGGGAAACGTATTCGTGACTACACGCCTTACAAATCATTCAAGAGCCAGTTCTTCACTGACCTGAACTTTTCTTATCAGGCAAATGAAAATGCCCGTTTCTTCCTGAATATTGATAACCTGTTCAACCGGCATGACATCATTTCTTCATCTTCCTCCACGTTCTATAATCTGGGACGCAACTTCCTGGCAGGAGTGGAATATAAATTCTGATGTGAGAATTGAGAAAGCTGTACGTGTGCATGGCTTTTCTTTTTGAGGAATAAGTCTGTTATGGAGAAAATATTTTTTATTATTGACATATGATTATGTAAAGTAAATAATATAAATGGTTCGCATAAAATAATAATAAGCGAAGTATTTATATTACCTACAGGGGCAATGAGGATTTCACAAAGGAATTTTTTTGTGGTACGATCATTGCTTTTTTATTGCTTTTCATCATGCAGGATAGGCGAAACATCGGACAGCTTTCTTCTGCTGATGATAGATACATTGTTTTTATATGTATTAGTTCACGCGAAAGGATGGGGTGCGGCAAATCATTTAGCGGTATGGAAAAAATATTATCAGAGGAGGAATGATGATGAAGAAAAATCAATTATTGGCAGGTGCAGTATTGCTGGCACTTACTGGGTGGAGTGGAGCTGCGGCAGCAGATCAGGTTTACACGCTGAATCCTGTCGTCATTACGGCGCAGAGGATGGAAACGACAGAAATAGAAACGCCTGCGACGGAGACGGTGGTCACCGCTAAGAAGATTGAGGAGGCAGGTTATAAAAATGCTTTTGATATCATTGAAGTCAGGTGGGCCTTACCAGTACAGGTTATGGAGACGGCGGTCAGGATTTCGGTTTCAGTTCGGGACGCACAGTTATCCGTGGTTATGACAGGGGCACTCTTGTCATGGTGGACGGCATCCCCATGAATCTGAAGAATTACAATTCTCTTGACGGGATTCCTGTCGAAATGATTGAGAAGGTAGAAATCATCAAAGGGGCGGCAGGAACTCTGTACGGCAGCGAAGCGATGGGCGGCGTGGTGAATATCATTACGAAAAAGCCTGGGCAGGCAAAACAGGGAATTTCTATCAAAGGAACCGTGGGAAATTATTATAAGGATTTCGGTGTAACTTATACAGGCGACCGTTTGCTGGTGAGCCTGTCGAAGGAATATTCTGACGACTATACACGTGCCAATGATTTTCCCCGCGGATCCAGTATTGACTGGTGGATCGGGAAAGGACAGAAAAACCGCGCTGCTGTTGCAGGCAAGCTGACGGATGAGTTGTCTTTCAATTTCATGTTTCAGGACGGCACTATTACAAGAGGCGGCATCAAAACGGGAAGAAGGCCTGTAAAGTATGATTATACCTATCAGGACAGGCGTATAACTACGGGACTGTACTATCAGGGGAAAGACAATGGAGTCAAGGCGATGCTCGGATACAACTATCGTCAGGCGGACGGCTGGGACCATGTAAAGAATGCCAGAATATCTGCCTCTGCCGATCTGGAAAGTTATATTACCGATGTGCAGAAAGAATGGAAACTTGGCGAAAGGGATACCTTGATCACGGGATACAGTTTCAAGCGTGAGGATTATACGAGCCTTGTTAAATCATCAAATAAGGCGCACCGCATGAACAATGCGTTGTATTTGTCGTGGGATCATGCGTTTAACGATCGTTTCAGCACGACGGTCGGACTGCGCGGGGAAGTGATCGACGATCCTTTTGATGATCAGCGGATTATTAATCCCCAGTTCCAGACACTATATAAAATCAATGACACCACATCGTGGTATATCAATGTGGGGCGCGCTTTCCAGATGCCGACCGTTGATGCTTATTTTGGTAACAAGGCTTCTACCGGCGGGCTGAAGCCTGAAAAAGGTTGGACTTATGAAACCGGTGTGAAAAAGCTTATCGGGGATAAAAGCAGTTTGAGATTTGCTGTGTACCATATGGATTTTGATAACAAGCTTGGCTGGTCTGATAAAGATCCTCTGACAGGGCAACAGTATCCTATCAATAAAGGCGAGTTCAGAAATACCGGCGTGGAAGCGGAATTTGCAAGAACCGTAAATGCCCATTGGGATTATTCTTTGGGACTGGGGTACGGCAATCCGGAAATCAGGGATCCCTCGAAGAAGAATTCCAAATGGGAGCAGGATGCAGGCCGTATTGATATAGCTGCTGCGCTTACATACCGTGCGGATAAAGTGCGGAGCACGATGACTTTCAAGTATCTCGGTGACCGTGAATGCTACTCCATTTATGGGGATGTACCGTCCCGTATCCGTCTGACATGGAATACGATTTATGACATAACCCCGCGGGATACGGTTTCCTTGACTTTGAACAACCTCCTGGATCACAAGAATTACGCAAACCGTTATGGAAACTTGGAACTCCCGCTTAACTGGAGACTTTCTTATTCCCACAGATTCTAAAAAACGGCAGGCAGGCTGACATGGGATAAAGAGGATAGACAGATGGTGTGGGTTTTCTGTTGACGGAAAGAATTTTTCATGATACGATGACTGCACAATCTAAAGGATAGGGAGAACTGACGGATTCTGTGGAATTGACCACGTGAACTTCCTATTTCGAAAACAAGCCGACCGTCTGGGCAGGGAAACCTACTCAGGCGGGTTTTGCGCTTATTGGTTTCCCCTTCATTCAGCTAGTAATGGAGGGGATTATATGAAAAGGAATCGTTGGCTTATTGCGCTTGCGGCGGCAGGCATTCATATCTGCATCGGCAGTGTATATGCCTGGAGCGTTCTCACGAAGCCTGTTATGGCGGAAATGGGATTATCTCTTTTCGGAAACTACGTGGGCGTTTTTCTATTGCCATCTTATTTCTTGGGCTTTCCGCAGGATTTCTTGGCGGTATTGTGGAGCGTCTTGGCCCGTGCAAGTCGGGACTGGTTTCTGCCTGTTTCTTTGCCTCCGCCATGGTGGGGACGGCATTTGCCGTTTATGTAAAGTCGGCGGTGCTTTTGTACCTGTTTTACGGATGTATCGGGGGGATCGGACTGGGAACAGGGTATATCACTCCGGTATCTACGCTGGTGAAGTGGTTTCCTCTGCATCGCGGCTTTGCTACGGGTCTGGCCATTATGGGATTTGGATTTGCCGCTCTTATTGCGGGCCCTGCCATGCAGTACCTTACTGTGACGGTAGGGCTGGCGGAGAATTTCCTTATTCTTGCCGCGGTCTATGCGGCGGTGATGGCGCTTTCTGCATCTTACCTTCGGGCGCCCCGTCCGGGAGAGGTGGTTCCCTGTCTTGAAGATGTATTGAAGGCGGAAATGGAGAAAGGAAAGAAGCGTACTGTCCTCGGCCCGCAGCTTACGCGTAAGGAAGCGATGCGGACATGGAAGTGGTACGCTTTGTGGTGGATTTTCTTTACAAATATTACTTGCGGAATCGGTCTTCTTGCCGTCGTATCTCCTATGGCACAGGATGTGATCGGTATGGCACCGCCGGAAGCGGCATCCTTTGTAGGAATCATCGGCGTCGTGAATGGTGGGGGGGCGTATTTTCTGGTCTACTGTTTCTGACTGGATCGGCCGCGGTGTGACATATATGATTTTCTTTGCTTTTGAAGTATTTGCATTTTATCGTCTGTCGGATATAACGGACAGCTTTGTATTCCAGTTTCTTGTGCTTGCCGTTATCAGCTGCTATGGCGGCGGATTTTCCTGTATGCCCGCTTTCCTTTCCGATATTTTTGGTGTCCGCCAGCTGGCGGCTATCCATGGAAGCATTCTTACAGCCTGGGGGATTGCGGGGATAGCAGGACCGGTCATATTGGCACTCATGAAAGAGGCGACCGGCAGTTACAGCGCGACACTCAGTCTTTTTTCGGGAATGCTTGCCCTTGCTTTCCTTATTTCTCTACTCATTCATTGGCAAAATGAAACGGAGCGGAAGAAGTGGAGCGTATCTGCCGGAAATAATTGATTTGTCCGTTTATGAAACAATGACGGCGGCTTTCGTCAGAGTATCCGTTCCGTTCATTTCAATTATAGGTGGTAAGGAGAATAAAATTCCTTATGTACAGTCTTATTTATTGCAGCGTATTTTCCATGATGGTAAAATAAATTTGTATCTTTAACATATGAAAGTCGTAGCGTAACAGCGATGAGCAGTTTGGAAGGGGTAGATCGTATGTTTAGTGTAGCAGCACCGCAGGTGCGGGGGGAAAAGCGCGCAGGACAACATTTTTGCGGCAAATAACAGGGCCGTGGCTTTGGCTGATAAAATCGGCAAAGATAAAGTCATTAACGGGACTGTAGGATCCATTCTTGATGAAGACGGAAATTTAGTGGAGCTTGAGGTGGTAAAGGAAGCCTATGCAAGGCTGACACCCCGGCAGATTATCGCGTATGCGCCTATCCAGGGATATGAAAAGTTCCTGGAAAGCTGCATTGACCAGTGCTTCGGAGAGTCCCGACCGGACGGATACATTAATGCCTGTGCGACTCCGGGCGGTACAGGCGCGCTTCATCATGCCATCCATAATTATTCTGCTGATGGGGATGAAGTTTTGATTACCGACTGGCATTGGGGCGCTTATGATTCTTTGATTGACTATCCGGACCGCAGGGTTGTTTCATTCCGATTCCTTACAGAAGACGGTCATTTCAATGTGGATGCTTTCAGGGAAAAAGTAGAAGATATTCTGACACGCCAGAAAAATATTGTCATCATTCTTAACGGTGTCGCCAATAATCCCACCGGGTACTGCATGAGTGTGGAAGAGTGGCAGGCGGCTGTGGACGTACTGAAACATACGGTGGAAGGGAAAGATAAAAATGCGGTGCTTATTCCTGATGTGGCATATCTGGATTACAGCGGTGAAAAACAGGAATGCCGCCGCTTCTTTAAGGTGTTTGGCGGGCTTCCCAAAAATATTTTAACCATCGTGGCTTATACCCTGTCCAAAGGGTTTACTCTTTACGGCCAGCGCCAGGGGGCGATGATCGGCATTACTTCCGATGCTGATGTGGCAAAGGAATTTGTAGACATCAATCAGTATGCGAGCCGCGCGACCTGGTCGAACTGCAACAGTGCCGCCCAGAATGTAATGATTGATATTTGCAGTGATTCCGCAAAGGTAGCAAGGCTGGATGCGGAAAGAAATAAATATTTCAAGCTGATCGGTGAAAGAGCGGCTATCTTCATGGAAGAAGCAAAAGATGCCGGCGTGAAGTTTGTTCCTTATATTTCAGGGTTCTTCATCACGATTCCGTTGGACGGCGCGCAGAAAGTCTGTGACTGCCTTGAAAAGGACAATGTATTCCTTGTTCCCATGAAGAAAGGAATCCGTCTTGCCGTTTGTTCCGTATCCAAGGAAAAGATGAAGGGGCTTGCGGCGAAACTGGCGGCAGCCATAGAAACAGCGGGCGCAAAGCAGTAAGTTTCGAAGCAATTCAGAAATATATTTGGAAGACGATTCTGCGGCAGATTTGCCTGAGAGAATCGTTTTCCTCTTTACAGGAGGACTCACCATGGAAGGCTTATTCGCGGCAGTGAATGCCGTACTTTCTTTCGTTACACCGGTATCCGATTTTTTTTGGGACTTTCCTAAGATGTTCGGCTTTTGGCAAGCAATCCCTCTTTTAGGACAGTTCTCGCTTGCCATTATCGTCCTTGTAGGATCCGGGCTGTATTTCACTTTCCGACTCGGCTTTATACAGATTCAGTGTTTCAGCCGGGGCGTACGTACGCTTATGGACAATCACAGTATCCGTACGGGAATTTCCCCGTTGGCTGCTTTTTGTCTGAGTACGGCCATGCGTGTGGGGCCGGGAAATATTATCGGAGTGACCGGAGCGATTGCTGCCGGCGGCCCGGGGGCGCTTTTCTGGATGTGGGTATCCGCGTTTTTCGGTATGGCGACTGCTTATACGGAAAGTACCCTGGCACAGATATTCAAGGAGAAGCGGGGGAAAGAATTTGTGGGAGGCCTTCCATTCTATGCGCGGTGTCTCTGTGGGAACAAAGTGTGGATCGGCGTGGCACTATCGCTGGTTTATATCGTGTATGCCATGATGTGCCTGCCTGCACAGGGCTTTAATGTCGTGTCTTCCGTCGGAGCCATGGGAAGCATTCTTTCAGGAAGCACTATTCCTGTGCAGTCTGTTTTTACTACGTGGTGTCCCTTGTTGTCATTGTACTGGTCACGGTCATGGCTTTCGGGGGAATCCGCCGTATTGCCGCGGTCAGCAATAAACTTGTTCCTGTCATGGCGGTGATTTATGTATTGACTGTGGTGTCCCTGATTCTGATTAACTTAGATAATGTCCCTTATTTCTTCAGCGCAGTTTTTAAGGGGGCCTTCACTCCTGAAGCTGTTTTCGGGGGAGCTTTCGGTACGGTTCTCATGCAGGGCGTGAAGCGTGGCCTTATGTCTAATGAAGCCGGTCAGGGGACTATCACGATGCCTGCGGCTGCGGCGGAAGCAAAACATCCCTGTGAACAGGGAATCATTTCTGCCATCGGTGTATTCCTTGATACGCATGTGATTTGTACGATGACAGGCTTTATCGTTATTATGGCTCATCGATGGGCTATGGAACCGGAAGCGTGGAAAGCGGCAGGGACATATCCGAAATTCCTTCTTTCTATCGGCTCCATGACACCGGGCGGATTGAATGAGCTCGTTATGATTTTGGTATCTGTCTGTTTCTGCCTATTTGCATATACCTGTGTGATCGGATTTATTACCTTTTCGGAAATTTCTGCAAATCGTATTTCCAGTTCCCGTCCTTTTATCCACTTTATCCGCGGGATGGGCGTTTTTTGTTGCTGCTTTTGGCATATTCTGCAATATTGCAGGCTATGACTTGTCCAACTTGTGGGCGTTCTCCGATTTGGGGAATATCATCATCGTATATTGCAATATCCCTATGCTTTATATAGGTTTCCGCTATGTGATGAAAGCCACGAAGAATTATAGAGAATCTGAAAATCCTGTCTTTAATTCCTCCGTAATCGGCATGGAAACGGAATATTGGGATAGGAAAAATAAAAACTGAAGCAATATAAAAAGGCTGTGCAGCTAAATGCACGGCCTTTTATACTGGATTATTTTTCATTATTTTGTGGAAACAGGGAAAGTAAATCCGTGGGGAACAGTGTCTCCTTTCCTTAGGATGAGGAAATCTTCATCAAACTGATTTTTGGCAATTTTTTTCAGAATACCGTATTGCCCTTGTATTTCTTCCACGGTCCCGTTTAATATGTGTGCCATTCTCCGGACATATTTCCGGACCGGGTAAGATCATAACAGCCGGTGTCGATAATGTAAAACTGATTGATGCGGCCGTACAGTTTTTTTATAAATTCCGCAGCGCCTTCTTTGCCCCGTTCCGCTTCCAGTTTATCCAGGTCAAGGGGAGAATTACGGGTAAATTCCAGCCAGCTGTCAGTAAAGAAAACGCCTTCGTAATTTCTTTCCAGCGTGGCGAGAGAGTTGCCGGAAAGAAGAATATCCAGGCAGTCCCGTGTCCGTGGAATCACAATTTCCGCCGTAGTTGCCGTGAGTCCTATTGTACCGCCGCCGCATCCTGATGTGCAGATGACGATGCGATCTACCTGGCAGAAACGGTCGATCTTATCCTGTACATAAGTGTGGAGGAACTTGGGGTCTGTATGGACTTCTCTTGGTAGAAAGAAAATAGGGGTGTGATTGTTATTCTCTTTCATGGCGGCAAGCAGCTCTTTTCTTAATGTAGAGCAGGCGAAGATGATTGTATTCATAATTTCCTCCATTATATTTCTTTTCTTATATTGTAATGCAGGGGTAAGGGATTGTTAAATCGGGAAATAAAAAATCCGACCGAAAAAGGTCGGATTTTAAGGTAAAAATTATTTTGAGTACAATTCGACGATGAGCGTTTCGTTGACTTCATCTTTGTAGGGGAGTTCTTCACGCAGCGGTGTGCGGACGAGTGTCGCGGACCAGTTGTCGAAGCTCTTTTCTACATAGGGAAGGTCGAAAGACTTCAGTTCGAGGAAAGCCTGTTTGAACATTTCATTGGTTCTGTAGGCTTCTTTCAGGGTAATCACCTGTCCCGGACGTACCGGATAGGACGGGATATCTACTTTCTTTCCGTCAACGGCGATGAGACCGTGGCTGACCATCTGGCGCGCCTGGCGGATGGAGCGAGCGAAGCCTGCGCGGTATACCAGGTTGTCCAGTCTTGTTTCGAGCAGGGACAGCAGGTTTTCACCAACGACGCCGGACATTCTTCTCGCTTTATCATAATAGCGGTAGAACTGTCTTTCCAATAAGTTGTACAGCGCTTTAACTTTTTGTTTTTCTGCGAGCTGGAGACCGTATTCAGACATCTTCTTCTGACGGGTTTCAGCGGGCTGCCGTTTTAACGCTTTCGGATGGCCGTAAATGTTCATGCCAAAACGTCTGCTGGTCTTAAAACGGAGATTCTTGTTTGTTGCCATTGTGTAAATCACCTCTCTAAAAAAATACAGCTGTGGAGCTGTTGAATAGCTTTATAATTATATCTGAATAAACTCCGGCTGTCAAACCCGCTCTGTTCCTTTTGACAGGATCCAGGCAAATAATTTTTCCCCCTTTGTAGTTTCTTTTTTATGGAGCCCTATAATTTCCGGGGCGAAATCAGGGTATCGATTCATATACTTTTCCATGAAGAGAAAGTAGGAAATATCGTCCTGTGTCCATTTCTCTCCCGCCGTGACGGCGCAGATGCCGGGAGGATAAATCATGGCGCATTCGAGGGCGGTTTTTCCTTTCAGCTGGGAAAGAGGAAGGAGTTTTCTGTTTCCTCTGACGAAGGCTTCCGTGGCTTTTCGCCCGCTGCAGGCCATTTCCCTTCGGCGCCGGGTGAAAATGCTGTTTTCCAGGCGGGAAGCATTCTCTTCTTCAAGGAAGTTTTCTATCTGCCTGCCCAGTTCAGCGACGGTCATGTTGTAATTCCCCGAGAGTTTCGGGAAAATTTCCAAAACGGGACGATGCCAGGCGTTGTTTTCAAAGTCTATTAATGTGGAAACGAGAGCCTCTGCTTTTTCTTCCTGATCTCCCGGCTGGATGAGGAAGAGGAGTGTGTGAAGCCCGCATTTTTCAGGGGTAATATTTCTTTCCTGAAGATAGAGGGAAAGAAGCATGGCAGGGTACGGACGTCCTTTTCTGCTCGTGGTGAGAAGGATTTTGCA
>ENA-OQDM01001171-OQDM01001171.1-human-gut-metagenome-genome-assembly--contig:-NODE-1171-length-11308-cov-1.288883_pt1 | contig 11308 bp, 6 predicted proteins | sample MGYA00242772_ERZ504605 | MGnify/ENA primary metagenome ERZ504605 (study PRJEB26092, sample SAMD00036348) | human gut metagenome | host: Homo sapiens | study: EMG produced TPA metagenomics assembly of... | reverse complement strand
TCCTGCGAAGTAAAGCAGAAATCACCGCGAAGAACCTGGATGTAGAAGTGACAAGCACATCCCGTGCTGAAGGCATCCATATGGCAAACAGCAATGCAGCTATTCGGCCCGAAATGACGATTAATGGAAATGTCAATCTGAAAGTAAGCGGAACAGCCAATACGCTGGGTGCTTATATCCAGGGAAACAGCAGATTGACAGTTAATGGAAATGTGACAGCCGATGTGGACGGACACAATGGCGGCTTTAGTTATTATGGGGCAACCGGACTATACTCCACCAGTAATATGGGGCCCAATTCTATGGGAGCTGATATCACAGTCAACGGAAATGTAGACCTGAAAGGCAAAGCCCATGGTATTTTTGCCAATGCCGGCGGCAGCAAAGTGACAGTCAACGGCGGCGGCAGCATTGAAGTGGACAAGGCATCGACAAATCCCTATGCGGCTATCCGTGCAGAAGACGGTATTGTCAACATGAATGTCAAGCTTGACAGCAGCGGAAATGCCGTAGGAAGCCTTGACAAGAAAGTCAATATTAAGGGAAATCTGGCGGTAACGACCGGTGCGGTTAATGCTGTGGATAAGAGAGGCACTTTGTCACAGATTAATCTGGGACTGACGACAGCCGACTCGACACTTCACGGCGTTGTGTATAATGCATTCCCCGATGAAGGGAAGAAAGCAGGAGAGTTGACCTTCAAAGGCGAAGCCAATCTGTTCCTTGCCAACGGTGCCGCATGGACGAATGAAAAGTATGGTGATACCGGAACATCCTGGGGCGGCAAAAACTTCGAGGCAGCCATCTGACAAAGCTTGCCGGCGGAGCAAGTGCAGCCAAGGCAGGACAGATCTTCCAGAAAGACACAGGCAATATCACCGTAGATAACTATAGCGGTTACACGGATGTATATTATGCGCACGAAGAAACGGCGCCGAAAACCATGATCGGCGGAGATTTCATTATACGGAAAGCGGCGTCCGGTTCCGGCATTTCCCTCATTACGGATAATAAAGGGCTGAATACATCCTCTGAGGCATCTGCAGATAAGAATCTGGTCAGCGAAACGCTGAACGCTCTTGCGAACAAACTCTTCTATAAGGCATATGCAGATGGAGAACACAATCTGACCGGTTTTGTAAAAATTGCGGAAGGGCTGACCAGTTCTGAAGCGGTTCTCAAAACAGGGAATATTACCTTTAAGAAGGATAACGGTCAGGGGCAGTATCTCTATGAAACCTCTTATCCGAATGAACAGATCACAGATCCGATTAATAAGACTATCGACGGCAGTGCCGCTTCTGAACAGGCCTACAAAGAAGCCGGCGTTTATAAATCGGATACAGATACCTATCAATTTACAAAGAATCCGGCTACCATCAACGGAGATTCCGGTGCGGCTGTCGATGCAGGCACGAAGGATATCCATGTGAACAGCGGAGCAAATACGCTGAATCTCAATGGCGGAAATACCGGCGTCGGTGTCAAAGCGGAAGGCGGAAAAACCGCTGATATTAAAGGCAACGCGAATATTACAGGACAGACTGGTGTGCTTGCTGACGGTGCGGGAAGTAAAGTACTCCTTTCCGGAAATTCTAATATTACTGCCGGAGGAGATGGCATCGTAGCCTCTGGAGGCAGCATCGTGGAAGCAGCAGGTACAACCAATGTGACGGCAGGAGCCGGCGGTAAAGCTGTTCGTGCGGGCGGCGGATCTTCAGTAAGTCTTCAGGATGGCAAACTGAAAGGAGATGTGGAAGCCGATAACGGTACAGTTTCCCTCCATGGTGCGGAAACAGAAGGCAATGCTACTGCAGCGGCGGGAGGCAGTATCAATCTGACCGGAGGCAGCGTGGCAGGACAGGTAACGGCCAAAGATGGAAACAGCCAAGCCATCGTCAAAAATGCTACGGTGAAGGATCTTATCGGATCCCATGACGGTACGGCATCTATAACCGGCGGCATAGTCACCGGAACCGTATCAGCTGATGACGGTACTGTTAAAGCGGAGAATACAAAAGTAAATGAATCCGTTAATGCTAAAAACGGCGGTACCGTGGAATTAAAACAAGGCAGTGCAGGCAGTCTTGCCTCAGAAGGTGGACGGATTACTGCAAACGGGACAGCCGTGAAAGGTGATGCTTCTGCCAATGCGGGCGGAACGGTAGAAATGACCGGCGGCAGCGTAGACGGTGCGGCGACAGCGGATAATGGAACGATGAAACAGAAAATACGGATGTTGCAAATGGCGCATCTGCGCTTAACGGCGGAAACTTAAACTGAGAAATGGAACCGTTTCCGGCGGGATCAAAACGGATGCCGCGTCTGCATCTGATGTTGTTATGGATCGGGCCGGAGCATCCTTGCAAGGCGATGTATCCGGTGAAGGCAAGACGAACGTAACTCTTTCTAATGGCGGAAACTGGAAAGGAAACAGCGCCGGCAGCGGAGAAACGAAAGGTTAAAGTAGAAAGCGGCGGTACCTGGACAGGTGCCAGCATGAACGGTGATACGGATATCGATCTGGAAGGCAAATGGCAGCAGACCGGCAAGAGTAAGGTTCGCAAGCTTATTCCAACAACGGCGTTCTTGATAAGACGGCTCCGGAAAGCGGAAATACGGATATAGGGCAGCTTAGTGGCAGCTTATCTCTCATTTATGCCCATGACAAAACGAATCCGACAAAGGTACTTGGCGGCGGCACTTTCATTGCGGCAGCGGATGCCGGTTCCACGGTGGACATGATTACCGATAATGCCGGACTGGATACAAATTCGGACAAAGCGGCTGATAAGAATAAAGTCAGCGAAGTGCTGAATGCGATGGCAGGCAAGCTGCAGTATACCGGATATCAAAATGGAGAAAGGAATCTGAAAGGCAAGCTGAGAATTGCCGAAGGTCTGACTTCCAGCAGTGCCGGTCTGAGAACAGAATCATTGAGCTTTAAGGGAGATGGACAGGGATACTTTGATTACACACCTGCCAAGCCGGATAAGCCGGAAATTGAAACCGGGGATTACGAAACTTCTATCATGAGCAGTACCAGAAGCGCTCTGACCTCCTCTATCCTTGTATGGCGGAATGACATGAATGATATGTATAAGCGCATGGGAGATCTCAGAATCGGTGCGGAAAGCGGTTTGTGGGCAAGAGCCTACGGCGGCCGGATCAGTTATGACGCCAACAATGCGTATATGAAGGACAGCTACTGGGCGGCCCAGGTGGGTATGGATAAACGTCTGGCATCAGGCTGGCATGTAGGCGGCGCTTTCGGATACACTGACGGCAGCGCAACATACAGATATGGTGGAAAAGGCGATCCGAAACTGTACACATTGGCGGCCTATGCAACCCGAGTGTCGGAAGATGGACAGTATGTGGATGTCATTGCGAAAGCAGGAAAACTTTCCAATAAGTTCACTGCCTACAACAAATACAGCGCACCGGCGCTCAGGAATTATGTAGAAGGCAAGTATGATACATACGGATATGGCATCAGTGCTGAGTATGGCAAAAAGATTCGTATGGGCAAAGGCTTTGTAACGCCGCAGGCGGAACTGACATGGAGCCGTCTGTCATCGGACAGCTTTGATGCAGCGGCGCCTACCGGTGAAAGCATGCGTGTCAGCCAGTCATCAGTCAACAGTTTAGTCGGACGCCTGGGTGTAGTTGCCGGAGTAGAAAGTAACAAAGGCAATTTCTATGCTAAGGCAAATCTGTTCCACGAATTTGACGGAGACGGCCATATCCTGTTCACTGAACCCGGAAAGACAGGCAAGCGCTCCTCGTTCAGCCTTAAGGATACCTGGGTGGAAATTGCACTGGGCGGCAACTACTATTTGAGCCCGAGAAGCATGATTTATGCAGATTTCACCAAGAGCTTTGGCGGAGATTACAAGGTAGACTGGAGAATCAATGCAGGAATTCGCTTCAGCTTCTGAGCATGATGTCAACTTCCAAAAGGGGAATGAAACAAGATTTTGTCATGAGAACTGAATAATAAAAAGAAAAAATAAAGGACTGCTTTCCTGGGGACAGGACGGCAGTCCTTTATACTTGGGAGATAATTAGATAAGTATGCGAAACAGAGCAAGTTAACATTGTATTTGAAAAGGATTTATAAAAAATAATTAAAATTACCAATTGGAATATCATTTATTGTTGATATGTGAAAAGTAATATAGTATAATTTACACGATGAGATTGGATGATCATTTGGAATTATGAGATGTAAATAGCTATTTCTTAATAAATAATGATTATCCAATAATTTAATACTATTATGAGGACAAAAGCTGAAGAGCTCATGTGGGGAATCCGGTGAGACTCCGGAACTGGCCCGCAACTGTATGGGGAATTGTGTCATAGTAAGTCTTTCACAGAGATATGACAGAATGAGGAACTAAGTCAGGGTGCCACTTTGTTTTCTGATTTTCTAATGACTTGCGAGGCATAAGGCTAGATGCATAAGAAAGCCGGATATGGGAAATCCGGTTCAGATTTAGAATTATGAAATCTGTGCATCTTTTTATTGTCTCGTTTTTTTGTTGCGTTTAATGGAGTGGATGAAAGGGAGTGCCGAGTATGGATAATTTGAAATACTTTTTGGAGTGAATCCAGTTCATGTGACACGGGTTTCATGACCGCGGCAAGCGGTTCAGATCCGGATGGGTATGTTTTAGAAGAGGATGAATTGCCTGCTGTCGGGCAAGGCTGGGGTGCTAATCGAGTATCCGGCAGAGAGTTTATGTTTGCAAAATCGGGAGGAATTATGAAACGGAATAAGGTAAGTAAATTACAGATGAGGCGGCTGGCTGCCGGTGTTACAATTGCGCTGCTGACGGGTACATGCCAGGTGATGGCAGATCAGTCTACAAATCCGATCAGTGAAAGTGAAGTATTTACTGCAGACCGTCTGGCACAGGTCGTTAATAAAAATAACATGCCTAAAGAAAGATTCAAATCCGTCGCAGCAGGTATTTTAGGATATACGCATGATAAGGCCTCAATTAAGACGATTAATATTGATATGGCGGGTCATGACCTGACGCTCGATTTGACGAAAGTTGCCGATTTGGGGGCTGATTATTCAGCATACGGGATCAAGGCGAATAATAAGACAACTATCGTGGTTGACAGCAATAAAACCAATCCGGGGAAAAACGGTACGATTACCATCAAGGCGAAAACGCTGTGGTCTCCCTCAGGAGACAGCGGCAGCAAGTATACTGCTGCACATGGTATCGCAGTGGGCAATTTTAGCCAGAGATTTAATAAAAAAGTAAGTGAAGACCTGGTGAAGACGACGATCAATGCTGATGTAGTGATTGAAGAATTGCGCGGCGGTTCTATCAAAACGACAGGCATTTCGTCTATGGACTGTTCTGATTTAGCGATTAATGGAAGATTCACAATCAAGCCGGGCGCAATTAGCCTTATGCAATGGAATCGGGGCGATCAGTCAAAAACTTATGGCATATATATGATTGGAAGCAATAATACTATTTCTATTACTTCAGCGGATATTGATGATTCAAAGAATGGGTCACTTTCTGACCTGATTAAAACGGACGAATCGCTTTGGGGCGGCAAAACAGAGAAGAATGTTCTTCGTATTGGCGGCGGTACGCTCAAAGTCAAAGAGAATCAGAAAGAACGGTATCTTATCAGCGCCGCGAAAGGATTCCGGACATTTATCAATGTGAATCAGGACGGAAGCGCAATCGGGACATCAAAAGCAGATTTGCAGGGGACGATTCGCATGGATGCTGGGTCAGAAGCTTATGTTGGTCTTACTGCCGGATCGAAATGGGTCGGCGGAACACAGGCAGATACAAAAGGAAAGGTGAATCTTTTTCTTTCAGAAGGTGGTGAATGGAACACGCTGAATGCGGGACAGGGCAGCCGTGTAACCAGGTTTGCCGGTGATGCAAAAGGCGGTGCAATTTATCAAAAAGATGCGGGACAGCTTGTAATTGAAAATTACAGCGGCGCGGGAAAAATCTATTACGCCCATGAGAATGCAGGAACAAAGGCAGAAGACTACAAGGCGGGAGACACCCATATCGGATCCGCGGCAGAAGGATCACGCATTACAGTAGTTACAGATAATAAAGGAATTGTTGATACAGATAAAGACCAAGTGTATAAGGCTTTAAATGCTTTGGCGGGAAAACTGTATTACGATGCTTATAAAAACGGAGAAAAGAAGCTGGCGGGACAGGCAGAGATAGCCGAAGGACTGACGGCGTCATCTAAAACATTACAAATGAGAGACCTGCTGTTCAAAAAAGAAAACGGACAGGGGTATGTAGAAGATAAACCCGTGCCGCCGGCAAATCTGGATGTAAGTGAACAGATTGTTGAAGATGGTCTGGGATCGGGGAATATGTATTGGATGAATAACGGGTATAAAGATGGTGAGGATGATGATCATCGTTATGTCCTGAAGTCCGATACCACGATCAAGGTTGATTTATCAAATCCCAAGACTCTGACATACGGGGGAAATCAAGGTGCCAATGTAGCAAATATCATATGGGGAGATCCGGATTATACAGCGGATGGCTTTATTGATATGAACGGACATAAGCTGACCTTGATTTCTGAGGCAAATCATTTAAGGCATTATGCGTCGGGAATTTTGTCACATGGCGGTGATCTGGAAATAAAGAACGCGGCAGGTATAGATATTGACATACATGGCGATAAAAATGCAAAGAGCGGTATTTATGTCTGGGGACAGGGCAGAAATGGAGCGAGCCTCACTATATCTAATGATAATCAAGCGGAACATGCTGTGAAGATACGTAATACGGCAGCGGAAAAAGACGCAGCTATACTTGTGGACGGCAGGAGCGTAAAGGATGGCGGAAGTGCAAAGCTTGTTATAAAAGGTTTGGTAGATGTTGAGAATGATGATGTCAGCGTAATTCAGGCAAATAAGGGCGATGTGTCAATCGGCGGCGGGAAAATAATAGCCAAAGGGGATAAGGCGTCCAGTTTGAAGATAAATAATGACGGTAAAATCCAGATCAACGGCAATTTGTCGGACAGAAATGTTCTTACGGCAGGAGCAGTCAAACATGATGTACAGATAGAAGGGAATGTACTTGCTCAGAAAGGAAGATTGGGACTGGTTCTGAATACGGACGGGTCCTACATAAAAGGGTTGATAGGAACAGATGCCGGAACAGCTGGTCAAACGTACATGATGCTTTCTGACGGAGCCTCCTGGTACCATGAAGGAAAAGGAGCCCGAACAGACAGCATTAAAGAAAGTAAAATCAAAAACCTTGAGGCTGATGGCGGCAACATTTACCAGAAAAATGAGAAACCGATAACCATTGAGAACTACAAGGGAAATATGAAACTGTTCTATAAGCATGAGAACGCGGGCACGAAGGCGGAAGATTACAAGTCGGGAGATGTACACATCGGATCTGCGGCAGAAGGGTCACGCATTACCGTGGTCACGGATAATAGCGGAATTACCATGACTGATGAAGCCCAGGTATATGAAGTACTGAATGCTCTGGCAGGAAAACTGTATTACGATGCCTACAAGACCGGAGAAGGAAAACTGACCGGACAGGCGACAATAGCCGAAGGACTGACCTCATCCTCCAAAACCTTGGAAATGAAAGACATGCTCTTCAAGAAAGAAAACGGACAGGGATATGTAGAGGGAAAACCCACGCCGCCGCCACTGGTTAATCCGGTACGCCATCAAATCGTGGAAGCGAACTATTTTGCTGAAGAAGCGCGGGGATTTCTGGTCTAAAAGCGGGAGTTTATGATGGGAAAGGCCACTATAAATTTGATCATGACTTGTCACTGGTGACCCATGCGGAAGATGATCCTGTAACAACAGTAAACGATAATAAGTTCGGAAATATCTACTGGAACGGTGATGTGGTCGGGGATATCGACATGACCGGACACAGGCTGGAACTGAAATCCATTACGGAGCGCCTGCCGAAGAAAAACCCCAATGCAATTACCGTCTACAGCGGTACATTAACAATCAAGAATGTCAACGGAATGTACATCGAATCCGATCCGAAGGGAAGCCTTTACGGACGAGGAATCCTGGTAGCAGGGGTACGCGGTGACGAAAGATGGAAAAGCGGAAGCGGCCATGCAAAGTTAATCATAGAAAATGATGATGATCCGGCACATGCAGTAAAAATCCGTGTAAAAGACACGGGAGAAGATTTCGGCGCTATTGAAGCGCAGAAACATAATGGAAGCGCGCTCGTAGACATTAAAGGACTTGTGGATATTGACTCCAAGATGTGGAGAGCTGTTGAGTCTCACGGGGCAAAAGTATCTATCGGAGGAGGAACAATCAGAGGAACAGATGTCGCATCCTTGGCTGCTTATACAGGCGGCTCGATACTCGTCAATGCAAAGCTGAATGATGAGAATAAGGTAGAAGCTACTTCTGCGACCCGTCCGGTAAAGATTACCGGGGATGTCAGTGCTGAAAGCGGCGGTCATGTCATGCTGGGACTGAACAATAAAGACTCCTTCTTGAAGGGTCTGGTAACCACGGATATATCGGGAATCAATCCGGATACGCAAAAATGGGGAAAGATACCCGGAAAAGTATCTATGGTGCTGGCAAATGGAGCAGTCTGGGAACACAAGCAGGTAGGAGTAGGATACTATCACAAGAAAGGCGCGGATTTCAACTACAAGAACCGTGGTAAGGGAGAATCTATTGACAGCCATGTAACAAGCCTGCGCGCGGACAAAGGCATACTGCTGCAGAATGATCCGCATAAACTGACCATCGATAAATACGAAGGAAACATGAAGCTGGTCTATGAACATGAGAACGCGGGTACGAAGGCGGAAGATTATAAGACAGGAGATGTACACATAAAAGAAGCTGCGAAAAATTCATCAGTTACCATGGTGACGGATAACAGCGGAATTACGATGACTGACGATAAGCAGGTGTACAATGTATTGAATACCCTGGCAGGCAAACTGTACTATGAAGCCTACAAAAACGGAGAAAAGAACCTGAAAGGGCAGGCGACGATTGCGGAAGGGTTGACAGCATCCTCTGCGACGTTGAAGATGGCGGACATGGATTTCCATGAAGCAAGTGGACAAGGATATGCAAAAGAAATAAACCCAAGTCCGAATCCCAATCCCAATCCCAATCCCAATCCCAATCCTAATCCTAATCCCAAGCCGAAGCCTCCTATTATTTATGGAAGCAAAGAAACTCAGATGATGAAAGGCGCCAAAACAGCCATGGCATCCACCATCCTTCTGTGGAGGACGAACAATAACGACCTGCAAAGAAGAATGGGAGACATAAGACTGGCCAAAGAAGAAAACGGCATCTGGGCCAGATACCTGGGCGGAAAGAACAAACTGGACAAACAGAACACCTACCTCAAACAAACCTATGACATAGCCCAGGTAGGCTACGACAAGAAAAAAGGAAACTGGACAATCGGGGCGGCCTTGGACTACGGAACAGGAAAAGACATCTACGCGAACGGGACAGGAAAAGAAAAACTGGCAAGCCTTGCCCTGTACGGAACCATGCAGAAAGAAGACGGACAGTACATAGACGTCATCCTGAGAGGAAGCAAAGTAAAGAATGACTACACCGTATACAACGAAATGAACCACCGCCTGGAAGGGAAGTACAGGACAAACGGCCTGTCGCTGAGCATGGAATACGGGAAGCGGATGAAGAAAGAAAACGGCTTCTACATAGACCCGAGCATTGAACTCACCGCAGGGCACTTAGGAGGAAAAGACTATGACGCCGTAAGCGACTATGCAGGGGGGAAGAAAATGCACATCCACCAGGACGGAATAAACAGCGTGATAGGGAGAATCGGACTGGGGATAGGAAAAGAGACAGAAAGAAGCAACCTGTTTGCGAAGATAGCGCTGGCCCATGAATTCGGAGGGAAAGTGAAGAGCATCTTCAGTGCGGAAAACGAACCGACGAGCGGGACAGAAGTAGACCTGAAAGACAGCTGGGTAGACGTAGAAGTAGGAGGAAGCTGGCTGGTGAACAGGAACACCTATCTGTACGGAACCTACACAAGAAACTTCGGGGCTGACGTTTCGAGCAAGTGGAGAATAGACGCAGGCATCCGCTTCAGCTTCTAAGGATGATGAACGCTTTCGAAAGGGGAATGGAACAAAACTTTGCTATGAGAACTGAATAAGAAGAAACGAAAGGACCGCCTTTCCGGGTATGGGAAGGCAGTCCTTTTCAGTTTATCTTTTTCTCCATCACGGTAATAGATCCTTCGCTTGCGTTCAGGATGACGTCTTTCGTTTCTCGTCATTATAACGCTTAACGTTTTCTGTCATTATGACGACTTCCGTACCCCGTCATTAGAACGGAGGCAAGAATGCTGTGTGAGAAAGCAGGTAAACGGCAACATGACATTAAGTGAAGAATCTATTATTCTGATGACGCCTTACCGGCTTCCTCATCACGGCAATAGATCCTTCACCGACGCTGCGGATGACGTCTTACCATCCGTCGTCATTCTGAGCAGGGGTAAGGATATCTTGTGAGAAAGATGGGAAGCAGCAATATGACACTGAGCGAAGAATCTATTTACTTTTATGACGTCTTACCGGCTTCAGTGTGATGGTAATGGATTCTTTGCTGGCGTTCCGGATGACGTTTTGACATGAGTGATACTTTACCAGTAGGCAAAAAGCGGTCGGAATCCCAGCAGGGATTTATCGTCCCTTGGCATCCAAGATGAAAGAAAGCTTAAAAATAATGAAAATAAAATTACCATAAGAGGAAAAGAAAAAGTAAAATAATTTGCAAATGGTATATGTCTTATGGTAATATAATAATATCTGAACAACCTTTGTTTAGAACAATTTCAGAGAGAAGACAAAGTCGAAAGGCTTTTGTGGAGAATCCGGTGGAAATCCGGAACTGTTTTACAGCCGTGAAGGGTGAGAAACCCCAGTCGGATGCCGCTTGTTTTCAACTTTCTAATGACCTGCAGGATAGGGGGCAGTAGATACTTGTACATTCGGTAACTGTCTGGCTTGTCCCGCAGATTTTTATTTATCCCAAATGCCGGCAGGATAGTAAATAATCAGCAAATGTATTTAAAAATCGGAGAGATCATTCATGATCAAACTAAAGGATGAGATTAAACGGGTGGAAGCGGTAAAAGGCAATGTTGTTCCTGTCAGCAAACAGTTATATCTGAATTTACTGAAAGAAAATCAAATTTATTGCGTTTTAAAAGCCCATGTGGCAAATGACTGGAATCTTCCTTTGAAAGAAAAA
>ENA-OQDM01001170-OQDM01001170.1-human-gut-metagenome-genome-assembly--contig:-NODE-1170-length-11314-cov-1.304550_pt1 | contig 11314 bp, 14 predicted proteins | sample MGYA00242772_ERZ504605 | MGnify/ENA primary metagenome ERZ504605 (study PRJEB26092, sample SAMD00036348) | human gut metagenome | host: Homo sapiens | study: EMG produced TPA metagenomics assembly of... | reverse complement strand
TGAGAAAACAGGGAGACGGCTATGTGATACGGAGCGAAGAATCTATTACCCTGAATAGCATCTTACTGTCTTCCTCATTACGGTAATAGATCCTTCACCTCCGTTCAGGATGACGTTTAACGTTTCCCTCACTACAACAGCAAATCCTTTGCTGATGTTTCGTATGACACCTAATGGAAATCATATGCTTCGGCTTTTAACTCACAGCTAATAGCTAACAGCTAATGGCTAACAGCTTGCAGCTGACAGCTCACAGCTGATAGCTTTTATCTTCTTACCGGATTTCCCCACCACAGGTAATAGATCCTTCACATTCGTTCAGGATGACGCCTTAACGTTCCCCTCACTATGACGCTTCCCGTTCCCCATTACTAGTGACGCCCTTTCCTCCAATTGTCATTCTGAACGGAGGCAAGAATGCCTTGTGGGAAAGACGGGAAATGGCAATATGGCACAGAGTGAAGAATCTATGACTCTGATGACGTCTTACCGTTTCCCTCACTATGACGCCTTGCCGTCCGCTGTCATTCTGACAAACATTCTTTATATAAAGTTATTTTTCTATAATATATCGAGATCCTGATAAACAGGCTGTACAAGCCATTTTCCGGAAGCGTCCATGATTCCCCACTTTCCCTTGGCTTTCACTGCGCTGTATCCGTGGCTGAACGGGCGTGCCTCTTCAATAAGACCTTCTTTATCGGCAAACAGGATTTGTCCCTGGTCATTGATAACCTCGTAATTGCTGCTTCCCTGGTGCACCCATGTCAGCCGGTCATGAAGGAAAGGATCGATCGTCATGTCGGTAGATACGGAAAATACAGAATACCCTGTTCTCATATTGTATAAGCTGCGGACCCCATTTTTCTCTACGACCAGACGGTCGGAACCGGCAAAGGTGATACCGTCATACCGGAAAGGAATCACCTGCTGTCCCGTTTCCACACTGAAAATCCCGCTTTTTCCGGTCTTTCCGTCTTTCAATACCAAAAGGCCGTTAATCTCGTCCAAGTCGCCTACATCATAATCTCCCGGCCGGATAACATATTCTCCTTTCCGATTTACAAAACCGGTTTTCCCGTCATTTTTAATGACTGTACCATACCAGGTCATGGGCCATACTTTATCATTCCTGCTGTCAATGACGATATTTCCGTCACGGTCTATGTAACCGCGCTTGGCTCCGTCATAGGTAAAACCGCCAAGACCGATGCCGTTATAGCCGAATCCTCCGTATATCAGGCCGCCGGTCACAAAGCCCAGCAGACTGCCCACATTGAAGCCTCCTACTTTACGGCGGTACTCGGCCAAACCGCCTTCATACGCATACATCTGATTGGACGGCGCCTGGAACAGTTCCCTGCCGCTGCCGTCAACAGCAACGATCTTCCCTTTCTCATTCTTCACGAAAGCACGGTCTTCACTGAACTCGGCAAGCACATCCTTATACCGCGGCGAGATGACCACTTTCCCCATGCCGTCTTTGAAACCGTATTTCCCTTTTTCTTTAAAGGATGTATAGCCGTCGCTGTCATAATACTCCCGGCCGTCTTCCTGCCCGGCAGCATCCGTCCTGCTCCGGCGATCCGATTCATCGGCGGCCTCCGGTGTCAGCTGTTCGCCTGTTTTGGAAATGAACCGGGTGGTTTTCTTATCCACCATGACATGAATCACACCGGTGCGGTCATTCACATCCAGGATTTCCTTATAAGCAGGAGCAATCAGCTCTTTCCCGTCTGCGCCAAGAATACCCCACTTGCCGCCGGATTTGCATTTTGCCAGGATCCCCTGCTCTATAATCCTATCATTTTGAAAAGTCATTCCTGCCCATGTCCCAATCGACTTGGGCACATTTCGATTAGGTACCACAAGCGGCGTCAGGAGCTCATTCAGCACCACGCCGGACTCATACTGATATTCCACCTTCTCATTAAACTCCCGGTTTCCCGTATGAGGCAATCCCATACGTTCCATTTGCCGGCGCTGTTCTGCGGCCATATTCCGAATCGCATCACTGTCCTTTGTTTCGCTGGAAACCGTTGTGCGCGATTCTGTCCGCCGGACACGCTCGGCAATCGTTCCATTCCTGTCCACTGTCGTCCGCGTCTCACTGCGGCTTTCCGCCGTTGTGCTTTCCGCCTGTGCAAACCCCGCCGGACATGACAGCGCCGAAACACACCAATGCCGTCAAAATGTATCTTTTCTTCAATCCGCCACACATACGATAAGTCCTCCTTCAACACATCTGTTTCTCAATAAACATATTATACAAAAACTCCTCTTTTCCCGCATCACAAATGATTTAAATCGTAAAAGAATATTTAGCTTGCAGCTGACAGCTGACAGCTCACAGCTAACGGCTAATAGCTGACAGCTCACAGCTGATAGCTTTTATCTTCTCATCGGCCTTCCTCAGAACGCCTTCTTTCATAATGTAGTGGGAATCGGCATAGGGCAGCATATCCATCTCGTGGGTGACGACAAAAACCGTTTTTCCGCTGTCTGCCGCCCTGCGGAGGAGCTTTGCGACGATATCCGTATTCTCTTCATCAAGGTCAGAAGTCGGCTCGTCGGCAAGAAGGATCCCTGTGCCCTGAAAGAGCGCTCTCGCGATGGCCACGCGGCGCAGCTCACCGCCGGAAAGTTCAGAGGGATATGCGTCTTTCAGCTGTTCGATCCCCAGTTCTTTCATAAGGGGCAGGATGTCTTTTTCTTCTTTTCTTCCACAGATGTTCCGGGCCAGACGGATATTTTCTTCCGCCGTCAGGCTGTAAATCGCTCCGCCGCCCTGGGGAATGACGGCGATATTTTCATTTCTGAACTTTGACAGTTCACCGTCCGCCATGCGGTACAAATCTTTTCCTCCCGCCAGCACGCAGCCCGATGTCGGCTGAAGCAGCCCTGCAAGGATATGGAGGAGCGTGGATTTCCCGCTTCCCGATTTTCCTGTAATAACGGCAAATTCTCCACTCTCCACCACCAGATCGGTTCGTGAAAGGGCATAAGCGAACCGTGCTTTTTTCGGATCCATTTGGTATTGTTTCGTTACCTGTTCCGCTTCCAGACGCATTTATTCACCCTCCCTTAAAATCGTCGCGGGATCGACACGGGACAGACGCAGCACAGCATATGCCGATGCCGCAGGCCCCGCCAGGCAGATAACCGCCATCGCGGCAAACGCCAGCCATCCCGTTTCCCTGATCCCGGGAAGAAGGAAGGGCAGTTTCAGTCCCGTTTCAATAAGCCCGCTGAAAGGAATCACCACAAGGAGTCCCATGATCACGCCTGCCGCGCCGCCGGAAACGCTCAGGATAAGAGTTTCTTTCAATAAAATCCCTGCCAGTTTTCTTCGTGACGTTCCCATCACGCGGAGCAGGGCAAATTCTTTTTTCCTTTTCTCCCACAAGGACGGAGAAGGAAACGACCAGAACGATGAACACCATCACCCAGACCGCCGCGAAAAGAAGGGTGATCGTTTTTGAAACCCCTGAAAGGCTGCCCGCTATTTCGGAAAGCATATCTTTCATCTGGACCGCCTTCACACGGCGTACACGGAGATTGATATTTTCCGTCACTTTTTTAATGTCATAACCGTCTTTTACTTTGATGTAAACGGAAGAAATAACATTTTCCACATCGCCTTCAAAGAGCGGATTCAGCCCCATCTTCGACGACGCCTCGATGAGCGTCCGTATGGTCTCCGCTTTCGTATAGACCGCGGTATCAAGCCCCGTACCGGTTGCCGCCAGTTTCGCTACGATGCGGCAGTCTTTGTTGTAAAAACGGATCGTATCGCCTACGTCCGCATTGACTGCCGAGCCCACCACCACATCGCCATGGGCAAGTTCTCTGCCGTAGCTTTCGCGGATCCACGGCTGGATAATAAAATCCGTTTCCGGCTCAAACCCGATAATCTGCACCGGAACAGAGCAACATGAAGCGGAAAGGGACGCGAGAAATATCTGGGGGTGACACCTTTTCCACGCCTTCGATATGGGAAATCAGCACCATCTTTTCCCGTTCCATGTAAAAATAGCCCGGTGTCCCGTCCAGTATCATCGTTTTAGGATCTACTTTCCGTTTTGCCGTGTTCGGTACGACGATAATGTCCGCGCCAAGACGATTTTCCAATGTTTTCAGACCGTTCTGAAGGCTCACGACTGTCATGGATCCGGCAAAAATGACAAAGGAAAGGAAAAAGGTAAGCACGAGGAGAGCCGCCGTCCGCAGCGGCCTGCGGGACAGATTCCTCCAGGGCAGCCGGTTAAGATCCATGGGCAGCCTCTTTCTTCACGACGCGGCGCCGGAAAAAGAAATCACCCAGCGCCGCCGCGATCATCAATACCCCCATAATCAGAACAAAAGGCTCCATGACCGTATGGCAGCGCATATGGTTTTTTATACAAAGCGGAATAAGGCGGTTGGGAATAAACATCAAAAGGGCGGCATCGGCAATGACTGCCAGATCTAAGCCCAATTTCATACCGTCATTTTTTAAAGGCCAGATGAAGCAGCGAAAGAACCACAAGCACGATCCCCACGCGAGAACCGCCTGCCCCGCCCAATAGCACACCATAAATCTGCCGTCCGGCATAACAGGGCATGGTCCCGCCACCGTCTGCTCCCCGATGACAAAAAGAAGGCTCAAGATAAGCAGAATGAACCCTCCCGCATATTTTCTCATTTATAAGCACCCCGTTTCAGGTAAAATATGATAATGATAGATGTTTTCATTATTACCATAAGAAAAAATAAAAGTCAATGTAAAAAGCGGCAGCCCGCCGGAAAACGCCCGGCAGCTCCGCCGCCTTATCCAAACATATCCGATTGATTCTCTGCCCCATGATTTATGGAAGTACTTTATTTTCCCACGCAAAAGCGGCTGAAAATGGAATGGATCAGTTCATCATCCATAGTATCGCCCGTGATTTCCCCCATCGTTTTCCAGGCTTCTGTAAGATCGATGACGATGAAGTCCGCCTGAAGGCCTTCACGGACGGACGCTCTCGCGCGGAGAACATTGTCCAGCGCTTTCCGTACCAATTCCACGTGGCGAAGATTGGTCAGGAAGAGAATACGACCCGCGTCGGTATCCTGTTTTTCGGTAATCTTCCGCAGCTCTTCCCGCAGTTCGTCCATCCCGCTCCCGTAACGGGCAGAAAGAGAAACGACAGGAACATGTCCCGCGATTTCCCATATATCTTCCGCCTTGACTTCCGGCGTGAGGTCATATTTATTTAAAATGACAATCGCCTTTTTTCCGACGAGGCTGTGAAGAATCTCTTTGTCTTCCTCATCCAGAGGCGACGAACCGTCAATGACCGCAAGAATGAGATCTGCTTTTTCCATGGATGCCCGCGCCCGTTCGATCCCGATCTGTTCCACTTTATTGTCTGTTTCCCGCAAACCAGCGGTATCCATAAGAAGGAGGGAAACTCCCGATATGCGAACCGCCTCTTCAATGGTGTCCCGCGTCGTGCCGGCACATCGGTGACAATCGCCCGTTCTTCCTGCAGAAGGGCATTCAGCAGGGATGATTTCCCCGCGTTCGGTCTCCCGATAATCGCGGTGCGGAGTCCTTCCCTGATGACCCGCCCCTCTTCGGAGCGTTTCAGAAGCGCCGACAGGGATTTGTCAATTTTCTCCAAAGCGTCCCCTGTTTCTTCCATGGTAAGGTCTTCCAAATCTTCTTCGGGATAATCGATGGTCACTTCCAATTTCGTAATGAGGTCTTTGAGTTCTTCCATGACCTCATGGACAAAACCGGAAAGCGCGCCGGACAGATGGCTTTCCGCCTGGGTAAGTGCCGCTTCCCCTTTCGCGCTGATAATGTCCATGACGGCTTCCGCCTGCGCCAGATCAAGACGGCCGTTCAAAAAAGCCCGTTTGGTAAATTCGCCGCGCATGGCGGGAACTGCGCCGCTTCGCAAAGCAAGAGACAGTGTTTCCCGGAGCGCCTCCGCCGAGCCGTGGATCTGGATTTCCACCACGTCTTCTCCCGTGTAGGAATGAGGGGCTTTCATGTACACCGCAAGACCTTCGTCAATCCTCTTTCCGCCGTCCGTCACATGGCCGAAATACATCATGCGAGGCACAGCTTCTTTAAAGGTTTTAATTGTTCCCGTATGAAATATTTTATCCGCGATCTCCGCCGCGGAAACGCCGCTCAGGCGGATGATGCCGACTCCCCCTTCACCGGGCGCGGTAGCGATGGCGGCAATCGTTGTCTCTTCGTACATACTCTGCTCCTTCATGAAATAAAGGGTATTTTTTCCATTGTACCATACATTCCCCTCTGCATCGAAAACGATAGACACAGAATAGTGCGGTGAAACAGAAAAGCATTTTCTCCCGCTGCTACGGGGGGTCCTTTTTTATTGGCTGATAAAAATGTTACTAACGGTAAAACGTCATCCTGAACGAATGTGAAGGATCTGTACTCGTGGTGAGGGAAGCGGTAAGATGTCATCAGAGTAATAGATTCTTCGCTCCGTATCACATAGCCGTCTCCCTGTTTTCTCATACAGCATTCTTACTTCCGCTCTGAATGACGGGATACGGTAAGAAGATAAAAGCTGTCAGCTGTCAGCTATAAGCTGTTAGCTGTTAGCCGTGAGCTGTAAGCCGCAAGCTAACTATTCTTTTACGATTTAAATTATTACGGCAAGCGAGTACCTCAATCGCACTACGTGCGCCAGCGTCACCTTTCACACCCTATAATTATTTTTCTTATTTTATATGCCTGATGAGTGCTATAATAGAAAAAAGCACAGGTTTTATGAAAGGAGCACCATGTGAAAAATTACGCCGGTCCCGCAGAAATCATGTACCACACGGGGCTTTCTGCCGGCATGATCCGCGGCGCGAAGTACGCCCTTCTCCCCGGCGACCCGGGCCGTGTGGAAGGTCTTGCCAAAGCACTGGATAGAAATGCCCTCTTCATCGCCTCGCACCGGGATTACACCACATGGCTCGCCCAGGTGGAAAACGCGCCTGTCCTCGTCATGTCCACCGGCATGGGCGGCCCCTGCGTCACTTTTGCCGTAGAGGAGCTGGCCCGCCTCGGCGTGGAAACATTTATCCGCGTCGGCACGACCGGTTCCATTCAGGAGGATCTGCACCCGGGCGATGTAGTCATCAATACGGCATCGGTCCGCATGGACGGCGCTTCCCGCGCATACGCCCCCATCGAATTTCCTGCGGTAGCCGACCCGGATACGGTTCTTGCGCTCCGCGAAGCGGCAGAGGAATCGGGCGTCCCTTTCAAAACGGGGATTTCCATCAGCACCGACAGCTTCTGGCCGGGACAGGAACGGTATGACAGCTTCGGCGGCTATGTATTGAAACGGCTGCAAGGTTCTCTGGAAGATTTCCGGCATATCGGATGTACGAATTATGAAATGGAAAATGCCACCCTTTTCACACTTTGTTCCGTGCTGGGACTGAAAGCCGCTTCCATCTGCGGCGTCGTCGCCAAACGGACAGACAGCGAATCCGTCGCTCCTCATGACATCTATGAAAAAGCTGAACAACGCTTTCAAGACGTGGTAAAGCGGGCGCTGGAAAAAATGATTGCCCGCTCCCGATCCGGCGGAAATATTTCCTGAGAAACCTTCTTCTTTCTTCATTTCATTATTTTATTTGACATTCGTTTCCACTGTGTTATAATAATTTGCGAGAAAATCGCATATTTAGAAAGTGTGCTCCCATGTATATGACCGAACAGAGAAAAAAATTATTTGAATTTTTCAAAAGCCACCCTGACATGACCATTTCCGCGCGGGATCTGGCGGCGCAGCTTGTCGCGGAAGAGCACGCGAAAATCAGCGTCAGCGCAGTGTACCGGAATCTCGCCATGCTGGAGCGGGAAGGGCTTATCCTCCGCTCGCCGGGCAAAAACAACCGGGAAAATGTGTACCGCTATGTTTCACTGGGAGCCTGTGAGGACAAGCTTCACATCACCTGCCTGAAATGCGGCCGGACGACCCATATGACACAGAAAATTTCCGATAAACTTCTCAAGGACGTCCTCCGCGGCGACAAGTTTGACATTGATTTATCGAAAACGACGGTTTACGGCGTCTGCAAAGACTGCCGCTGAGAAACTTTACGGGACTGCGCACCGCCTTTAAAACGTGCGCTTTTTTATTTTCCATCATTAAAAAGGAGGAATCATGGCATACCGCAGAAAACTGACAGCGCTCTTCATCAGTGCCGCTTTCGTTCTCACTTTGCTCTATCCTTCTTTTTCATTGCAAAAGAACTGTCCCATGACCACGGCCATGGCAGCGATCCCTGCCCGATCTGCGAAAAGATCGATTTGTGCCTCCGGACGCTTTCCGTCTGTTCGTCTGTCACGATCCCGGCGGACAATGGAGGATCCGTTTCCATCCCCCCATCTTTTTTCCGCTGTTCTTTCCCTTTCCGCCGTTTCTCTTCTCACGGTTTCCTCCACGCTGGTCACCCTCCGTGTCAAGCTCACCGATTAAACCCGGCGCTTGCATTTTTATTTCTATTGTATTAGTTAGGAGGATTTCCATGAAAAAAATAATTGCCTGCCTGATGGCGTGCTTCGCTGTCTTTGCTTTTTCCGCCTGTTCATTAAACAAGAGCGGCGCTCCCGATTCCAAGGGGAAAGAACCTTTGAAAATCATCTGTACCAATTTCGCCTCTTACGACTTTGTCCGCCAGATTGTCGGCGATAAAGCAGAGGTCACGATGCTTCTCAAACCGGGCGCGGAAGCCCACAGCTATGAACCGTCGCCGAAAGACATCCAGGCCATCGGCAAGAGCGACCTTTTCGTTTACACCGGCGGCGATTCCGATGAATGGGTGGACGGTATACTGAACTCCATGGACAAGAGCAAGCTGAAAACACTCAAAATGATGGATACCGTCAAACTGTATGAAGAAGAAATGTCTGAAGGCATGCAGGAAGAAGAACATGAACACCATCACGACGACAAAGATCACCATGAGGAAGATAAGGACCATCATCATGACGAAGACAAAGAACATCACCACGATGACAAGGACAGCCATGATAAAGAGCATCATCATGATGACAAGGAGCACCACCACCATGACGGCGAAGAAGGCCCTGAAATGGATGAGCATGTCTGGACCTCTCCCGCCAACGCTATCCAGATCGTAAAAGCCCTCACCGAAACCATTTCCGGTCTCGACAAGGACAATGCCCAGACTTATCAGAAAAACGCTGAGGCTTACATTGCGAAACTGGAAAAACTGGATAAGGATTTCCATGACGTCATTGATCACGCGAAGAGAAAAGAAATCATCGTCGGTGACCGTTTCCCTTTCCTTTATTTCGCCAAAGAATTCGGCCTGACCTACTACGCCGCTTTCCCCGGCTGCTCCACCGATACGGAAGCCAATCCGGCAACTATTGCTTTTCTCGTGGATAAGGTGAAGGAAGACCATATTCCCGTCGTATTCCACATCGAGATGTCCAATGAACAGATGAGCAAAGCCATCGCGGAAGCCACAGGCGCAAAAAATGAGCTTCTGAACGCCGTCCACAACGTAAGCGATGAAGAATTCAAAAAAGGCGTAACTTATATTGACCTCATGAACCATAATGTGAAAGTTCTCAAGGAGGCGCTCAACTGATGAGTCTGCTTACATGCCGCCATCTTTCCGTATCTTATGATGGAAAAGCGGTTCTTTCCGACCTGAATTTCTCTGTCGATGAAGGGGACTACCTTGGAATCGTCGGTGAAAACGGCGCAGGAAAAAGCACACTGGTGAAAGCGCTTCTGCGCCTGAAAAAAATATCGGGCGGGGAAATCGTAACTGCCGATGGCTTCAAGCCTACGGAAATCGGATACCTTCCCCAGCAGACCCCCGTGCAGAAAGATTTTCCCGCCAGTGTCTGGGAAGTCGTCCTTTCAGGCCGTCTGAACCGCTGCGGCATGTATCCTTTTTATCGAAAATCAGATAAGGAAGACGCGGAAGAAAAAATGGAAATGCTCGGCATCGCCGACTTGAAGAAACGGTGCTACCGCGATCTTTCAGGCGGCCAGCAGCAGCGTGTACTCCTTGCGCGGGCACTCTGCGCCACGGGAAAACTCCTGCTCCTGGACGAGCCGGTGACCGGCCTTGATCCCATCATGACCGGTGAGCTTTATCATATTTTCAAGGACTGCATAGAGAAGTACGGCGTCACTGTCATCATGGTTTCCCACGATATCCGCGGCACACTGGGACAGGCAAACCGTATTCTCCACCTGTCCGGCGGGACACAGCAGTTCTTCGGGACGACGGAAGAGTATCTCAGAAGTCCTGTGGGGCAAAGATTTGCGAAAGGCGGCTTATGATGGATATCTTTATTGAAATGATCAGCTATCCTTTCATGGTGCGCGCCATCATCGTGGGCTGTCTTGTTTCCCTCTGCGCTTCTCTCTTAGGGACCAGCCTTGTACTGAAACGGTACTCCATGATCGGCGACGGACTCTCCCACGTGGGATTTGCCGCCCTTGCCATCGCTTATGCTTTCCACGCAGAGCCCCTCACCATTTCCATCCCTGCCTGCATCGCCGCCGCCTTTTTCCTTCTCCAGCTGAAAGACAGCGCGAAGATCAAAGGCGACTCTGCCACGGCTCTTCTCTGCAGCGGCGCTCTTGCCATCGGCGTCATGACGATTTCCTTAAGTACGGGAATGAATACCGACGTGTGCAACTACATGTTCGGCAGCATCCTTGCCATGAGCGCCGATGACGTGCGCCTTTCCGTCATCCTCGGCATCTCCGTCGTGCTCCTTTTCATTTTGTTTTATAACCGTATATTTGCAGTCACCTTTGATGAACCGTTCGCCTCCGCCACCGGCACACGGACAAGGCTCTATAATATGATCATCGCCTTTCTCACAGCCATCACGATCGTCCTTGGCATGCGCATGATGGGCGCGCTCCTTATTTCCAGCCTGATCGTATTCCCTTCGCTCACCGCGATGCAGCTCTGCCGGCAGTTCAAGACGACGATCATCCTCTCCTCCGTTTTCTCCGTGGCCACATTCATGGCAGGACTCACCATCTCCTACATGGGCTCGATTCCCACAGGAGCATCCATTGTCGTCACTGACATTGTCCTCCTCTTTATCGCCGCGGGCATACGGAAAATGAAAGAAGGCTTTTGAATGAGAAAAGAAATATGGCTTCTCTGCCTGCCGCTTCTTCTCTTAGGCGGCTGCGGCACACAGGAAAAAGCGCAGGATCCGCCGCAGATCATTACCAGGAAAACCGTGCAGGAAGCAAAAAAAGCGGAAAACTCCTCCGGAGGCCAAGGAACACCGGCA
>ENA-OQDM01001169-OQDM01001169.1-human-gut-metagenome-genome-assembly--contig:-NODE-1169-length-11315-cov-3.278155_pt1 | contig 11315 bp, 9 predicted proteins | sample MGYA00242772_ERZ504605 | MGnify/ENA primary metagenome ERZ504605 (study PRJEB26092, sample SAMD00036348) | human gut metagenome | host: Homo sapiens | study: EMG produced TPA metagenomics assembly of... | reverse complement strand
CCTTGTGCAAAACACGTAATATACAATACAATATTTTTTTCTATTCGTCAAGTAGTTTTCCCATAATTTTGTCATTTTTTTAAGCAAAAAGTAATTGACATCTGCACACAATGTCGTTATAGTTAGTAAAGTATCTTCTATAATAAAAGATACAAAAACTACATAAACTTGCGGGCATGGCGGAATTGGCAGACGCGCTAGATTTAGGTTCTAGTGGGAGACCGTGCAGGTTCAAGTCCTGTTGCCCGCACGAAAAGAGACTATCCTTACTGTTAGTCTCTTTCTTTGACTACAATTACAAATGAATAAGAGGTAAAGGAGATTTTACTATGAGAAAAGACATGACGATCGGAAATCCAATGAAGATCATTCTTCTTTTTTCCCTTCCGGTTCTGCTTGGAAATCTGTTCCAGCAGTTCTACAACATGGTAGACACCGTGATCGTAGGCCAGTATCTTGGGGAGGATGCACTGGCCGCCGTCGGTTCTACGGGCTGCCTGATGTTTCTGGTTCTCGGTTTCGCCAACGGAATTGCCCAGGGATTCGGTGTCATGGTATCCCATGCATTCGGTGCCAAAGACATGAAGCTTCTCCGTCATTACGTAGCACTTTCACTGCTTTTAACGGTTGTAATTTCCATGATTCTGACCGTTCCTACGGTTGCGTTTTCCCGCCAGCTGCTTCTGTGGCTGAATACTCCGGAAAATATCATCACACTGGCAAACCGGTACATCCGGGTCATCTTTGCCGGTATCTTTGCTACCATGGCATATAACGTAGCATCCGGTATTTTACGCGGGATCGGTGACAGCCGGACACCACTTTATTTTTTGATCCTGTCCAGCGGTCTCAATATTTTTCTGGACATCTTCCTTATTGTTGTGGTAAAACTCGGCACTGCCGGTGCCGCTTATGCCACCGTTATCTCGCAGGCGGTTTCCGCAGTTTTATGTTTCATCGTCATGTTCCGCAAACATGACATCCTGCGGACCACACGCGAAGATTATTACTGTGATTTTCATGAGATCCGCCGGATGCTGTCTGTGGGAATTCCGATGGCTTTAAACTATTCCATCACAGCAATCGGAACCATGATCCTGCAAAGTGCCGTCAACGTGTTTGGTTCCAGCGTGGTAGCTGCTTTTACTGCTGCTTCCAAAGTCAGCAACATTGCCACCCAGACCATGCCGACACTCGGTACAGCCATGGCAACCTACTGCGGACAGAATCTCGGTGCAGGAAAACATGACCGCATTTTCCGCGGTATGAAAGATGCATTTTATTTATGTTTCTTTGCAGCCGGAGCCGCCGCACTGCTCTGCTGCCTTGCCGGACCTACGATGGTCGGATGGTTCATCCACAACCCATCTGAACAGACACTGCACGCAGCAATGCAGTATCTGCACATTGCAAGTATTTTTATGCTGCCTCTGGCATGGATCTTTGTATACCGTAATGGTCTGCAGGGCTTAGACCGTGGTCTGGTTCCCATGCTCAGCGGTGTGCTTGAGCTGTTCAGCCGTTATGCGGTTATCCTGATCGCCGCAAAGCCTTTTGGATACGTGGGTGTATGCAGTGCCGATGTTGCAGCCTGGCTGACAACCGGTATTTTACTGATTGTTACGTATATGATTTGGAAACAGCGTGTCAAAAAACAGCTAAATGCAGAAAATGCCACCATGAACTGCATCAAATAACTATTCTTCCATATCGGAAAAGGGGAGCGTCACCGCCCCCTTTTTATTTTATCTCATAAATTGTTCCGGTCAAAAGGTATGATTGATGATACCTTTTGGATTCTTTTATCATCTGATTTATCCACAATAACCGTTATCTGCGGAGTCCTTTTCGCTGCAGTACATCACTACACGGTTTCTCCCCATATTCTTCGCCCTGTATAATGCAGTATCTGCATGTTTAATTGTCTCCTGATAATTTTCTTTGCTGCACTCTGCCACTCCCACCGAAATTGTAACCGTTCCGGTTTCCAGTTGTAACTGTTCCACAGCCTCGCGGATTTCCTGCGCATGTTCCTCAAATCTCCGCTCATTCTGTTTCATGATGACGATAAACTCTTCCCCTCCCCAGCGGACCAGAATCTCGTCCTCGCATAATCTGGACCTCACAGCTTCCGATACCGCAACTAATGCTTCATCTCCAGCCGAATGTCCATACATATCATTAATACGCTTAAACTTGTCCAGATCATACATTGCGATCGCCATATACTCACCCTTTGCGCAGATAAACGTGTCATTTTCTCCAACTAATGACTCAAACACATTACGGTTATACGCTCCCGTCAGTGCATCATGCCGAAGGTGATCTTCCAGTTTTAATTTCAAGGCAACCTGATCCCGGTATGTTTTTTCCATTGCCACATCAAATACACAAATTCCGATATACAACGGGATTCCCAGAAGAAACATCATCACGTAATCCGGATAGTGTAAAAAAGTATTTGCAATCGCAATATCCACAAACAACAGCCCATGTCCTATAACCTCATATGGAAGCGGTGCTGCAATGCCAAATGCCATAAAAATAAACAGGATGATAAAAAATCCTACACACGCAAAACTCAGATCATCCAGATAGGTACATGCCCAGATCGTACACCACATTACGCCGTGCCCAATCGCATAACTCATCGGTACCATAATCCGATAATCTTTCGTATACTTATTCAAAATTAAGTAAATGAGAAATGGAATGATAATTGCAGATCGTGAGATCAGCGTTTCAGTGGAAAATCCACCCAGCAGATAGCAATCCGAGAAAAAATATCCGATTGATGGAATACTGATTCCGAACACAGCCCACAAATTCAAAGTTCTATAATACTCATACTTTTCCTGATAAAAATTTTGTTTATCCATAGGTATACCCTCTTTTTATCCACTTTGTATACTTCTTAGCATAAAAAAAGACCTATAGCAAACCACTATAGATCTTCCAGTGAGACACGGGGGATTCGAACCCCCGACAACTTGATTAAAAGTCAAGTGCTCTACCAACTGAGCTAGTATCCCATAATTTAATTTTTAAGCAAGCTGGGCTAGTTGGATTCGAACCAACGAATGCAGGAATCAAAATCCTGTGCCTTACCGCTTGGCGATAGCCCAACAATGATAGTTGCTACCGCAACAGGGTGGATACAGGGATTCGAACCCTGGGCCTCCAGAGCCACAATCTGGCGCGCTAACCAACTGCGCTATACCCACCATAGAGATGTTATCGTACCATTTAGAGCGCTAACATCGCTCGCAGGAACGCGCATGTGCTCGAAGGGATTCGAACCCCCGACCCACGGCTTAGAAGGCCGTTGCTCTATCCAGCTGAGCTACGAACACTCATCAATATCGCTTTCGCAATATCAGAGCGGGTGATGGGAATCGAACCCACGTATCCAGCTTGGAAGGCTGGTGTTCTACCATTGAACTACACCCGCATGTAGTCGGGGTGACAGGATTCGAACCTGCGACCTCCTGGTCCCAAACCAGGCGCTCTAGCCAAGCTGAGCCACACCCCGAAGGCTATGTTGTTGCGTCCGTGTTGTTTGTGTCTCATCCGTGACGCAAGATAGATTATAGTATAGCCTGGCAATAAAGTCAACAACTTTTTTGAATTTTTCAAATATTTTTTTCAATTTCCTCAATAAGCCCTAGAAACTCGGCTTTTTTCAGCAATTCTTTCATCGCACGCAATGCCTTGCCTCTGTGACTGATCGCATTCTTCTGTTCCGGAGAAATCGCTGCCGATGAGCATCCATATTCATCCAGATAAAAAATCGGATCATACCCAAAGCCGTTTTCCCCTTCCGGTTCCCAGCCGATATATCCTTCCATCGTCTGACGGGTCACCAGTTCCCTTCCATCCGGAAGGACAGCCGCAATCGCACAGACAAAGCGTGCGGTACGTTTTTCTTTCGGTACGCCATCCAGACGGTCAATCAGATTTTTGTTTTTCACATCGTAAGAAGTATCCTCTCCCATATAACGGGCAGAATATACGCCCGGCTCTTTATTCAGTGCATCGATTTCCAGTCCGGAATCATCAGCCAGAACAATCGCATCCGTATGTGCAGCCACGGCCCGTGCTTTGATCTTTGCATTTTCCTCGAAAGTAGTTCCATCTTCCACAATATCCACCCTGATGCCGGCTTCCTTCATGGATACAATATGTACATCACAATCCGCCATAATCTCACGGATCTCACGCATTTTATCCTTGTTTCCCGTTGCAAAAATAATCTCTGTCAATTTAATATCCCTCCTGAAATGCTTCATTGATTGCGTTATAAATACCCTCAGCTGCCTTTTTCTGATAACTTGTACTGTTCAGCAGATCCAGTTCCTTATAATTTGTCATAAACCTACCTCAATCAGTGCCACCGGCACCTTACTTGTGCGGATAATATAGATACTGTCTCCTTTTAGCAGCCCCCGGTTCTCACTGCCCGTCGTATCCACGACATTTTTCAGGCAAATCTCCGCCAGCTTCTTACTCGACAGCTTTGCGTCATCCGATTCGCTGTACATTACCTGGGTTCCCTTCACTTTGGTAAAGTTTCCGGTTGCATCCGAATTGTTATGTACGCTGATAAACAGATCTGCATTTGCCTTATTTGCCAGCTGAACCCTCTGATCCAGCGTCGGATTCGTATCCGATGTACGTGTATAGTACACCCTGATCCTGCGTTTATCCTCATCAAACAGTTTTTTCAACTGCTGTACGATCGCCAGATTAAGGCTTTTTTCAGAAATTCCAAGTTTTACGGCACCTGCTGCGTGGCTTCCGTGTCCGGCATCCACCACAATGACTTTATCATAGATATCGTGCGGATCAATAAAATCAAGGTAAAGGCTTCCCTTTTTGAACCGGTTTTTCAGTTCATACACCTGATCCAGCTGAAGTGCGATCACGCCCTCTTCCTTATCCTTATAATAAGCCATGGATGCTATATGATCACTGCTTCCCTTGATGGCATACTGCTCGAAATAATCATCCACACCGCCCGCAAATTTGATATAAATGGTCTGCGTCACATAATCATTTTCAATTTCTACATCTGCTTTTGAAATTCCCTCCGGTAGAGTAATCTTAAGCTGCGCGTTCAGATCCTTTGACTGCTCCACCACCGCTTTCGGATTCGCCGTTGTAGCGATCAGATTTCCTCCGCCGACTTCCTTTTGCTGCTCGGCTGCCAAAACAGCCCGTTCATGTATATCCGGGAAAAAGAAAACCGACACGCAGACAATCACCGTCAGGATTCCCGACAGTACTGTCACCCACTTTAAAACGATTTCGTCCATCTTAATCCCTCGTAAATGCTTTAATGCAAAGATTGCAATCCTTTTTCTCTTTTACGTTTACAAAGTTTTTTCCATTTAAACTGATATAACCCTCTCCGTCATCCAGATCCACCCCCTGTAAAATTTTCTCTCCGGTATCATATTCGATTGCCATCGGATGTTTGGTTCCGGGTGTTTTCAGGTATACCAGCACGGCATAACGTTCCCCTTTTTTCAGAGAAACCTTTGTATCAAAATCGACGGTGTAATATCCCGCTTTCTGTAACGTTCCGGATGCAAGCTGTTCTCTCTGCGCAAAAGACTTCTCATTTTCAAAATCGTGCACCACATAAACTTCGTACTGTGTATTTGCACCGGTCGCATAAAAGGAAGCAGCAGACAATGTTTCGGCCCCTTTTGCCTCAAACACATTCGCCCCGTAAATCTGGTCACTGTCATATCCTAATTTTCCAACCCAGCCGCACAGATCACTCTGATAGATGTGATCATAATTATGTACATCATCTACCCGCGTATATGCCACATTATGCGTGCCAATATTCGTATCGTAGTAGGACACATAGAAAATTCCGTTTTCTCCGAATCCATCTCCCAGCTGTTCTGGCAGATAAACGCACCGTCTCCTTCCAGCGGAGTATTGAAGTTGGATCTCGGATAGTTGTCATCCCATCCAATGATCACTACATCATGATTCGGTTTTTCCGTACCAATATAACAGTACGCACTTGTATTCTGATTATAATACACCGAACTCCCCTGTGAACTTCTTATGGTACTGTAAAGGGAAGATTCCACACCGCCATATTTAAATACCGCTTCTTTTATTCCTTCGTAATCTTTACCGTCAATAACCTGCATTTCCTGCACATGACGCACTGCTTTCAGCGAATCATCCGTCATCCCGTCCCCATACGGATCGTCCTTCTCATAGACCGGTCCCTGCCATGCTGCCAGATAAGCCATTCCCATGGTATATTCTCCGCCATCATACTGATTGGCATGAAAAGAATTGCTCATACTCATATGGTCCACGGAAAAATTAACTTTTTCCTCCGGTCGCAGGGAAGACTCCAAGGCACTGGTTGCGGCAAACGCCCAGCACGTACCATAGGAACCCTGATTGTATATCGTTGATACCCGGTCACGCTCCCTTAAATCATAGGAAGCCGGAACAATCGCAGAAGTATCTTTATCGGATGCCGTAATTGTATTACTTGCGATATCGAAACTGCAACTGTAACCTAACAGGTTGGACAGATCTTCCAGACTGACAACCAGCTGGCCTCTGACTTCCTTTAAAGCGGATGAAATATCTACTTCATCCCCATTTAAATACGCCTTTTTCTGACCCACATCCATCGATACGGACTGACTGTGTTTTTCCACCAGAAGACGTTTTTTATCGTACACATGTGCACTGCAATTCAGCGCATCCCGCAACATGCTGACAGGAACCATAATATTGCGGTTTTTGTCCATGTAAAATTTCGATTTACTGTTATTGTAAGTCTGGTTATCGATTACGGCATGAATGGTCTGCCCGTTGACTTCCTTTGCCACCATCGGATTCCATACCTGTGTATCCAGTTCTCCTCCGCGGAACCGTCCCACCTGTGCATTGTCCACGCCCAGAATCTGAAATTTTAAAATAAAAACCAGCGCCAGCACAATTGTAAACGCAATATACCGTTTCGAGTATTTCATATATTACTGCTGTTCCTTCCTTTCGATCGTTTTCTCTGCTGCTTCTCTGCGTTTCGGTGGTTTTGGTCCCATAAACTGATAAAAATAGGTTTTTATCATACCATTATAAATCTTTCTGTTTTTATCTGCCTTTCTTCCTATATAACGCTCCGCATCCTCATAACTGGTAATCATATACAGTGACCAGCTGTCAAGTCCTGCATAAGCCTGTCCGATCTGCGTATACAGCTCCGGAAGATCCTCTTTCTCCTCGAGGCGCTCTCCATACGGCGGATTTGTAATGACAAACCCATATTTTTTCGGATGATGCAGATCCGCAACCGCTCTCTGCTGAAAATGAATCAGATGATCCACGCCCGCACGCTTTGCATTCTCTCTGGCTGCTTTCACCACTTCCGCATCGATATCATATCCCTGAATATCTACCTGGATATCTGCATCCATAAGATCCTGTGCCTCTTCTACCGTGTCATACCACAACTGTTTCGGAATCAGATTTTTCCATTGCTCTGCGGTAAACTGCCGGTTCATTCCCGGTGCAATATTTGCTGCAATCATGGCTGCCTCAATCGGGAACGTTCCACTTCCGCAAAACGGATCTACCAGAATACGGTCCTTTTTCCACGGTGTCAGCATAATCAGTGCTGCTGCCAGCGTCTCCGTCAGCGGAGCCTTGCTGGTCATCAGACGATAGCCTCTCTTGTGCAGGGAATCCCCGGAAGTATCCAGTGTAACCATTACCTCATCCTTTAACAGGAAAATGCGTACCGGATAAGGTGCTCCATCCTCCGGAAACCAGTTCAGCCGGTAGACATTCTTCAGACGCTCTACCATCGCCTTTTTTGCAATTGACTGAATATCCGACGGACTGAACAGTTTACTTTTAATAGAAGATGCCTTTTTTACCCAGAATTTTCCATCCTTTGGAATATAGTCTTCCCAAGGCAGAGCTTTTATCCCCTCAAACAGTTCATCAAATGTTGTTGCCCTAAAACGTCCTACCTGCAACAGCACTCTTTCTGCACTGCGAAGGAATATATTTGCACGGCATATGGCTTCCGCATCTCCCGCAAATGTCACTCTGCCATCTTCTACTCTTGTAATTTCATATCCTAAATCATAAATTTCTCTTTTTGTTACCGCCTCGAGTCCAAAATGACACGGTACAACCAATTCATATGTATCCATAAATATTCTCTTTTCTACTATAATGTATTGCATGGTCTGCAGTTCTATTGTTACATATTCTCACGATTTTTAAAATAGTTTTTCGAAATTTTTTTCATCGCCTCATAACCACCAACCACACTTGCCACATGATACCCCCTGTTCCCCAAGCATACGCGCCATCTGCATGCTTCCTCCCCCATGGTCGCAGTACAAAATCAGCTTGCGGTTTTTCGGCAGACGGGCAGTTCCTCGTTCCAGCTGATCATACGGATAGCTGACGGCCCCCGGCCAGTGTTCGCTCTCATACTCTTTCCTGTCACGGATATCAATTACCAGTGCCCTGCTCTCCCTTTGTTTTGCCCTCAGCTGCGATGCGTAAATCAGTTCAAAATCTTTCACAATATCCTCCAGAATATGCCGTTTTCATTAAAAAACAGATTACACGCTGTCCTCGTGTAATCTGTTTTTTATTATATTATGCAATTTTATGCATTTTGTTTCTGCCTATCGCATATTATCAGATGCGGAATCAGACACATCTCCTGCCTTATCTGATACCCTGTCTTCTGTCTTGTCTGATGTCTTATTCACAGATTTATTGGATGTTCTGTTTTCAGACTTGTTGGAATAACAATCAGAGACACGATTGCTCCCACTGCGATTTGTTGCACTGTTTGTTCCTGTACTGTTTTTTGACATACTTTTTCCTCCTTTAACGTTTCCCCAAAAACTGCATGGTTCAACGAATACAATTATTTAGTACAGGAATAGTTTCTCAACTTTTCGAGAAAATATTCATTATTTGATTGCAATCCATACCGCAATCCATTATAATAACTTTTGAAAAGAAGTTTTTTCTTCTTTTCAATGTTATACCTCTTATTAATTATTTATACTCCCCTCAAAAGAGCCGGTCAGACGACCGGCTCTTTTACTTTCTTCATATGCTTTCATTTATATTTATGCATTCATTTCCCGTTTGATAGCCACACCAAAGGCTACTTTTGACAGTGGAAACTTATAAAACAGCTTCATAAGTCCATACTGTATCACTCCTCCGGTCAGAACCAGTACAATATCTGCCACAATAGCCACCAGTGATGAATGAATCCCTTTGGGATAAAAAAATGCAGTCCGATTTCCAAAAGCATTCCGGCTCCAAATATAAGATGGATGAAAGATATTCTCCCTGTGCATATTTACCGGCCAGGATATCTGTCCGAAACTGATTGGCAATCTGCATATAAATCTGTCAACCTTATACTTCCATTTTATGATTTTGTTTTCTCCGTACCCGGCTCAGATGCTGTTCAAAATATCCTTTATTGATAAATTCTGCCAGCGCATACTGTTCCAATACCGGTACGGTACAGGAAAATCCGCCGGAAGTTTTTTTGTAACGTTCCATCAGTCTCTCCGGCAAAATCATATATCCCATACGAATGGACGGTGACAGACTTTTAGAAAATGTATTGATATATATGACCGAACTGCTGTCATCCAGCATAAACAATGTCTCTACCGGCTTACCAGGCATGAAGAACTCACTGTCAAAATCATCTTCCACAATAAAATGATGTTTTTCTCTTGCCCATTCAAGATATTCGTATCGCTTCCCTATGGTTGCCGTAACCCCGGACGGAAAACTGTGAAACGGTGTCACGTGCAGCACATCCGCCCTTGTCTGTGCCAGCACATCACTCCTGATTCCATCTTCCCCCATAGGCAGCATTTCACAGACCGCACCCGTTCCCTCATAGACTTTCCGGATCTGATGATAGGACGGATCTTCAATTCCATAAATCTTATCCGCTCCAAGAATACGCACAACTGTACCATACAGATGTTCTGCTCCCGATCCGATAATGATCTGTTCCGGCTGTGCAAATAATCCACGATAACGCAGCAGATAGGATGCAATACTGTTTCGCAGAATCGCACAGCCCTCATTTGGTGAACGATACAGCAATTCTTCTCCATATTCTGTAATAACACTTCGCACGGTCTTAAAATACAGGGAATATGGAAAGCTGGAAAGTGCTGCATTCTGCAATCGTCCATCTTCGATTTCTTCCGGTATCTCGGGAAGCATATGCAGTTGCTGATTCTGCTCTTTCATTTCTCCGATTACATGTATTTCACATACATAATATCCACTGCGTTCTCTCGGTTCTATATACCCTTCATCTTTTAACATCTGATACGCATTCTCTACCGTGATCAGACTGATTCCGAGGTGTTCCGCCAGACTTCTCTTGGATGGAAGTTTTTCTCCTTTTTTCAGTTTTCCACGCTCAATATCCCGCCGGATCATTTTATATATATAATAATATTTCGGTTCATCATTTCTCTGTTCCAGATTGTAAGTAAGCATATTCTTCTCCCGTCATTTTCTTTTATATTTGAACTTTTACGTGCTGGAATACTAAAAAAGGAGTAAGACTTACGTCTTGCTCCTTTTTTCATACGTGCGCGAGAGGATTCGAACCCCCGACACCTTGGTCCGTAGCCAAGTGCTCTATCCAGCTGAGCTACGCACACATATTTACTTAACACTATAAATCATAGTGTAATGCCGGCGACCGGAATCGAACCGGTACTGTGTCACCACAACAGGATTTTAAGTCCTGCGCGTCTGCCAGTTCCGCCACGCCGGCATGAATGGGACCTACAGGGCTCGAACCTGTGACCCTCTGCTTGTAAGGCAGATGCTCTCCCAGCTGAGCTAAGATCCCATACCGTAATTGTAAAACAATTACTAAAACGACCCAGACGGGACTCGAACCCGTGACCTCCGCCGTGACAGGGCGGCGCTCTAACCAACTGAGCCACTAGGCCAGATCGTTGAACATTATAACATATATTATCGAGTATTTCAAGTAAAAAAATGGACCATCGGGGACTCGAACCCAGGACCGACCGGTTATGAGCCGGTTGCTCTAACCAACTGAGCTAATGGTCCAAAAAAGAAAAAGCCGATGATCGGACTCGAACCGATAACCTGCTGATTACAAATCAGCTGCTCTGCCAATTGAGCCACATCGGCGAATAAGCTCTTTTGATGCTCAGCTGAGTATCAGCTTTACATCAGTGACTCCAACGGGAATCGAACCGTGTTACCGCCGT
>ENA-OQDM01001168-OQDM01001168.1-human-gut-metagenome-genome-assembly--contig:-NODE-1168-length-11323-cov-1.339675_pt1 | contig 11323 bp, 12 predicted proteins | sample MGYA00242772_ERZ504605 | MGnify/ENA primary metagenome ERZ504605 (study PRJEB26092, sample SAMD00036348) | human gut metagenome | host: Homo sapiens | study: EMG produced TPA metagenomics assembly of... | reverse complement strand
AAGCGTTCTGCCTGACGGGTATGTCACGCAAAGAACGCCTGAACGCCATTGTGCAGAGCATGGATAAGTTCTACTACCAGTACGGCGGCATCCAGTTGGTCGTCATTGACGGCATCGCCGACCTTGTAAAGAGTGCCAACGATGAAGCGGAAAGCGTGGCGGTGATAGATGAACTCTATCGGCTGGCGGGCATCTACAACACGTGTATTCTTTGTGTGCTGCACTTTGTTCCTAACGGATTAAAGTTACGTGGACATTTGGGTAGCGAATTGCAACGCAAGGCGGCTACTATCCTTTCAATAGAGAAAGACGAAGAACCCACGCAGTCGGTGGTAAAAGCCTTGAAAGTGCGTGACGGTAGTCCGCTGGACGTTCCGCTGATGCTCTTTGCGTGGGACAAGAAAGCCGGGATGCACGTGTACAAAGGGGAAAAGCCCCGTGAGGAAAAGGAGAAGCGCAAAGAAAGGGAACTGGTGAACGTAGCCCGTGACATCTTCGGGCGGCAGACACATATCACCTACATAGACCTTTGCGAACAGTTGCAGCAGGTCTTGGACGTAAAGGAACGTACCGCAAAGAGTTATATCCGCTTCATGCGTGAACGGGACATTATCGTTAAAGACCCGGCAAACCAAAGCTATTTTATGATAGGTCTTATTTAATCCGATAAAACACGGGGTAAGTATGTCTATAATTTAAATGCCTATACTTTCCGTTATCCTGCCGTGTAATTATGACATGGCAGGATTTTGTTTCTTTACGAGGTTATTTCATTGATTTTCGCTACCTTTGCAAAAGTAAATAAGAGAATAACGGCGATTGAACGGCTTCGGTCGTGATTTCGTCTTTATATATAACATACATAAGCGTTCCGCTGAACGTCCTGATACGAAAACTGGCAATTTTTCAAATTGAGGGGATATTCAGTGCAGGATACGTTATGCAATCGCATAGCGTGGTCTTGCCTGTTTCCTCAAAAGGTATTGCCAGTACCACGTATCGAAGCAGTGTAAGGTCACGCTTCTTTTTTGAGGTACTGGCGGACAGCTTGAAAAAAATTATCAACTGTTTAACACCTTATAGGATGAAACAAATAAAAGCGCACATCGCCGTGTCTCTTGACGGACATACAGCCACTTTGGATAAAGAACTGGACTGGATGCCCCGTGAGGTCAAGGAACTGGCGGCAAGGGAATACACCGCCGCAAGCTGCTTGCTTATGGGGGCGAACACCTACAACTACATCTTTGAACACTGGGGCGGGTGGCCGCACAAAAGCAAGCGGTCTTTTGTGGTGTCACACTACGACACCAACGTGACACCGGACTGCGGCGTGGAGTTCCTGACCGAAGAACCGCTGCAAAGGGTCTATGAACTGAAACAGGAAAATGACATGCTGGTGGTGGGCGGCGGCAAGCTGCTTACTTCATTGATAAAAACCGGACTGTTGGATAGCCTGACTATCTACACCGTCCCCGTCATGGTGGGCAAGGGCATCGGCTTCATCGGGGAAACATTAGGCTCGGAATGGAAGCTGTCGGACTGCAAGGTGCTGGACGGCGGGATTGTCCGCTCCACCTACCTGTTTGACGGGCATTTGTAAAAAATGCGCCCGGTTTCCCTCCGGGCGCAACCACTAAAATTTCAATTATTATAAGTGGCAAAACCTGTCACAATGAAATTTCAGCGGTAAAGATAGGCTATTTCTTCGGTTTTCCTTTCTTTTCGGGAAATGAAAAGGCGACATTGAACTGTTCGTCCAGCACCAGCGAAGCATCGAAAGCCTTGCCGTTCTTGCCCTTGAAACCCTTGATTAGCCCGGTCTTGCGTTTCGTCACCAACTCGACAATCTGCTTGTCGGAAAGCTGCTTGTCGCACTTGTTGCGGAATATGGTAAGCGTGCAGTCCACGTTGGAACACTTCGCCACTTTCGGGTAGAACAGGATGCGCCCGTTATTGCATTTGGGGCAGGAACAAGTTTCGCCATTGGCGATAGATAACTGCACCGATAGCAATTCCGCCGTGATTTGAGCGGCGTACACCTCAATGCCCTTTCGGAACATGTCGGCATCCATGCTGCCCGCTTCTATCTTGGCAAGGGCGGTTTCCCACATGCCCGTCATTTCGACATCGGCAATCTTCTTGTCCCTGACAATCCTGTAAACGGCAAGCCCCTTGTCGGTGGGTACAAGGTTCTTCTTCTCACGCACGATGTACTGGCGGGCGAACAGCGTTTCGATAATCGCCGCACGGGTGGCGGGCGTGCCTATCCCGGCATCTTTCAGGCTGGCTTTCAGTTCGGCATCTTCCAGTTCCCTGCCTGCGTTCTCCATTGCCGCAAGCAGGCTGCTTTCCGTGTGCAGCGGTTTCGGCTTGGTCTGCTTTTCGAGCAGATCCACGCCGGAGAGTGGCAAATATTCTCCCTCTTGGAGTGGCGGCAGGCTGGCGGCTTCTTCATCCCCGCCCGTTTCCTGCTCGCCGAACACGGCACGCCACCCGGCTTCTTTCATCACAGACCCTTTCACCGTGAAGTCGGTATCTCCAGCCGACAATATGGCGGTGGTAACGTCTTTCACGCACTTGCCCGAAAAGGCTTCCAGCATACGCCCGGCTACCAGCTCGTAAACCGCCCGCTCGTCTTTGGAAAGTTCGCCGGGCAGGTTCTCGGTAATGATTAAGGCGTGGTGGTCGGTCACTTTGCTATCGTTCACACTGCGGCGGTTCAGGGGTGTGCCGTCCAGCCCGGCGGCATACCCGGCAAAGCAGGGGTATTGCCCCAGCAGGGCGACACGTTCCGGCATTTCATCGAAAACGTCCTCCGGAATATAGCGGCTTCCGGTTCTCGGGTAGGACATCACTTTCTTTTCATACAGGCTTTGCGCTATGGAAAGCGTCTTGTCAGCCGAGAAGTTCAGCTTCGTGTTCGCTTCCTTTTGCAGCGTGGTAAGGTCGTACAAAAGCGGCGGTTCTTGGCAGGCTTCTTTCCTCTCAACGGATTTAACCACAAGTTGCCCGGCATCCTTTACCCGTTGCAGGGCGGCTATGGCTTCGGGCTGCTGTTCCCACTTGGCGGTCGATTGGGCGGTAAAATTTATTCCCCCGCTGGCTGTCGCCGCTTTGAGTTGCCAAAACTTGGCGGGTACGAAATTCTTGTTCTCCAAATAGCGGCTGCATATCATCACGAGCGTGGGTGTCTGTACCCTGCCCAGCGAGAACACCCCCTGCCCGGCGGCAACGCTCAACGCTTGGGTGGCGTTTATCCCTATCAGCCAGTCCGCTTCGCTGCGGGACTTGGCAGAGAAATAGAGGTTATCGTAACGCTCTCCCGGCTGCAAGTTATCCAGCCCCTCACGGATTGCCTTGTCGGTAAGGCTACTTATCCACAGGCGCACAAATGGTTTCCGGCAGTTCAGGTAATGGAAGATATAGCGGAAGATTAACTCACCCTCACGTCCGGCATCGGTGGCGACAATAATCCGGTCGCACTGGTCGAACACTTCCTTTATCACTTTCAACTGTTTCAGCACGCCGGGGTCTGCCTTGTAGCCTTTCTCCGCTTTCACCTGACGGGGAATTAGCTGGAAATCGGGCGGCAGTATGGGCAGGCTCTCCCTGCGGAAGTTCGCCACGCCGTAGGCTTCCGGCATGGCAAGCTGGATTAAGTGGCCGAACGCCCATGTCACCATATACCCGTTGCCGGAAAGATAACCGTCATTACGCCCGGTCGCACCGATGATGCGGGCGATGTCCTTTGCCACGCTGGGCTTCTCTGCTATCAATGCAATCATAATTCTTTACTTTTTAATGGTGGATATTACATTTTCATTCCTCTGGACTTCTTGGGCTTGTCCGCTTTCAGGCTCTTGTCCTGCGCTTTCTCCTGCTTCTCTTTCTGCTTGGCGGTGGGCTTGTCCTGACCCTGTTTCAGCGGCTCTTTGCCCTGCTTGGTGGCTTCGTTGGTCTTGCCCTCCGAATTGACCGCTACCTGCGTCCGGCTCTCGGCGGCGGGGGTAACGTCTTTCGGCTGCACCTTGTCGGGGGATTTGCCCTGTGCGCCGGGCTGTACATGACCGTTGAACTCAACGCCCTTGCCGTCCTTTAGCCCGGCTACCTGCTGCTCTGCGGGCTGCTGTCCCTGCTGCAAGAACTGGACGGCGGCACGGGGCAGGAACTCCAAGCCACGCTCCACCGCACTGACCTGCAAATAGGCACTGCGCTTCGTGCCGTCCCTGAATTGCAGGTTTTCCATTTTCACCGCTTGCCCGGCTTCAAAGGCGGCTTTCTGCTCCGGGCTGACTTTCACGCCGCAAATGGTGTCGGGGCATTTCCACTTGTCAGCCCGCATATACTCCAGTTCGTGCGTGTACCTGTCCCGGCTGACGAACACGGGGATTTGCTCGCCGCTTTTCGGGTCTTTGATTTCAGCGATGCCGCCCAAGTTGCCAGTGCCTTGCAAGTTGCCCTGTTCCTGCTTGGTGAACCCGTGTTCATGGAACGGGCGTTGCAACAGCTTTTCGTCCTGCTGCACGCCGTGCAGCTTGGGTACTACCGTGCCGTCCTTTGCCTGATAGAAAGAGAGCTTGACATCGGTAGGTTTGAGGTAGAAGCCGCCCACCGTCCCCGAAACGGTGTAGGTGTTGCGGGACTTGTAGCCACGCATCACCCGGTCGAAGTCCTTCGTGTTTTTCAGGGTGTCGGCGGTGATGCCGACTTTTTTCAGGTTCTCCCAGTCGATTTTTGACGGGTCGAAGCGGTAGCCCTGCTTGAACTCGTGGAAGTCGGGCTTCGGAACTCGAAGCATTTCAGCCCGCTTGTTGCCCTCCGGTGTAGGGTTGCGGTGGTTGTCCTCGATTGCCTTTGCGTCCCGCTCCGCTTCGGAAGCCTTGACGCTGAACAGTTCCAGCCCGGAAGTGTCCTGATACTTGCGGTAGAAGTTGGAAATGAAGTTGCTGAACACATCGCTGTTCTTGTCCACCTGCATGAACTCGCCGCCGTGTGTCGGCGGCACAGTCTGCAAATTGCCCTCCTTGTCGATACCCTTAACGGCACTCACCTTGCCCTGCTGTTTATCCAAGACCAGCAGCACGTCTTTTTCCTGCCCCTCTGCGGGCGGGGTCATTCTGTTTGCCATAAATAATTGGAATTTTAGTGGTTACGGGAATAGTCCCGCCCAAAGGTAGCGACTAAATATGCTATATTTGGACGGGCGGCAAGGGCTGTCCGAATTTGTCCTGCGGTGTCCCGATTTGTCCGGGTGGGATGAAATTCCGCAACCATTGGTTGCAGAATTGAAAAGGGCATAAAAAAAGAGAGTGAATGATTTCACTCTCTTTCGATGAACCCTTTGTGAACCCTTTGGTCGTTTTTTGAAATAGCTAAAACTCAAGTAATTTGCATATTTTGCAAAAGAAAATCATTCGAGTATGAACCATATGTGAACCCTTTAATGGATTAGCGGGGAACACTGTTTAAGCGTCATCGCGCTTCGTTAGTAATCTGTTATTGCACTCGTTTCAAATCCCCGATAGATTGGAGTGACATTTCTATGTAGGGAATAGTTTTTAGAATATGGATGTTATCTATTGCTTCTTTACCACCCAATGCCAATGCCGATACAAGACATGGAGATTATAGAATAAAAATAATTCATCTTTCTTATTATCAGTCATTTGAATATTTTCTGTTTTTCTCTATTTTTGCCATTTTCTGTTATTCAGTACACTTTGAAATATCATTTTCTTTTGTACCTTTGCATCCGCAGAAAACAAAAGAAAATCAACTATTTAGTGTAATTACCCGGTTACGGCACCTAAATCGAGATAAAACCTCTAAACAATGGCAATGTTAGAAAATAAAACGAAAGAAAACCCCAAGCTGGAGCAAAATAAGCTCTCGGACGGTAGAATAAGCCTTTACTTAGAGTATTATTTCCTCCTCAAATTATTAAAAGTAATACTGTCAAAAAGAAATACCTTTTATTCTTACTCTTTTCGCCAGTACTTATATCTTGCAGTCAACAGAAAAAAGTTTAGTACGGTTTGGATATATAGACAAAAAACAGACTAAACTCCAAACATGGAAATTCAGATATTTTTTATACATTTCTCTTATATACAAATGATAGCCGAATTCAATTCATATATGAGTAACATAGACATAGACTTCTTCAAGGAGTTGTGTCTGAAACATGGAGAGTTACGACATTATAAAAAGAATGAGTTTATTCTCCATGAAGGTGATGCCTGTTCTTTCTTCGGGTTTATCTTATCAGGCGTAGTCAAATACAGTTGCACCAACCGGACAGAAAACAAGCCGTATAATGTCGGTTTTTCCTTTCCAAATGAATTTTATAGCCGATTATCCCACTTGCTTATATGGCATGAAATCAGAATTGAATATACAGGCGATAATCCCGTGCGAGATTTACATCTGTTCTTCTACATTCTTACAGCAAAAATTCAAGGAAAATAATGAAAACCAACGGATAGCCCGTATCGCAGCCGAACAGATGTTTTTCCAATCATATTCACGTTATTTGGATTTATTCAGATTCACACCGGAAGAGCGTTACCTCCAACTTTTAAAAAAATGCCCTGCAATCCTTCAAATGGTATCACTAAAAGAAATAGCATCCTACCTTAAAATTACACCTATACACATGAGCCGAATCAGACGCAAGCAAAGTTTTGACAACAAAAAATAAACATAGGTTTAGAAATTTACATTCATAACAATATTCCAAGAGTATCTTAATCTGCCAAAGAATTCTTCTTTTTATCTTTGTCTTATCTTTGGTTGGTTCAACGAAGAGACAAAATAAAGATTGAATGAGTTAAACAAGAGATTAAAAAAAAGAATATGAAAACAAAAGAAATTCTTGGAATACTTATGCTATTCCTCTGTACATTCAGCTTTATAAGCTGCGACGATGATAATGAACAGACAAATGAATTAACCCCCGAAGCACTTTATCAGACTTCATGGCGTGGAACAGGGCATTGTGAGGCTTGGACAGTACAAAATATGGGGGTCGGTATGCAATTTGTAGATACTCGGAAAGGGAAAGTAAATTGGGAAGGTTACGATGAAATTGATATTACTTATACAATAGAAGGGAAATATATCACATTTAATAGCAATGCTTTATATTTGGGTGGAGCCCCTTGGATTATCAAAAGCTATACCCAAAAACATATAACCATTATACAGAATGAAATTAGTCCAGATAAAGAGAAAGTAGCTACAATTGAATTAGAGAAAATAGATTAAACTGAATCATGGGAACATTAAGTTGCATAAATGTATGCTACAACAGAACAATGAGAACCGTGAGATTTGCAAATTGAGCAAGAAGTCATAAATACCTTGTAAATAAAGGAAAAAATGCAGATTCATCTAATATTCCTTTATGTGCTATTATCGGGCTGGTCTATGGGCTGAAACACAAGGAAAAGAGATTCACCTTGTTCTTTTGTATAGGATTGGTTATTGGGTTAGGATGAGCAATTTATATGCTACTGCTAATAAGGTCAATGTAAATCAAAGGAATATGAAACTGAAATATATATTGAATGCTATACTATTTGTTTTGGCATTATCTTTTTTTGTCTATGTGTATATTTAAGACTACAGAGTTAAGTTTAAAATGTATGCAATTTGCTGTATCTATCTCTTGTATAGGAGCAATGTTTTCTACAAAAAGATATAGATACATATTTGCATCTATTGCTTTAATCATTATAGGAATATCTTTTTCACTTTAAATGTCCATAATAACGATAATGATTTGATTATTGAATGGTATAATAATAGTCCAGTCTACAGATAGCGACTAAAAACGGGGGCAAGGGATGCCCGAATTTGTCCTGCGGAGCTTGAAATTATCCGGGTGCGGTAAATCTCCAACTGTTGGTTGGAGATTTAAAACGGGTACAGACCGAAGTTAATCGCTTGCTTTAGACGAGCCATTTGTGAGCCATTTGTATAGTATTGTTTTCGGCTTATAATCAGCATTTTACAAAAATCGCATTATACTTGTGAGCCATTTGTGAAGCGTTTGGCAAGCCTTTGATTGAGTTTCCGTTATTCTTCTATTATCAGGTGACACGACAAAAAGAAAACATCTTCGGCAAAATCTTTGTTATGTTTTTGCAGGTGATTACATAATATACTATCTTTGCATATAGAAACAAAGGACATAAATATGGCTTCATTCAGGAAAGAGATACTTGGGCAGATTGAACGGATAGATACCGGGCGTATATTCACGTTCCGGGATTTATCGTTTGAAACGGAAAAGACCGCCAATGTTGCGGTGCTGCTCTCCGAACAGAGCCGCAAAGGGGTACTGGTACGGGTTGAAAAGGGGGCGTACTACCGTCCCAAGAAATCAGTGCTGGGGCTGGGAAAGCTGCCTGTCTATCAGGATGAACAGTTCCGCTACCTGACTGAAAAACTGAACGGCTATATCACGGGGGCTTACATCTATAACAAAATGGGGCTGACCGAACAGGTAGCCACAACCATAACGATAGCCACTCCTAACCCGGTTCGCCGTTTCCGTTTCAAGAACTTGGATATAGAGTGCGTGAAAGCCTACTGCATGGTCTATCCGGATGAAAGCCTTGTCCCGTACTTGCGGCTGCTCGATGCGATAAAGGACATGAAGCGCATACCCGGAACAACCGGGCAGGACATCTACAACCGGGTCAAAAGCCAATATTTCAACGGGTACAGCCTGCCGGAACTGGAAAAAATCGTATCTTTGGCGAAAAGTTACCCGCCACGTGTCAGAAAGGTGGTGGCGGATATACTGGGCGACATCAGACAAACCGTATTGCAAACGGAAATGGCAAAGACCATTCTTCCCACGACACGGTTCAACTTGGATTATAAAACAGCATAGGACAGAAATATGAATTTACATTCGGACAAGGAAGCGTTCAAGGAAATCATCGCACTGGCGGCTGACCATTTCGGCTACGAGCAGTCGCACGTGGAAAAGGATTACTGGGTATCGAAGATACTGCGGGATATTTCCATGTCCGAATATGCGGATAAGACCTACTTCAAAGGCGGAACTTCACTTTCCAAAGCCTACGGGCTGATAGAACGTTTCTCGGAAGATTTGGACTTGTTCGTGTTCACGGGTGATAAAGGTGCGTCCAAGCAGGCAGAAAAGACATTGAACAAGAAACTTTCCAAATACATAGCCGAACTCAATAGTGACATATACAAGGAAGATTTGTCGGAAACGGGCGGTAATTACCGTAAACTGTATTTCTCGTATGACAATGTATTTCAAGGCGTGGGACTGAAAGAACATTTGGAAGTAGAGATAAAATCCTGTGACCTGCCGGACAAAAAACTGATGTTCTACCCGGCGGACAAGCGGGTTATCAAACCGATTGTGACCGCCTTTCTTGAAAGCATCGGGCAAGAGGAACTGATAAGCACCTACGGGCTGGAAAGTTTTGAAACGCAGTGTATCAACCCCCGAAAGACTATCTGCGACAAGGTTTCAAGGCTGGTAAAGCTGTCTTACAATGAGGATGCAGCCGCACTGTTGGCAAAGCATATCCGTGACGTTTACGACTTGTCGGCACTCTACCACAATCAGGAATATAACGATTACCTACATTCGGAAGATTTCTTGGATGCCATGTACCGGGTGACGATAGAGGACGGACTAAATAAAAACTCCCGTTCGCACTTGTCGCTGGCTGATGCACCGATATTCAAGGATGCCGAAGCGGTCATGGCGTTACCCGAAGTGGCTACGGCGTACACTACCGATTTGAAGAAACTGACTTTCGACAAAAGCAAGATGCCGCCGATAGGCAAGGCTGTGGAAGCATTGAAGAACCTGCACGAAATATTAGTGCGTTTTGAAGCCTACCGCACCAAAAAGCAAAATGAAGAACAACCGTAAAGCTACATCGGCTGTTCTTCACTCCATACATTATTATATATAGCTATTCTTCCTCCTTAATCAAGTGGCATAACTCCGGGTCGTTCTTAATCCGGGTTATCTCGTTCTCGACTATCTGCCTGACTTCCTGACGGATGCGGTCATAGTTGGCTTGTATCTCCTCCTGCATCCGGTCGTTGCCGTCCTTGTCGGTGAAGTCGATAATCTGCGGCAACTTCACGTAACGGGCGGTTTCCCGCTTCACCTTTTCATTGTCCACCACGATTTCACAGTGGAAAATCTTCTGCTCTATCCGTTCATCGAAATTGTCCGCTACTGCCCCCACGAACATACCTTGCGTGAGGTTGGATATTTTGCTGGCGGGTATCAGGCTGTCCATTTGGGTGCTTATCGAGGTGGATTTTTCCCGTTGGTTGATTGTCATGCTCTGCCGTTTCTGCAACACCTTTCCGAAACGCTCGGAAAGGATTTTCGCCGTTTCACCGACTACTTGACCGCTGAACACGTTACCCACAGTATTTTGGATAACCCGGCTTTCCTTGTCCCCGTAATCACGGGTAAGCTGGCTGTAATCCTGAAAGCCTAACAGAACCGCAACCTTGTTGCTTCGGGCGGTGGCAATCAAATTATCCAACCCCCGAAAATATATAGTTGGTAATTCATCTATTATCACCGAACTTTTAAGCTGACCTTTCTTGTTTATCAGCTTCACGATACGGGAATTATATATCCAGTGCTGCCGAGTACGATATTTTGGCGGTCAGGATTGTTGCCGACAACCAGTATTTTAGGCTCTTTCGGGTTGTTGATGTCAAGTGAAAAATCATCGCCCGTCATTACCCAGTAAAGGGCGGGTGAAATCATCCTTGAAAGCGGGATTTTTGCACTGGCAATCTGCCCCTGCAACTGTTCAACTGCCGAACTTTCCCAAGCGTCCACGAACGGGGAAAGGTAATTTTCCAGTTCGGGATAACTGCGCAAAATCGTGAATACATCAGCGTATTTCTTGTTCAACAGTTCTATGGCATGGGGAAACGTGCAATACCTGCCGCCTTGATAGATGCGCAAATACCAAATAATAGCTGCAAGCAGGATAATCGGGCTTTCCACGAAGAAGTCGCCCTGCTTGCTTATCCAGCTTCGATTGAGGTTAAGCATAATCGTGTAGCTGGCTTCATAAGCATCCGCAATGTCCGACATGAAGCTGGCGTTTATAGGGTTACATCGGTGGCTCTTGCGTGGGTCGTCAAAGTTGATAACGTAAAATTTCGGCTTGACCTTGTAGCCGTCCAAGTGGTTAAGCAAATGATTGTAAGACGATTTCCGAAAGGTCAGGAAACTTATAATCATACAGGTAGAGCGCAAAACCTTTCTCGATTTGCTGTTTTATGT
>ENA-OQDM01001167-OQDM01001167.1-human-gut-metagenome-genome-assembly--contig:-NODE-1167-length-11324-cov-2.055015_pt1 | contig 11324 bp, 10 predicted proteins | sample MGYA00242772_ERZ504605 | MGnify/ENA primary metagenome ERZ504605 (study PRJEB26092, sample SAMD00036348) | human gut metagenome | host: Homo sapiens | study: EMG produced TPA metagenomics assembly of... | reverse complement strand
TTTTTCAGCCATATCCCGGCCAAGTTCTGTCAGGTGCAGATAATGCTTTTTCATCCATTGTCAAAAAACCGCCCTCTCGCAAAGTTCCTACTGCGTAACATACGCTGGGTTTTGAAACCTCCATGTACCGGGCAACATCCACCGAACGCACCATACCGAGCTTCTTTTGAAGTACCAATACAGCTTCCAGATAGTCCTCCCCAGATGCATGAATCTTCATCTTTAGTCATCCTCAAAGGCAAAGAACTTTTGCAACCGTTCCCGGCTTATTCTGTTCCATCCATCACTCCATAGCACTTTTCCGTTTTCTATAAAGACAAAGTAATTGCAGCACTCCGCAATCAGCTCCGGGTCATGAGTAACAATAAACAAGGTTTTCCCCAACGAACTCAATTCCCGCAAATTCTCTGCCACTTTTTTCATGTGCCGATAATCCAATCCGCTTGTAGGCTCGTCAAAAACAATAACCTGTTTATCAGACGCAATCGCGCTGGCAATCGCTACCCTCTGTTTCTGTCCGCCGGACAACGACATAGGATGGGCGTCTCTAAATTCTGAAATGTGCAGACTTTCCATAATACTTTCTGCCTCATGCGCCGCTTTTTCTTCATCTGAATTATCCAGACTAAGCAAGATTTCATCCATTACACTTTCCGTAAAAAGTTGGTGGTTTACGTCCTGCATAACCATATAGCAGGTCTTAATTCTCTGATTTGCCATATAAGTTTTTCCATTCATGCTCATACAGCCTTTTGCGGTTTTGAGCAATCCGCATAAATTGTTAGCAAAAGTCGTTTTCCCGGCTCCATTGTTGCCGACTACTCCAACCACCGAACCTTGTGGAATCATCAAATCTGATATATCCAGCACCTTCCGCTTTTTCGTCTTACCTCCGGAAGCATTTTTATAAGAAACTTCAAAGTCCCTGATATATAGCTGCTTTGTCGCACACACTATGCTCTGCATTTTACTAAAATCTTCAGACTGTAAAGTTCTAAGACCCAGCGCGTGCAATTCGCCTGTAGATTTCTTTTTGAAGTCGGAGATGGAAAGGTTTTCTTTTATTTGCCCGCCCTGCATATATAGAACGCGATCTGCAATATCCATCAGGTAATACAGGCGATGTTCCGCAATCACAATCGTTTTCCCCTGTGCTTTCCATTTCCGCAATACATCTTTTAATTCTCTGATTGATTTAATATCCAAATTGGAAGATGGCTCGTCCAGTACAAATATATCCGGTTCCATTGCGGAAACGGACGCACAGGCAATTTTCTGTTTTTCGCCACCGGACAGTGCAAATAAACTCCTATTCAGTAAATCTTCGATTTTTAACGCGCCTACCGTTTTTTCTATCCGCAAATTGATTTCGTCTGCGTCGATTGCCAAATTCTCACATCCAAATGCAATTTCACTGGTAGTATCCACTGTAAAAAATTGTGTCCTTGGATTTTGAAAAACAGAACCAACCACACCAGACAAAGCATAAAGGGATACATTTTTTACATCTATCCCTTCCACAATCGTCTGCCCGGTAAGCGTTCCTTCGTAATAATGCGGGATAAGCCCATTTATTAAACGTGTGAGTGTAGTCTTTCCGCAGCCGGATTCTCCGCAGATCAAAACAACCTCTCCGTCATGGATAGTCAAATTTATATTTTCGATTTTTCCTTTTGAACTGCCTTGCTCATATTGAAAGGCTACATCCTTAAACTCTATCATTTCAGCCCTCCTAAAAAAGCAGGAACACCAACAGGGCAGCAGTAACAATAATCATAAGCGCAAAATCTTTCCAATGGAAACCGATCTTACAAATGCTTGTACGCTTTTTTCCGTTTCCTAACCCTCTTGTCAAAGCTGCCGCAGACAGGTCATTCCCTATTGTTACTACAGACATCATAAGAGGGACAATTCGATATTCTAATACTGCTTGTGGATTCTTGAAAAAATTTTTCCCCGTGATTCCTCTCATACGCATAGCGTTTCCAATAGATCCCGCTTCTTCGGAAATTGTAGGGAAGAACCGGAACATAACAGAAAACGGGATAATGAATGCTTCTGGTATATGCATACGCTGCATGGCAAGGACAAATTCACTAACCTTTGTAGTCGAGAGAAGATAATAGCCCATCATGGCGCTTGGAAACCATCTTGTCCCAAATTGAGCCAACAGCGATATTATAATTGTTCCTATTAATCCCATATACGGAACAAGAAACACATTTACCGTCCACGAAACAATAAAAACAATTAAATAAATGATAGCAATCTTTTTCCTCCTGCCCGAAAGCAGGAGGAAAAAAGGTATCAATGCCAAAATCGGCTTTAACCAGAAACTAATACCGTCCGTTTTTCCATCAATCATTACAATGCTGAATATTACTAACATATACAGCTTTGTTCTCGGATCAATCCAAAAGCTCTGCTTAGAATCAACCGACAGTAATAATTCTGGTTTCATTAAACAATGCCCGCCTTTACAAAATGCTTCTTCAAAATTGCCTTGCCTAAATAAGCGCCGATCACTCCGCCGACGATGCCTAAAACAATAACTACCGGTAGCATCCAGTTAGCGGTAAGTCCCATAACGGCATTGATGTATTCATCCGTACCTCCCTTGCTTCTATAAGCCTCAAAAAAGGTATCTCTCATAATCCACATAGGCAGCATGGAGCCGATTACCCATTCGGTAAACACGCAATATCCCAGCACAGTATGTTTCCAGCTTTTATATTCGCCAGCCTTGAAGATCAAATCAGCCAGGAAACCTAATACGATTCCAAACGGAATTGAAATCCAGCTTTGTCCCATCAGAAAGCAGAGGACACTGACCAACGTACCCATAATAGTAGCCGCGCCGAATTTACCTGTCTTTGTCAGAAACAGCATGAACGGGATGCCGCCCAGTATTCCCAACACCATTGGAATGATAACTGCAAAGATAGGGATGTAACCCAGCATACCCGTGATAAAGAACATCACAAAGTAGATGACAGTAAAGATACCAATGTTGATAAAGTCTTTTGCGTTCAATTTTTTCTTGTCCATTGTAGGAACTCCTTTCTTTTATGCAAGGCTGTCTGCCTTGATTTTCCAACCGATAGCTTTTTCTCTCATGCCAACAAAATCCGCATAAATACCTGCTTGCTTGATAAGCTCATCATGCGTACCTTGCTGAGAGATTTTACCACGGTCGATAACGATGATTTGATCCGCATTTTTTACGGTTTTCAACCGATGGGCGATCATAATAATTGTTTTCCCCTGTGTCAGCGCTTCAATCGCTTTCTGAAGCTCTGCTTCATTTTCGGGATCGACATTTGCTGTGGCCTCGTCAAGAATAATGATGGGCGCATCTTTCATAATCGCTCTTGCAATAGAAATCCTCTGCTTTTCGCCGCCGGAAATGGTCGCACCGCTTTCTCCGATTACCGTCTGGTAGCCCTCCTGCAATGCTGAAATGAAGTCATGGCACCTTGCCGCCTTTGCTGCCTTCACCACATCTTCATGGGTGGCGTTAGGGGAACCGAATTTAATATTGTTTTCAATCGTGTCCGGGAACAGATACACATTCTGGAATACCATGCTGATATTTTTCATCAGGCTGTCCAGCTTGTAATCTTTAACATCAATGCCACCGATACGGACACTTCCGCTGTCAACATCCCAAAAGCGCGCGATTAGATTTACCAGTGTTGTTTTTCCAGAACCAGACGGACCGACAATCGCCGTTGTGGTTCCTTGTGGAATTGTGAGCGATACATGGTCGATCACTTTTTTATCCCCGTAAGAAAAACTCACATCCTGCATTTCAATATCCAGCCTGTCTGGGGTCTGCTCTTTGCCATCAATGTCAATCTGAGGACTTTGGTTGATTTCCTCCACACGATCAATAGAAGCATCGATCATTGAAAGCATAAAGAACATTTCTCCCGCACTCTCCAACTGGCTATATATCATGAACGCCGATACTAAAATTATCAGACAATATGTTAATTCCAGCGTACCGTTTATAAAAAGTGCGATAGAGCAGAAAGCAGCGGCGGCACTGGCAATCCGAGGACAACCTGTTCGGCAGCTATATAGGGAATCCGCTGTCTTTCAATAAGCTGGTTTTTCTTCTGTGTTTCATCAATGGATTTTTCCAGCGTAGTATTTGACTGCTTTGCCATGTGGAACGCCCGCACAACGCCCATTCCCTGTATGTATTCCAGTACGGCATCCATGAACTCCGTCTGCGTCTCTAACCGTATGGGAGATAATCTTTTGGAGCAGCGCAGGAGCATTGTGTTGATTACCATGAACAAAATCACGCCAGCCAAAAAGATCAAACTGATTTTCCAGCTAAAGTAGCACATGGCAACAGAAAAAATACTGGCGTGGATTACACCCACCAAAGTCCGCACGATGATAGCAAAGGACATACTTTCGAGGTCGCTCATGGTCGCTGTTGAAACGGATGTGAGATTTCCCAGACTATGGCTGTTGAAGTAGCCCATCGGCATATACTTCATGCGGTTGCCAATTTGAATCCTCTTGTCCTCACACATTCGATAGCTGCCTTCGCCTTCTTTACCATGCGCCAGATACCAGAAAATAATGGTGCCGATCACACTGACTAACATAATGCCAAAGGCAAGGAGCGCGGTTTGTGCGGTGATATTATCACGAACCAATCCATCCAAAACTACCAGAAGTGCGGCAAATTGCAGAGCTTCTAAAATGCAGCGTATGATTTCATAAAAGAGCCCCAAATACCAATTCCGGCTTTGGCGGCCTGCAAATTCAAAGAATTTCCGAAAAGAACGTATCATGCTGTTTTCACCTCCTTCGCGTCCATGTGAGCTGTCCACATCGTATGATAAAGGCTGCACTCTTTTAATAGTTCCTCGTGCGTTCCTTTTGCCTGGATTGTTCCATCCTTCACAACAACGATCTGGTCGGAATCCGTTATTGTTGACAGGCGGTGAGCAATTACAATCAATGTTTTGCCCTTTGTCAGTCGGCTGATGGCCTCCTGTATTACCGCTTCATTTTCCGGATCAGTATAGGAAGTGGCTTCGTCAAGGATTACAATCGGGGCGTTTTTCAGCATAGCTCTGGCAATCGCGATTCTCTGGCGTTCTCCACCAGACAAATGCCCTCCGGCGCCGCCAACCACGGTTTCATATCCATGCTCAAGGTTCATAATAAACTCATGGCAGCCAGAATCCTTTGCAATCTGTTCCACTTCGGAATCGCTTGCCTCTGGCTTGCCCATACGGATATTGTTACGCACCGTATCGTTAAATAGATAATTGTCCTGCGATACATAGGAAATCAAATCATTCAGTTGGTCGTTAGAAATTTCTTTTACGCTCTTATCACCAATCGTAATCAGCCCACCGGTCACATCCCAAAAGGACGCAATCAATTTTGCAATCGTTGATTTTCCGCTGCCGGATGGCCCTACAAAAGCTGTAATTTTTCCCTGCGGAATTGTCAGATCAATTCCTTTCAAGACCTCTTTTTCCTCGTATGCAAAATGGACATTTTCCAGAGCAATATCAAGGTTCTGTAAATCACATTTCCTCTCCGGCCGGACAAGCTCCGGCTGGTTTAATATACCGTCAATCTCACCCATTACGGTGCCTATTTTTGCAATATCATCGGTAAAGAACATTGCGGCTACAAGCGGGCCTGCAATTCCCAACGACAGGACAGTTACCGTAATAAAGGTTGCGGCTGACAGGGAACCATTCATGTAAAACAGGCACCCGACGGGAAGTACGCTAATCAACGCCGCGGGCCATACACTCATCATAATCGCCGAATATTTTTGTGTATCTTTCATCCAGTCTAAAATCAGGTCTGCGTTTGCATGGACGGCATCTGTAAATTTCTGATAGGAATTATCTGCCTGATTAAACGCCTTAATGACTTCAATGCCGCCGATGTATTCTACCGTTGTTGCGCTCATGTGATTTCCAGCTTTTACAACTTCCCCATACTTCTTGGGATATTCCTTCATCATTCCCATGTAGCACATCATTCCAACAGGAATGGTAATCAGCGATACTAACGCCATTCGCCAGTCCAGAACGAACAAATAAACGATGATTGCGATTGGTACGAGAAGATTTGAAGTCATTTCCGGGATTACATGAGCAAGGGGAACCTCTAACTGTTCAATTCGTTCCACCATGCCATTTTTTAGTTGCCCGGACGGAGTATTGAGAATATAGCCCATAGGCACTCTGGTAAGTTTTGAGGCAATTTTCCGCCTTGCCTCGGACAGCACTTCAAAGGTCGCTTCATGGGATGCCCTCGTGGAAATTCCCATCAATATTGCTTTTAGGACAAAGCAGCCGCCGGAAATCAGACACCACACCATGTAAAATGATAAATCCCGATTCCCGGAGAGTAACTCAATCGTCATTCTGGCTGTTGCAAAATAGGGGGCGATGCCAAAGGCAACTCCCAGCACAGCAAGAACAACAGAAATGATGTAGCCAGTCTTATGCGGCCTGGCAAACTCAATAAGTCTGCCAAATGGATTTCCGCCTTGCGACTGATCCATATAAATCCCTCCTTTAGTTAGATTTTGCTAACTCTTATTCAAAAGAATAAGCCGATAATCTGTCATGTGATTTACACAAACAAATTATCGGCTCTGCGTCTTTGCGTCTGGCACTACTGATAATCGTATTTTCATATTGTCAACATCTATCAAACATTCCTGTTTGCATTTCGGACAAAATATGGGAAAGTTCTTCAACGAAGTGTCTGCGCGTATCTTTGTCCGCGTTCTGCATTTACAAAAAGGACAGTGTATCCATCCGCTTTCGTCCACACAAAATTCTTCTGTTTTTTGCATTTCCTTTGCACCTTCTTTCCTATTTTCGGTAATATTCTTTCCAGCCATTCCCATAAAAAGTGCGCAGCTCATTGATATAATTTTTTGCTTCCTCCATCGGCATATCGTGAATGACTACTTCAAATATACCAGAATAAAAAGCACTGGAAACAACGTGTAAGAATCCATCTGTAACTCGTCCTTCCGCCAGGGCTTTACTTCCCACTTGAATCAAGAATTTCTTTATACAGTCCGTATCCAGTTGTACCAGCCCTTCTAAAAATTCCTGATAGTAGTTTCCCGGCGCTCCGGTAATCAGCAGCTTAAATTCAGAAAAATACTCATAGATATATGCAATCACGGCTTCAAAACCACGATCTGAGTATTCCATAAATTTTTCATTCTGCTCGCGCTCCGTCAAAGAAGAAAAGCCACTTAATGATTGCCGTAATAGCTCTTTTAAGCCGTTAGCCGCCGGTTCCACAAGAAAGCGGAACAGTCCCTCTTTATCTGAATACCGCGTATATATCGTGCTGGTACTGACACCGGCATTTTGAGCAATCGTCCGTATCGAAGCGTCTGTATAGCCTTTTTCTAAAAATTCTTCTTTCGCACAGGCAAGAATTTTCTCGTCAAATCCTTCAACCCTGCTCGCCATCGCTCATCCTCCTTTCTTATTAAAACTTCGTTTTAAAAACATCGTATCAAAAACGTTGTTTTTATTATAGCAGAGAAGATTTATTTGTCAAGAGGCTACTTTTCTCTTTCTTGACACACCTTGAAATAGATATATAAACTGTTTATCGACTATCCAAAATCTCCGCTTCAAATTGTAGTATTACTCCAACGGCAAAATAGGTATAATCGCACCTTTTCATCGGTACAATAAGGTTATTCCTTTGCACAAACCGGAACGATACAATATTATTGAGGTGAACGATTATGCCGATTGATGATTTAACTGCTTTAGGGCAAAAAATGCGGGAAGCCCGAAAGAATAAAGAACTGACACAACAGGAACTTTCTGATCTGAGCCATGTTTCTGTAAAACAAATCGCCAATATCGAAAAGGGGAAAATGAATCCTTCTTATTTAATTTTAAGAGCATTGGCAAAGGTCCTGCACATCTCTTTAAATACGCTTATAAATCCAGATGTTTCTCTGGAGGATGAGGGTGTCAATCAGATGAAAATGCTTTATTCCAGCTGTCCGCCAGAAATGCGCGATACCCTGCTGCATCACACCCGGAACACCATATCCATAAATATTACTACTTCCGATACTGTAACTTCGTCTTGCCACCTTATCTCCACTGTTTCCTTCAATAGTATTGACGGTTTCACCGCTGACACTCTCTACAATTCCAACGTGGTCAATCGTTCCATCGTTTCCCCAGTCAAAGAAAATAATATCTCCTGCCACCGGGGTATAACTTCCGTCACGGAACCTATCTTTACTTTCAAACCACTTCACGCCGTCCGAACAAAGGGAAAATTTCGGAATGACTCCACTCTGGATATAACCGCTCTGGTCTGCACACCAGGACACAAAACAGGCACACCACTCTACCCGACTTCCAAAACCATACCAGCTCCAATAGGTTGTCCCACTTTTTCCTTCCTGAGATGCTGCCACCTGAACGATTGCCTGATTACCGATGCCTGTCGGGATTCTTCCAAATGCATAATACTGAAGCACATGTGGTACATACTGCTTGTCCCCATAACTGCTCCACCCCATTCTCTGTGCCATCATATCAGAAAATTCTGCTGCATTCGCAAGGGTATATCCACCTCTGGCTTTCGCCCATTCCAGATATCCATTTCCATAATTGCAACTTTGCAATGCCAGTTTAATATTTCCCATATCCAGAGGATTTTTTACCCTTGCACGTTCCAGACAGCTTTTTATTTCCTGCACACCGCAAGAAATCGAATACTCTGGATCTGTGATTCCATTTGGCTGTCTGGGATATTTTGTATTAAAGCTCCCTTCTGAACATTGCATTGAGTCAAGTCCTCTCCCGCCTGATTCCTGCATCATAATGGCTTTGATTAGTTCCACAAACTCTCCAATGCCATATGGATTTGCATACTGTCGGATTAGTGGTTCGTATGCTCCTACTTCTGCACTAACCGAAGAAACCGTACTGGAATTATCCCCACCTGTCATGCATAGAAAACCACCAAATAAAATGACGATAATCAAAATCATAACCGCAATCCAACCACCTGCAGTCAATGCACTCAGTAATGCTTTTGTAGCTTCAATCAACGCTTTTATCGCATGTGTTACCGCTTTTGCCGTCTTTTTCACTGCAATCGTGGTATCTCGTGCTGTCTGTCTTGCTGTCTGCACTGCTTTTTCTGCCTTTTTCATGGAATAATGCATTGCCTGGACAGAAGCATTTGCTGTCTGCTCCGATGTTTTGATACTGGTCCTTGCTGTTTGTTCTGCAGTCTTGACCGCTTTCCCAGAAATCTTACTCCTATAATGCCACCTACTAATACTCCACAAATAAACTTCAATATTGTTACTTTCTCTTTTTTTATTTTCTGAGGGTTTCAGGGATTCTCCCTGACAAGCTGCCGCAGACTGCCAGACAGGAAACCTATGTGGCAATCCAAAGGCGTTGCTTGCTGGTATTGTGTATTCTTCTGCACCCGTCTCACTGTTCCGGGTAGCATAAGATTTACTTGCCGAAAAAGCACTTGCTTTTTTTATTCTTTCAGTTCACAAATCCCGCAAGCTTCACACAAGTATTCACACTTTGTGCATCGTACATTTTCATCAGTTGCCATATACATTCTTCACTTGCCGGACAATACTTTTGACAACTTTCACACTGCTCCGTACAGCCTTCTTCTGACACTTTCTCAGCAATAATTCCAAGCAATTCATTCTGTTCTTTTTCTTCTTTCAACTGTGTTTCCAGAAAAATCTTCAACAGTTCTTCACCGTCCACATCGTCTTCCATCGTCAAAATCAGCTTTTTCTTATGCACGACCTTCAGCTCATATTTTGCAATTTTCATGTTCTTTTTCACCTTCTATCTCTCATATTTTCATGACCAGACATACTCTTTTTCGTGCTTTTTTCTCGCTTTGTAATTGCCAGATTTAACTTGATGCAGAGCAGATCGTTGTAATCTTTTCCTTGTTTTGGCGGTACATCTTTTACCTGATATTGCTTTGAAAGCACTGCAGAAATTGCTTTTGTGGCAAGTCTCCCAATACGGTCATTGTCCAAATGCAGAACGATTGTCTTCACCTCTGGATGCATTTTTAATGTCCTGGCCAACGCTGTAGGGACTTTACTTTTTTCAATTTCTTTTGCTGGTTGATAGACACCTGCCAATGACAATAAATGTTCTCTCCTCCACTCCTTCCCGTCCAATTTCAACAATGTCGCATAAGATAACAGATCTATGGCTGACTCAAACAGATGCACCATATCACATGATTTCTCTGTGAAAATAGAAAAAGAATAATTCTTATCACTTCCATTTGCTTCTCCGATAAAACTGGTACCAGTTCCCCTAATGGCTGCATATTTCGGATTATCTTTCTCATCCATCCCTACAAACACCGCATTGTGATGAAATGCACTTTCATAAACTCTTCCGGACTCTAAGCAAAACTGAATGATTTCCTTATCAATCCCACGTCCAGAAAGATACGCAATCACTTTTTGATCATTTTGATTTTTCTTTGGCAACAGTAGCTGTTTCTCCATCGGAACACTCTTAGATACAGAAAGAGGCAGCTGAATATTTGCCCGTTCTGCAAGCAATTCAACCGCCTCTAAAAAACTGTATCCTTTTACTTTAATCAGATAATCCAGTGCTGATCTGCCACCGGTTCTCTGACTCCACCACATCCATTTCCCATTTGATATTTTCAAACTGTCATGTGTTCTGGTCGTGTAGGTGTTGCCAGAAAAGTGAACCAATTCGTATGGTTCATAATTTTTCAAGTACGTGAGCAAATCCATCCGCTTGACCTCCCGCACGACCGATGGTGGTATATATGGCATAATTTTCATCTCCTTTCTTGCCTTAGATTGATATTATTGGGGATAATATCCGGGCATGAAAATAGCCAGGTGATTCCTTGAGTTGGAACCATCTGGCTATGTAGATTTTATTTCTATTTTTTTACTATTTCTTCGACCAAAACTTCTATTCTATGTCTTGACATATGATCACAATCTTCTTTTATTTTTTTACAATACTGCAAGAATTTTTCAGCATCCGAATGATACAAAACATACATAATATTATAACACGTATGATATCTATCTTCATCCACATTGTCTACTGGAAAAGAAATTCTATTATACAAATTGTCTATCTCTGATATGATAATATCATGATAATAACTACTATCAAAATTATTTCTAAGTTTATATGAATAATCATAAGCCTTTTTCCCATGAGTTGTTTTTTTCAAATATCCCACATATGTCTCTATTAAAATTTCATCATTTC
>ENA-OQDM01001165-OQDM01001165.1-human-gut-metagenome-genome-assembly--contig:-NODE-1165-length-11339-cov-1.002319_pt1 | contig 11339 bp, 15 predicted proteins | sample MGYA00242772_ERZ504605 | MGnify/ENA primary metagenome ERZ504605 (study PRJEB26092, sample SAMD00036348) | human gut metagenome | host: Homo sapiens | study: EMG produced TPA metagenomics assembly of... | reverse complement strand
AATGGTATTTGTGGGGGCATCGTTCATTGGCTTTTGTTCTTGTGGTATCTGTTATATGTTGCGATGCTTCTTAAATATCCTATTGATTATATTCTAAAAAAAATGAGAAAATGAGGGTGTTATGGTTTTGCAATGGGGATTTGTCCGCCTCGTGTTCCAAGGGATACAATGGCGGTGGATGGATGCGTTCCATGCTCAGTCATATCAAACGTGAGAATCTGACTGTTGGAGTGGTGTCGTTAGGTACCCGAAACGGTCAGAAGGATATTGACGGGATACGTTTCTACAGCGTCTGTTGCCCCAAGAATGTACGTTCGAAGATTTTTGATAAATTCAGGAGTCTTCATGCTGTCGGTGCGGACACGGACGCAAGATACGTAAAGGAATATCAGGAAATCATTGCGGATTATCGCCCTGACGTGATACATGTGTGGGGAACGGAGAACAACTATGGTCTTATAGCCTCCAAGGTGAAGACACCATGTGTAATACACCTACAGGGATTGCTTAATCCCTATAAGGATTTTTTATTGCCCGCCATCATACTCAGAACGGGACTATTTCTTCCGAAACGGTCTCCTGTATGCACTCTTTCACAGGAAAGATATAGTGTCGTGGGAATACCAGTCGAAAAGAGAACGACAAATCTTTTCAGGATGCAAGCATTTTATCGGACGGACAGATTGGGATAGGACTGTGACCTCGTTGCTTTCACCAGACTCCACATATTATTTATGCAATGAGATGTTGCGTGAGGACTTTATGGAATCGCCTAAATGCAATTGCGCCAATACGGGAAGACAAAATTGACATCCGTCATTTCTCCGCCTCTGTACAAGGGTGCAAGCCTTGTCTTAAGGACAGCAAAACTTTTGAAAGAAACCGCCGACATGGATTTTGAGTGGAATGTCTACGGTGTAGACTCCATCCGTTTCACCGAGCGGCATGAGAATATAAAGGCTGATGACGTGAATGTCTGCCTGAGAGGAACTGCCACGGCGGGCGAATTGGCACGCCAACTATGCGAGTCAACTGTCTATGTACATCCCTCATATATTGACAACAGCCCCAATAGCGTTTGCGAAGCTCAATATTTAGGTGTCCCTGTCATTGCGACAAATGTGGGAGGCGTATCTTCGTTGATAGACAATGGCATGAATGCATATTGGTACAATCGCACGATGCTACATGCTTGCAGGAAAAATCAAGATGCTGGCCGAAGCCCCTGAGCTGCAAAAGGGATTGAGTCGTAATGCAATCCTTGCGGCAAGTGCGCGCCATGATTCCCGACAGATTATATCGACATTGATGGATATTTATAAAAAACTGGTTGGAATATGAACTTGCTTTTCATTATAATACAGATTAAGCGACGGATTGAAAGCTCATTCTTCTGGCGTTATGGAAGATGGCAATTCAAGCATTGCCATATCATATATGGAAAGGACTTGATGGTCAATGGTCGAATGATACTGGACATATCGCCAAAGGCGGAAGTCCGTATCGGCGACGGATGCTTTTTCAAAAGTGGAAGGGGGATAAATCCACTTGCCAGCAACATCAAAGGCATGATAAAAGTGCATGACAATGCCAGTGTTGTCATCGGCAACCATTGTGGGTTCAGCTCTCCGGTAATCAATATCCGGCATTCGCTTACCATGGGTGATTATGTGCAAGTGGGCGCACATGTCATTTTTCTTGATTCCGATAACCATTCTCTCAATTACATAGACCGTCGGGATGCCGACATGGATGACAGGAACAAGAAAAGCAAGGCGATAGTGATTGGAGATGACGTTTTGATAGGTGCCAATTCCATGGTCTTAAAGGGCGTTACCATCGGATCGCGATCCGTTATCGGTGCAGGAAGCGTAGTTACACGCAACATACCGGATGATGTAATTGCAGCAGGCAATCCGGCCAAGGTAATAAAAATATTGAGGGAACGAAACGATGATTGATATTTTAGGCAATGTTCTTCTGCGGTGCATGAATGTTAAGATTCATTTAATCGGGGGCAAATTCTTGAGTTTTCCAATAGTCAACATTTGTAAAGATGCGAAAATCAATATCGGCAGGAATGTCTTGTTCAAAAAAGGTGTAGGACAATACAATTACAGGAACAGTATAGGTTGCAGAAGCAAGTGCATGCTGTCAATAGGCAATGATTGTACGTTTTCATCTACAATAATCGACGTTCGCAAGAGTGTGGCGATAGGCAATGGTTGCACGTTTGAAGACGGAGTGGTCATTATTGATTCGGACGCCCATTCATTGGATTTTCGAGACCGGCGCATATCGGAGAAGGACGAAGCGAATAAAATAAATGCGGCTATATTAATAGGTGACAACGTGCATGTATGTATAGGTTCATTGATACTGAAAGGCGTAACAATCGGGAATAACGTGCGTATTGGGCCGTATGCTGTAGTGACAAAATCAATACCAGACAATTGCGTAGTGGAAGGCAACCCGGCTCGAAGAACGGGTTACGTATAAAAAATTTTAATTTTATGAGGCTGATCAAACGGTTGAAACTGTTCAAGTTGCAAATGATGCAGACATTCCGAAGTGTTGTGGCATTGTTCACAAACAATTTTTTTTTCAAGAAAGACGAGTATGATTATTATTGTGGGTATTCCGACACGGTGGAAGAGAACGAACTGGGGGCTTGTTTGATTGCAATGTTTGACGGCAGGCAAATTCATTGTGGGCTGACAGACCGTTTCAAGGGTATCTGCACGACTTACGAATTTAGCAAGGATTTCAACATTCCCTTTTATATTCATTTCATCTCGCCTTTTGACTTGTCTGATTATCTGCTTCCTAATGGATACGACTGGAAAGTGGATCGGGAAAAAGTGAAATACGGCAAACGCATATCTGTGCCCGTCTTCCTTAACGATTGGCAGAGCAATACCTCGTTCCACAAGTTGTATCTGAAGCAGGTGATAAAGCGTAATCCCAACAAGCAGATACATGTGTATTCTGATTCTACTTATTATATCAAACGATATGTCAATGACTTCCATTTCCTGTTTAAACCCTGTGGCAGTCTTCTTTCCGCAATAGATCAGTGCTTGGCGAGATAGGTTCGGGCAAATATTGTGCGATGGCTTTTCGCTTCCTTATGTTATTGGGTGATTTCAAGGAGGAACACGCAAAATTCCCTACTCTCGAGATGCCGGGCAACAAGAACTGATGGAGAAATGTGAACAACAAATATTGAAGCTGAGGACTGAACTGGGCATAAATTCCAAAATCCTATTGACGGCAGACAGCAAGAAATTCGTTGATTACATAAGCCGGTACGATTTCATCTATGTCGTTCCGGGCGAGATTGCCCATATAGACAACAGGCATGAAGTAAACGGGCAAATATACATGAAGACGTTTTTGGACATGTTTATGTTGTCGAAAGCAGAAGTAATATACCAACTTCATACCGGGGATATGTATAGGAACAGTGCTTTTGCCCGTCAGGCAGCTTTGTTGGGTGGAAAGCGATATGTGCAAATTGAGTTTTAGTTGAATTTATAAAAGACACAACATATATGAATGAAAGTAATCCGTTGGTGTCAGTGTGTATTCCGATTTATAATGTTGAAAAATATGTAGAGAGATGTCTCACTTCCGTATTTGCGCAAGATTATACTAATATCGAATTGTTGTTGTATTACGACCAAAGCGATGACGGTACATTGGAAAAGACCAAAAACGTCATAAAAAAAAGGCCGCTTCGCGGCCAGAATTATTGAAAAAAGAATATTCCGAGAAAGGCCAAGGCCTTTCTCGGAATATGGCGATAATTGACGCTAAAGGTACATTCCTGTATTTTCTCGACAGTGACGATTATATAGAACCGAATGCCATATCGACACTTGTTCGCCATGCGGTCAGGTTTGACGCTGATTTGGTGGTCGGCTCTCATGACATATATTATGAAGACGGCATAAGAACGGTGTCCATGGAACACGAAGACAAGACGTTCTTTGACAATGAGGAGTTTATGAGCTATGTGTATGCGTCCAATTCATATTATTCCCAATACGCTTGGAATAAGTTGTATAGGACATCTTTCCTTAGGGAAAACAACATAAGGTGTATACATAAGATCGTTGAAGACTACATTTTCTCGTTTGAGGTAGTCAGGCATGCCGTCCGTGTGGTGTTGGTCAAGGATGTTTTGCTACATTATCTGATTAGAAGTTCGTCGACAACGAACCTTAATATGGCCAAGAAAGTTACGAAAGAGACGGCAGACATATATTTGTCCATCCGTGACTATGTGTTGCATGCCCTTGACTGCGGTCAAGGAATCTCCTGTCACCGAGAACATCAAGATGGAAGTCTTGTATTTTTCGTTCGTTGATTGACAGTGCGCAACTCTTTGAACAGCAGCGAGATTTCCAAGGAGGGAAAACGAGCGTTGTGTGACGAGATTTCTATATTTCCTAATCTCCCTGCATGTTATAAAAACAGCCTGTTGGAAAAACGGAAAAGCTACAGGACTCTTTTTGTGATACTTTCAAGAATACCTTTCCGGTTGAGAAGACGTATCATATTCATGATAAGTAAAATGGTTTAGCTGAAAAATATCAAAAAATGAACAAGAAAAATTCTTTATCGTCAATAAGCAAATACCGTTCCCCCATCATGGGCATGGCCATAATCTGGGTCGTGATGTTTCATTACCGTTTGCAAGCACCCATTCTGTCCGTGATTTCCAACTATGGTTATGCGGGAGTGGACTTTTTCATGTTCTTGTCTGCTTTCGGGCTCTATTACTCAATGTCAAAGAACGACAATGTGATGATGTTCTACAAAAAAAGATTTCTGCGTATATTCCCCACGTATTTCATCATCGGTTTTTTATGTACCTACTTTTTATATCAAAAGAATGTCAGCATCACCGAATTCCTGTGGGTATATTCGACTTTGGGTTATTTTACGGATGGTGAGTTTGGCGGATGGTTTATTCCGTCCATAGTGGTTCTTTATGTGGCTTTCCCTTTCTTGTATCACACGATAATGAAAAGAGACGACATGCGGCTGTTTGGTTTTCTGATGACTGTTGTGTTCTTTTTGGTAGGCTATTATGTGGTGTTCGAAAATTCTAACATGACATTTACAGATTCGGACAGGCTTTGGAAACACGTCTTGCTGCTGTATCGCTTGCCGGTTTTCTTCATGGGATTTTTTACCGCACACGTACTCTTGAACAAGAAGAAGGAAAAGTTTTATGGCTTGGGGCTTGGGCATTTGCCGCCGTTGGCGTGGGCTTCTACTGTATGAAGACGACTATGACTGTTTGCTTGTCGACCTCACTCGTCAGCTTGTTGTTGCTATATGTATTGGCGGCCTTGGCAAACAAGACGGGTAATTGCAAAATATTAATTAATGTTATGGGGGGGGTAGGCAAAGCCTCTCTGGAAATATATATGATTCACCAGCCTGTCATTGCGGCATTAAAAAGAATGTTTCCAATTCCATTTGCGGAACATTATGATTCATGTGCCTTGCTCACACTCTTGCTTGTGTGCGTCATAGGCATTTCAGCTCATAAGATTCTCTCTAAAATATACGCTAAAATATGGTAGTAAACAATCAGGCAATAAGGATGTTGTCTCTGACCGTGATGTTCGTGTCGGGTTGCGGTCTCCAACATATACAAATACAAGGCTCGTTGTTGGTTTGGCTATTCGTGGAGATTGTTCTTAACAGAAAACAAATGAAGAAGATACCTCATAGGGATGTTGTTGTCATGGCATGTTTGATGGGGGCATTCTCAATATTGTCCATAATAAAAGGCGTATCGAACTATCCTTTTGTCCTTGTCGCAATGGCTATAGGTTACATAGTGGCATTAAACTATCGCGGAAAGGGGGCGGCATCTTTTTATGATGACATGTCCAAGTTGTGCAGGTATGCCATGTACTATACTTTCATGCACATTCCTTTTTTGTTCTTTACAGGAATGCTCTCTCCGTTGGAGGGGACTTTCGGCTTTACCATTTCCATCGCTTGTTTTATTTTGTTGGATAGTGGAGGCATGTCTTTTACCAATGGATTCAGGTTGTGTGGATTGGCTTGGGAACCTGGTATATGGCAAATGATAATGAACTTTAATCTTTATTTTGCTTTGGTTGAAAAGCGGAGTGCAAAACAAATAGCGATGGCCATCAGTGCCATAGTATTGACACTGTCAACATCCGGCATGTTTACAATGATAGTAATAATATTGTATTATCTTTCATTTGTACTGAAAAAAATAAAAATAGGCCAATTGGCAGGGATGGCCATTGTGGGCGTTTTTTTCTACGGAATAATTTTCCAGAACATTGATGAGAAACTTAATGGAGAAGGAGCGACATCTTCTATGGTCAGGTTTGGAGATACTTATGTTGGAGCTATGATGCTGAGTAAGAATCCGGTAATTGGAGCAAATACGGAACTGACAGGATATTCGAGAAGTAATGACGTCATTGCGCTCCGGCAATATTTATGGGATGAAGCGGAAATAAAAGGTGATAACGAGGGTTTTCTTAATGCCTATATTGTCAACGGTTTTATGATTTTCCTGCTCGATTGGGGACTTGTAATAGGTTTGTTCTTATTATATCGTATGATAAAGGCAGACTTCATGGAACCCACAACTGTCCGAATCGGTTTCCTGTTGACAATCCTATTGACACTATTTGCAGAACCTATCTCGTCCACCGCCTTTTTCTACTTTTTTGTGATATATGGAATTTTAGGGAAACGAACAAAAACGCAAAATGGTATTGGGTATGCAAGAACTTGAAATATCAATCGTCATAGCCACATTTAATGCGGCAAAGACGTTGGAGCGATGCTTGCAGAGCATTGTTCCACAACTGACAGATGCGACGGAGCTTGTGATAGTCGACGGCGGGTCGGAAGACGAAACGTTGTCGATTATCAAAAAGTATGAGCAATATGTGGCCTATACGGTCAGCGAGCCGGACAAGGGAATTTATGATGCTTGGAACAAAGGAGTTAAGGTTGCGCATGGAGAATGGATAATGTTTATAGGGGCAGACGACATTTTACTGCCCAATGCACTTACTCTATATTTAACAAAACTAAAAAAAGTGTCAATATCGTGTCAATTAGTGTCGAGTAAGCGAACTATGTATGGCTTAGATGGAAAGCCCATATATACAGTTGGTGCAATATGGAATTGGAAGAATTGTATTAATGGTATGACAATATCGCATCCTGGAGCATTGCATAGAAGGACTCTATTTGATGAAATCGGGTTATTTGACTTATCATATAAGATATGTGCTGATTACGAGTTGTTGATGAGAAAAGGTAATCGGTTAGAATCAGACTTTATGGATATGGTAACGGTAAATATGCAAGTTGGAGGAATGAGTGATTCCTATGCCGCAATCAAGGAATACTACTTGATACTAAAAAACACGGTTCGTTTTTCATGGATAAAATCCATATTTAGATATTGGATTATGCTTACTAAATATACGGTAAAACATGCACTAAAAAGAGTAGGAATTAATTATCATGCATAATGGAAAGAACAGTAATTGTATTAGATTCTTTTGAGTAACAAATTGAAAGAGAAAGAGTTACAAAAATCAATTGAAAATATTTGTAACCCCATATTTGTATATACAAAATATGAAAATGCACTAACGGAAATATTTCAACGGACAAAGCTAGTAGGTGGATTTTTGACGCATATTAGCTATTGGTTGCTGTCATTGATTTACGCTTTACGTCTATTGAAATGTAGAAATAAAAAGAGAATAATTTTCATAAATCCAATTGTTGGAATTTTCTATGCAGCGATATGTAGAATACTATGTATTAATACTATAATATCAATTGCAGGTTTTTTGTTTGAGAACAAACAGAGTCGATTATATTACGCGATTCGAAAGAAGTTTGTAAATTTCTGCTATAAGAAAGTCGAAATAATTATTCTGTATGGTAGGGATGAACAAAAATTGTATTCAAATATATTTCCTAAATTAAAAGACAAATTTGTATTTGTGCAATATGGTAAGGACTATAACTATAAAAAAGTGAAACATTTCAATCATTCAAGAGAATACATCTCTAGTGGTGGTCGTAGTAATCGCAATTATCAGACGCTTTGCGATGCCATGAGAGGTATTGATAACAGTCAAAGGATAGATTGTTTGGTTGCCACTCGTCCTGAATGTGTAACACCATCTATGTTAAACTGCAATGTTGATTTTATTTATGGTATTACATTAAATCAGTTCGGGTCTTTTATAAAAGGGAGCAAGCTGTTTATACTACCACTTAGAGATACTAACATTTCTGCTGGACATATGTCTATGATGGAAGCAATGGCAGTTCGAGTTCCTGTTATCGTAACAGATATACCCTCTATTAGAGATTACGTTGATGATAATTGTGTATTCTTTTATAACGCCAATGATGCATGTGATTTAAGAAGAAAAATAATTTTTATTGTTGGGAATTTGGATTCAGACATAGTTAAAAATAAAGTAAAGAATGCCTGGGCTTTATATAATAAGGAATACTCTTTCCAGTCATTGTTACAACGCATAGTTAACACATCAATATATGTGTCCCCGCCAAGGTTATAAAGAGGCGTAAGTGAATAGTAATACAATATTACGGGTTCGATGAATTTCAAAACAAAATACAATAAATCGGAAGGTGTCTTTTGAAAAATGAAAGAACACGTCTTTTGTATTGTTAAAGGACATGTTCCGCATTTTTTCAAATTCATGTTAATACAAAAACATAATATTTATGTACAACGAAAAAATTCCCAAAATTATTCATTTGATGTGGTTTGGCTCTGATCCCTACCCCCCCCCTAATTAACAAATGTTTGCAATCTTGGAGAGATATCGTACCTGATTATACCGTAAAGTTATGGAATATTGAGATGATTAGGAACTTGGATTACAGGTATCTTAAAGATGCGCTTAAAGTGGGAAAATACGCTTTTGCCTGCGATGTGGTGAGAGCTTATGCTTTATATACGGAAGGTGGCATTTATATGGATTCGGATGTTTTTTTGAAGCGTAGGTTTGACGAATTTATCAACCACGACTTTGTGACTTTCATTGACACGCCGGAGAACGGACGGTATGACAAGGGTCAGGTTGACAATGAAGGAAATCGGAAAGAAGGTGTGAAGGCCGTTTGCGGATTGGGTGTTGACATTACTTTTATGGCATCAGTGAAAGGCCACCCGTATATGGCAGCTGTGCTGGATGATTATAAGATGAGAAGATTTATAAGAGACGACGGGACTTTGACTATGGACGAACTTATCGGCCCCGACATTTACGCGCTTCACGCTGAATCTTTTGGTTTCAAGTATAAGAATCAGACACAGATGTTGAGTGATGACATGGTAGTGTATGAGAGCAAGTTGTATAATAGTTTTGACAAGAAAGCTTTCGCCGTGCATTGCTGTGCTCATAGTTGGGCGAAGATGAGCTTCATGGACAAATGTAAGACAATGACGAAGAAGATATTGAGTTTTGTCAATTTGTACAAAAAAGATTATAGGCACTTAAAATACGATGTTGAGATAAATGAGATTACTAGTAGATGCCCACGTGCTTGATGGCAAGTATCAGGGGACGAGAACCTACATTGAGGGCATATATAGGAATATGGTGCGGCATGAAGATATAGAATTTTTATTTTGCTGCCGTTGATACGGACAATCTGGAGAGGACGTTCGGAACTGCATCAAACATCCATTATGTTAAGTTGAAAAGTCACAGCAAATTGGAAAGGCTTGCCGTTGAGTTTCCGCTGATAATACGGAAACATGGCATAGACTGCGCCCATTTCCAATACATCAGTCCGTTGGTAAAGACTTGCAAGGAGATTGTCACCATACATGACCTGCTTTTTCTTGACTATCCGGAATATTTTCCATGGATGTATAGGGTGAAAAACAAATTCCTCTTCAGGCGTTCTGCAAGAAGGGCGGATTTGCTGTTGACGGTATCGCCTTTCTCACGGGATGAAATCGTCAGGCATTTCGGTATACCGGAGGGGACTATAAAGGTAACGCCGAACGGTGTGACCTTGCCAACCTCTAGCATGGCGTTGCCAGATGTGAAGAATAAATTCGGATTGGACAGGTTTATAATGACAGTCAGTAGAATTGAGCCGCGTAAGAATCAACAGTTGTTGTTGCAGGCATGGGTGGAGCTGAAATTATACGACCAAGGAATAAAATTAGTGTTCGTAGGGGCAAAAGACATGGGGAACAAAGCTTTCAGCGGTTATTACGGTTCGCTACCACGAACAGTGAAAGACAATGTCGTAATGGTTGCGGCTTCTTACTCGGACTGATGGCTTTATATAAAACAGCCGATTTGTTTGTCTTTCCGTCATTGGCAGAAGGATTTGGCATACCTCCGTTGGAGGCTGCTGCTATGGGTTGTCCTGTCTTATGCTCTAACCAGACGGCGATGGCTGACTTTGATTTCTTCGGCGAATGTCTGTTTCATCCCTGCAATATTGAAGAATTGAAAGCAAAAATGGTTGCTGTCTTGAATGGTACTCTTTCAAGCCGGAAAGCATTCAATGACAAATACGACTGGGTATTGATAGCTGATAATTTTTATAATATGTTGGAACATAGTATTTTATCAACCCCTACCCGCAAGCGTCCAAAACTGACGTATTGCGATTCCCGGCTTCAGTAGCTACCTTAGTGTTGTAATGAAGACGGTTTGTGCGGATGCAAGGTGCTGAAGGGAATTTTGGAAGGCAGGGTTGCGTGCCCTCCAGATGGGCGGCTATAATGTGTGCCTTTACCTGGATGACGAGATGTTAGACATCGACATGTGTGCTGCATGGTACACGTGAGGGCCAAGTTCAAATACACCGCCGAGATAGGGCACGACGTGAACGCCCACAAGTCCTCGAATACATTGGAAACTCTACGCGTTGAAAAAGAGATATATAGAGCTGAAACTTCGTGCGGAAGATATAAGACACCTAAGGATTTCTGCCGAAACGACGGAAATAATAATAGGAATGAGAAGCCTGCTCGACCTGATGAAATCCGGAAATGCCCTGCGGCACGGAAGCCTGGTGGAAAAAGCGGTCAATTACCTCGACCATTTTTGGAACCAGGTATTCCTATACAGGAAGGGCGGGGACTACACGACAGACAACAGCCTGATGGAACGGTATATCCGACCTTTGGCGAACGAGCGGAAGAATTCGCTGTTCTTCGGTAGCGACAAAATGGCCTGTGTAAGTGCGGCCTACTACTCCGTAGTGTCCACGTGAAAGCTTCAGGGGTAATTCAATCC
>ENA-OQDM01001163-OQDM01001163.1-human-gut-metagenome-genome-assembly--contig:-NODE-1163-length-11368-cov-1.175429_pt1 | contig 11368 bp, 10 predicted proteins | sample MGYA00242772_ERZ504605 | MGnify/ENA primary metagenome ERZ504605 (study PRJEB26092, sample SAMD00036348) | human gut metagenome | host: Homo sapiens | study: EMG produced TPA metagenomics assembly of... | reverse complement strand
GGGCGGCGGCAGGTTTCTTTCTGTCGGTGAGCAGCGGGCTTCCGGATATTTCCGCAAATATTGCACCGGATGCGTCGTCCCGTATTTATGATGCCAAGGGGCGGCTTATTACTACGGTTCACGCCGAGGAAAACCGTCTCCCCGTGTCCATTGATGAAGTGCCGGCTAATTTACAAAACGCATTTATTGCGGTAGAGGATAACCGTTTTTATGAACATCACGGCGTGGATCCTATCGGTATCATCCGTGCCGTTTTCAGAAATATCATCAGCGGCAATGCCACGGCGCAGGGGGGGAGCACCATTACGCAGCAGCTGGCGCGAAACGCTTTCCTTTCGCAGGAACAGACGCTGAAACGCAAGATGCTGGAGGCTTTTCTTGCTTTAAAGATAGAGCGGCAGTATAACCAAAAAAGAAATTCTGGAAATGTATATGAACCAGATTTATTTCGGACAGGGCTGTTATGGTATCCAGACGGCATCTAAAGTGTATTTTGGAAAAGACGTGAAGGATTTGTCTCTTGCCCAGTGCGCGCTTATAGCGGGTCTTCCGAACAGTCCGAATTATTACTCTCCGTTCCACAGTGTGGAAGCGGCAAAACAGCGGCAGTCCATCGTTCTTGATCAGATGGTGAAGTATGGGTACATTACCGAGAGTGAGGCTGCTGCGGCAAAAGAAGCGGATATCCATCTGGCCCGGCCCCAGGAACAGCGGGGAACGGATAGTGTGGCATCTTATTTTGTAAATTATGTAATTCACTTGATCAGCGAAAAGTATGATTCCGATGCGATCTACAAAGAGGGCATGCAGATTTACACTACGCTGGATCTTGATTTGCAGAAGGAAGCGGAAGCGGCCCTGAAGAAAAATCTTCCTAATGCCTATACCGATGATAAGAAATTGACACAGCCTCAAGGCGCCCTTGTTTCCATAGAAGTGGGAACGGGATACGTCCGCGCTATGGTGGGCGGCCGCGGGCAGGATCACTTTAACCGCGCTGTACAGATGACCCGCCAGCCGGGTTCGGCTTTCAAACCTTTTGTCTATCTGACGGCATTTGCAAACAAAGTAACGCCTTTCGACATTCTTAGTAATGAAACGAAAGATTTCGGCGGCGGCTGGATACCAAAGAATTACGGAGGCACTTCCGGCGGCAGCGTAACCGTCATGGAAGCGCTTGTGAAGTCCATGAATATACCTACGGTCCATCTGGCGGATCAGGTGGGTATAGAAAAGATTATCCGGACGGCAAAGAATGTAGGGATTTCCACCTTGGTCACTGACGGTGAATACAGTGATACGAACCTGGCGGCGTCTCTCGGCGGCCTTACCTACGGCGTGTCTGTCTGGGATATGGCAAAAGCATACAGCGTGTTTGCAAACGGCGGCAAACTGGTGGAACCGACGGTCATTATGAAAGTTGTCGATCGCAATGGAAAGGTGCTTGAAGATCATTCCGCGCGCCGGAAAGTACGCAGGTCGTTGATGAAGCCTCGGCATGGACATTGACGAGCGTGCTGGAAGAAGTCATCTCCCGCGGAACTGGCGGAAATGCGTATATCGGACGGCCGTCAGCGGGCAAGACGGGGACTACTGATGATGAACATGACGCATGGTTTGTCGGATATACACCGGATCTTTCTACGGCGGTCTGGATCGGTGATGACGCGTCCACCAATGCGGGGTATACCGGCGGCACCATTCCGGCGGCGATCTGGCGCGATTATATGTATGAAGCGGAAAGCGGTTATACCGTGAAGAATTTCGAAATTCCTGCTTCCGTAAGAAGCAATATGGAAAAAGCAAGGGCCGCGCGGGCAAAGCAGGAAGCGGAAGCGGCGGAAAAGAAGAAAAAGGAAGAAGCGGAGAAAACGAAAAAAGCATTAAAGGATAAAGTGAAATCTGCGGGGAATAAACTTCTTGACAGAATTTCGGGCCGGTCGGCAGAAAAGTCGGGGAAAAACAGTAACGGGAAGAAGATAAATTGACAAAGGACAGGACGTTCCATAAAAGGCGTCCTTTTCTTTTGCCAAAGTGGATAGCAGGAGAAAGAGAATATATATGATGACAAAAAGTAATGAAAACAGCATACATTTATGCTAAAATTACAACGGACTTTCTTTTTATAGTTAGTGTCTGGGATATATGCTAAAATTGCTTTGGTAAGTAAACATATTTAAGATTTGAGAGGAGATGTTTTTCATTGAAATGGAAGGCTCTTGCTGCGTGCACCCTGGCCGGACTGGCGTTGATTGCTGCCGGCTGCGGCGGCGGTGACAAGGCGGCTGCAGGCGGTGCGAAAGCGGGCGGTCAGGATCTGAAAGGCAAGAAGTTGGTGATGTATGTGTCTTTCCATGAAGACACGGCGAAAGAACTGGCGGATCTGTTTAAGAAGCAGACCGGTGCAGATGTAAGCTTCATCCGTCTGCCAACCGGGGAAGCTCTTGCCCGTATCACGGCAGAAAAAGACGCACCGAAAGCGGATATCTGGCTCGGCGGCACGGCGGACGCCCATGCGAAAGCGGCGGCTGACGGACTTCTGGAAGCTTATAAATCCAAGAATGCCAAAATGATCATGCCTGAATACCAGGACAAAGACGGTTTCTGGTATGGCACGTATCTGGAAGTTTTGGCAATCGGCTACAATGAAAAACGTTTCAATGAAGAATTTAAACCGAAAGGCGTCGCCGCTCCGACGACACTGCAGGATCTTCTGAAACCGGAATTCAAAGGGGAAATTATTATGCCTGATCCACGTAAATCCGGTACAGGCAACACCTTTATCAGTTCCGTTCTCCAGAATATGGGAGAAGAAAAGGGCTGGGAATACCTGAAAGCGCTGAAACCGCAGGTGGCGCAGTTCACTCCTTCCGGATTCACACCGGGACAGAAAGCCGGTGCCGGCGAATATCTTATCGCTGTCAACTTTATTTCCGATCAGAATCTGGTCAGCGCCAAAGGACAGAAACTGGTAAGCACCATTTACGATCAGGCAGGCTGGACAGTATGTCCCGTAGGCAAGATTAAGAACAAAGCCAATGAAGATGTGGCGAAAGCGTTTATTGATTTCGTCCTTACCAAAGAAGCGGGAGATATTCTTGTAAAGACGACGAACGGCATTGCCTGCAATCCTGAAGTGGCTCCGCCCCAGGGCATGAAGCCGCTGAAAGAGCTGCCGCTGTTCAAGACTTATGATTTGGTCAAGGCGGGCGCCGATAAACAGAAGAACTGCGATACATTCTTTGCTGAATAATATGTCTGTCAAAAAGCTGCCTCCACCAATGACGGTGGGGGTAACTTTTTATCTATTACTTTTACTTATTTAAGAAATAGTCTGCTTTATACCTGCCTTTCCCTCGCCGATGGAAAAGCCGGAAGGCACCTGCTGTTTTAAAGAAATAAATCCTTTTTATATCTAAGGAGTTTTGTATGAATGAAAAAGAGTCCGGCCGCGAACACACCGGAATCGCAGCGGAGATGAAAGTGCTTCTTCGGGAGCCGCCGCTTCTCATCGGTATTCTTGCCGTATTCCTTCTGTTTGCCGTATTTATTATTTATCCTTTTGTGAAAATTCTTCTCGTTCCGACATCGGCAGACTGGATGCGCGCCGTCACGGATAAGGAGTTCATCGAGGTATTCAGCCACACGATCTTCTCGTCCTTTGTTGCCACGGCGACGGCTATCGTTTTCGGATTCATTTTCGCTTACGGCGTGAATTACACGAATATGCCGTGCAAGCGTTTCTTTCAGGTGGTGGCTCTGCTTCCTACCATGGCGCCGTCCGTTGTCAGCGGTCTGGCATTCATCATGCTTTTCGGCCGCCGCGGCTTTATTACATGGGAAATGCTTCATTTGAAGGTGGATCTTTACGGACCTGTCGGACTTTGGGCAGCGCAGACTATCGCTTTTTTCCCGCTGGCGTACATCACTATTTCGGGTGTCTTGAAAAATATCAGTCCGAATTTGGAACTGGCGGCACAGAACCTGGGAGCAAAAGGGTGGTACCTTTTCCGTACGGTGACACTCAGACTGGCGACGCCGGGGCTGGCAAGCGCGTTCCTCCTGGTCGGTATCAACTCATTGGCGGACTTTGGCAACCCCATGCTGGTCGGCGGTAATTACCATGTTCTGGCCACGGAGGCATACACACAGGTCACCGGTGCCTGGGATCTTCCCATGGGCGCCACGCTTTCCGTATTCCTTGTCATTCCGACACTCATTGTTTTCTTTGTACAGCGGTATTATCTGGAAAAGAACTCTTACGTTACCGTTACGGGAAAGCCCGTGGCAGGCCTCATCCGTGTGACGGCGGGACCGGCGGCAACATGGTGTTTCTTTACTTTCTGTATGCTTCTCAGCCTGGGCATCCTTATGATTATCGGCGTGGTCGTGCTTTTTGCCTTTACCGTTTCTTTCGGTACGGATTACACCTTCACTCTTGAGTATTTCAAAGAAGGTGTCATCAACTCCAATGTCATGGTGAACTCCTGGGTGGCATCCATGTCCACGGCGGCAATCAGCACGGTCTTCGGCATTGCTCTGGCGTTTCTGGTGCTCCGTAAAAAATTCCCGGGAAGAACAGTTATGGATTTCCTTGCCATGCTTCCCGTCTCTCTGCCGGGGACGTTTATCGGTCTTGCCATGATTCTCGCCTTTAATGACGGACCGCTTGAAATGACGGGTACGCTTGCTATTATTATTCTCGGTATGGCCCTCCGCCAGCTGCCGGTAGGATATCGGCAGGCCGTGGCGGGGCTGAAACAGATCGAAGGCTCTTTAGAGCAGGCGTCTACCAACTTAGGGGCAGGCAGCTTCACGACTTTCCGGAAAATTGTGCTGCCTATGCTGAAAAATTCACTTTCTGTCAGCTTTGTATACGCGTTCATGCGTTCCATGAACACCTTAAGCACCGTTATTTTCCTCGTGTCACCGGAATGGAACCTGGCGTCCATCAATATCATGAGCCTGGCAAATCAGGGATTCCTCCCGACTGCCAGCGCCACTGCCGTAGGCATCATGCTTGTTATTTACCTGACTTTCGGTGTGGTGAAACTGATACTCCGTGACAAGATCAATATCTTTGATTTATAATCGCTCAAAGTTTACAACAGAGGTGGAAATATGTCAGACTTAGTATTGCAGCTGAAACAGATCAATAAATATTTCGGTCGGAGCCATGTCATCAAAGACGTGAACATTGATTTTGAAAAGGGGCATTTCGTTACATTCCTCGGGCCGTCAGGCTGCGGGAAGACCACGCTTCTCCGCATGGTGGCAGGTTTCTATGAGCCGGATGATGGGGAAATACTTCTCAACGGCAAACGAATCGAAAGGATTCCTCCTTACAGCAGAAATACGGCCATGGTATTTCAGGAATATGCTCTCTTTCCGCATATGAACGTTTTTGATAATGTTTCCTATGGACTTCGTGTGAAGAACCGTCCGAAAGAGGAAATAGAAAGACGTGTCAAAGAAGCACTTGACCTCATGCAGCTCAAAGGCATGGAGGACCGTTTCCCGAATCAGATGTCCGGCGGACAGCAGCAGCGTGTCGCTGTAGCCCGTGCCCTTGTCATGAATCCTGAAGTTCTTCTTCTTGATGAACCGCTGTCCAATTTGGATGCGAAGCTGCGCGAAAGCGTCCGCGTGGAACTCCGTGATATTCAGAAGAAGATGGGGCTTTCCACGATTTATGTCACCCATGACCAGTCGGAAGCTCTTTCCATGTCGGACATGATTGTCGTCCTTAAAGGCGGCGTCGTCCATCAGACAGGATCGCCCCAGGAGATCTACTTTGAACCGAAGACGCCGTTCGTGGCGGACTTCATCGGCACGACAAACCTCCTCAGCGTAAAAGGGCTGGGAGAAAATACTGTTTCTTACGGGAACGACAGAATTCCCACTGCGAAGAGCGTAAATGCAGGGCAGGAATACTGCCTGAGCATCCGTCCCGAATGCCTGAAGTTGGTGAAAGAGGCCGTTGACGGGCAGGTGAATGTAAAAGTCACCATTCAAAATAAAATGTTCCTTGGAGAAAAAATCCGCTACTTTGTCAATGACAGTCTTGGCAAGGAATGGATTATCGATATTTACGACCCCGGCAGGACGATCCTGGAAGGCGAAGCATATGCCGCTTTCCCCTTTGAAAGGCATGGCTCATTGAAGATCTGACGGATTGAAATGAAAAAAGAGCGGAGTTTCCGTAAAAAGAAACAACGCTCTTTTCTTGTCCGCCGAAAAGGCATGAGTGGAGGGGTTGTGACGAGGTACAAAAATATTTTGTCACAGCCTCTTTATAATTGGCTATTGCAGGTCCCTCAGCAGATCGTTTACATGAGAAGCAGCTTTCACGTTCCTGTATTCTTTCACCAATATGCCTTTTTCATCAATGATGAACGTGGAGCGCTCGATGCCCATGTATTTTTCCGTACATGCTCTTTTCTTTCATGACGCCGTACAAGTTGCATACTGTTTCCTTTTCATCAGAAAGGAGAGGGAAATTAAGTTCATACTTGTCGCGGAAATTGCAGTGCTTTTTCACGCTGTCGCGGCTTACGCCAAGTACAGAATACCCCCGCTTCTTAAATTCTTCCAGATTGGCGCGGAATGCCTGCGCTTCCAGCGTGCACCCGGAAGTATTGTCCTTCGGGTAGAAATAAAGAATTACCTTCCCGCCCTTGTAATCAGAAAGAGAAATATCCTGTCCGCCGTCAGACGGAAGTGTGAATAAGGGTGCTTTTTTGCCCACCGTAAGATCTGCCATGATGACCTCCTTAAAGAAATATATTTTCTTTCATTATAGTATGGGGGAGACAGGATGTAAAACGGAGAAAAAGACGTAAAAGTATTTCTTCTCCGGCAGATGGACAGCAAAGCATAAGGAGATATATAAAGCGCAGACAAAGATGGTATAATGAATTTATACACAGGGAAATCGCATAAATTGACATTTTAATCCATCCGGAAGATAAAAATTGTCTTTTCATGAGATCTGAATCAAAAACTGAATGTATTTTTTAATCGTGACTGGTCTGTTGAGTTGTCGGAACAGGAAGAGGAAAAGATGGAAGAACTCGCGGCCGGTCTTGTGAAAGATTTTGGCTGGGATACGGTTTTTCATGCAGCATTCGAATATCTGAAAGAGAACTGCCGGACACCGGAGTCTATAATGAATTTCGCACATCTGTATTGGGAATCCTGGTGGTGGAATCACCCGATTAAAGAGCCATACAGGTTTATGGGATACTTCTATTACGGAATCGGTATGGATGTGGAAGAATATGATTCGGATCAGGACATATTGGATAGCCTTTCGTGCAGTATATTGATCAAGTCAGGATATAAACAGGCTGACTTGTATGAGGACCCATACTATATTCCGGAACGGGATCCGCTCATGATACAGGCAGTAGAAGAATATATAAACAATGAGAAAAACAGAAACCATTGATATGGAAGAAACCGGTCAGGCACAGCATTTGTTTGTTTCAGGAATAATGTATGGAGATAGGTACTACGTTTGCAGAAGTGTATATTTCGGAAAAGAAACAGGGAAATCTCGGTTTACAGAAAAATTTAGCTTTATACAAGACGGCAGGATGACAGAACGATCTTGCCGCTTTGCTTTTTCTATTCGGTATTTTGTTTGCATATAGACGGCATACTTCCAGTTTATTTCCGTATGGCAGCGGACATGTTTTTCGGATTTATTCCGTATATTTAATTTCTTTATTGACAGATAGACCCCAGGGGGGTATAGTCTAATCAGAAAGAAGATTTTCGATTCAAAGGTAAGAAGCAAAGAGAGTGCGGAAAAGCAGAGAGGGAAATAAAATGGAAGCGAAGGAGACAAAACAGATGGCCGGTATGGAAACAGAGGAAGCCTGCTGCCGTACGAAACGGACACCGGCAGAGCAGAAGAAACTGCTTACCCGCCTTAAAACAGTAGAAGGGCAGATCAGGGGCATACAGAAAATGGTGGAAGCCGACGCGTACTGCCCCGATATTCTCATGCAGGTATCGGCTGTATCTAATGCGCTGAATTCTTTTAACAAACTGCTCCTGGCATCCCATATCCGAGGCTGCGTTTCCGATGATATCCGCGAAGGCCGGGACGGAAAAGTGGATGAACTTTGCACCATGCTCCAGAAATTAATGAAATAATTTTTTGACAGGAAATGAAAGAGGTAAAAAATGAGACAATATACAGTCACAGGCATGACCTGCGCAGCGTGCCAGTCCCATGTGGAAAAGGCAGTCGCTGAAGTACCGGGGGTCTCTTCGGTGGCCGTGGCGCTCCTGACAAATTCCATGGCGGTTAACGGCACCGCGTCAGACGAAGAAATCATCCGCGCCGTTGAAAACGCGGGGTACGGAGCGCGGCTCAAAGGTGAAGAAAAGAAAAAGAGCTCCGCTTCAGAAAAACTGGCACAGGAAGCGGAGGCCCTGGCCGACCATGAAACGCCGAAGCTCAAAAGGCGCCTCATATGGTCTGCCGTATTTCTTGCACTCCTCATGTATATCACCATGGGGCACAATATGCTCGGCTGGCCCGTCCCCGCATTTTTTGACCATAATCATCTGGGACTTGCTCTGACAGAAATGTTCCTTGCCCTCATCGTGATGCATGTCAATAAAGATTTTTTCCTTTCCGGCGGGAAATCCCTCGCCCATGGCGCGCCGAATATGGATACCCTCGTGGCACTCGGCGCGGGAGTTTCCTTCCTCTGGTCGCTCTATGTTCTTTATGAGATGACCTACCTCCTTACGCATGGTACATCGAACACGGATCTCATGGAAATTTATCACGACCGGCTTTACTTTGAGTCCGCCGCCATGATTCCTGCTCTCATCACCGTAGGGAAAACACTGGAATCTCTATCTAAAGGCCGGACCACCGATGCCTTGAAAAGTCTGATGAGGATGGCGCCGAAAACGGCGGTGATCGAAAAAGATGGGCAGGAAGTATCCATTGCCATTGATGAGGTGCAGCAGGGAGATATCTTTGTCGTAAGACCGGGAGAAACCATTCCCGTAGACGGCGTGATTATAGAAGGCACGGCAGCAACGGATGAATCCGCTCTTACGGGAGAATCCGTTCCGGTGGACAAAGCGGAAGGCGACACCGTGAAAGCTGCCACTATAAACCGTTCCGGATTCATCCGTGCCCGCGCCACCCGTGTGGGCGAAGACACGACCTTCTCACAGATCATCCGCATGGTCAGCGATGCGGCTGCTACAAAAGCGCCGATTGCAAGGATCGCTGATGCCGTGTCCGCCGTCTTCGTGCCTGCCGTTATCGGTGTAGCCGTTCTCGTCATGATCGTGTGGATACTCCTCGGCGCGCCCGTGGCGAAAGCATTGGAATACGCCATCTGCGTTCTCGTCATTTCCTGTCCCTGTGCGCTGGGACTGGCAACGCCCGTTGCCATTATGGTCGGCAGCGGCGTAGGCGCGAAAAACGGCATTCTTTTCAAAACAAGCGAATCTCTTGAAAATGCGGGAAAAATACAGATTGTCGCGCTTGACAAGACCGGTACCGTTACGGAAGGGAAGCCGAAAGTGACCGGCATTTATCCTGCGGGACATATGACGGACGATGAACTTCTCCTTCTGGCGTATTCGCTGGAACGGAAATCCGAGCATCCCCTTGCCCGGGCCGTTGTGGAAAAGGCGGAAGAAAGAGGCATGAGTCCGAAAGAAACCTCCGGATTCAGGGCTTTTGCGGGAAACGGCCTTGCCGCCGTTATGGACGGGGACACGATTCACGGCGGGTCGGAAACCTATATTTCCACGCTGGCGGATATACCGCAGGATATGACAGAACTCTCCCGGGCATTGGGGGGAGAAGGAAAAACGCCGATTTTCTTTGAACGGAACGGGATCTTCTTGGGGATTATAGCCGCCGCTGATGTGATCAAGGAAGACTCTGCCCAAGCGGTTAAAGAACTGCAGCATATGGGGATCGAAGTCATCATGCTGACAGGAGATAATCAGCGGACGGCAGACGCCATCGGGAAAGAAGCAGGTGTTGACCGCGTCATTGCAGGCGTCCTTCCTGATGGGAAAGCGGCTGTTATCAAAAACCTGCAGAAACGGGGCAGGACGGCCATGGTAGGGGACGGGATCAATGATGCGCCCGCGCTTACCGGGGCGGATATCGGGATTGCCATCGGCGCAGGGACAGATGTGGCTGTCGACTCCGCCGACATCGTTCTTATGAATTCCAGGCTCACCGATGTTTCCGCTGCCATCCGATTAAGCAGGAAGACGCTGAAAAATATCCGTGAAAATTTATTCTGGGCCTTTGCTTACAATATCCTGCTCATCCCCGTGGCGGCCGGCGTATATCCCATGATTTCCATAAACCCCATGTGGAGCGCGGCGGCGATGGCTCTTTCCAGTGTCACCGTCTGTCTGAATGCCCTTCGGCTGAATCTGTTTAAGGTTCATGACAGCGGGAAGGACAAGCCTCTGAAGAAGAAAGCGCTTCTGCCGGCGGAAGTGCCCGGCGCAGAAACCGGCACTGCTGTAGAGAAGAAAGAGGCGGCAGGAAAGGAAAGGGCGGCCATTATTTCCGTAGAAGGCATGACCTGTGAAATGTGCGAGCACCACGTGGAAAATGCGTTGAAGAAAATAAAAGGTGTTGTGGAAGCAAAAGCGGATCATACTACAGGAAAAGTAAATATGACCTGCTCGGCCGCTCCTGATGAAGAAACCGTGAAGAAAAGCAATTTCTGAAGCGGATTATATTTACAAAGGAATGATAGTTCCAAAGGAGGAAATGAAAATGAAAGAAACAGTAAAAATTGAAGGCATGATGTGCGGCCACTGCGAGGCGGCAGTAAAGAAATCGCTGGAGGCCATTGACGGCGTGGATCGCGCGGAAGTGTCCCATGAAACGGGTACCGCCGTGCTCACTCTTTCCAAAGAAGTCGCTGATGCGGATGTACGGAAGGCTGTCGAAGACAAAGATTACAAATTCGTAAGCATCGAAAAATAAAATCAAAAATGAAAAGCCCGCGGGAGAAAATAAGATCATCGCGGGCTTTTCATGTGTCCGTCTTGGGACAGGTTTTGTATTAAATGTTTATTTTCGTGGTTAGGAATGCGGGAACGGAAAGCTGATGCAAAACAGTATAGAGGGTGGAATCCGTTATCGTAATGTATTGATATGAAATGTCCTGTAAGCCTTGTTTGCCTTTTCAGAAAAAACGGGAGAGCGGTATTTCTGCAAGCCGATTCCCTTATACAGTAAAAAAGGACGGCTCGCACCGTCCCTTTTCAGGAGTATAAAAAAATAAAGGAAGTTGGAAAGGAGTGATTTTCGCTTGGGAGTGCGAAAATTTCCCAACGGCAGAATCGTTTC
>ENA-OQDM01001160-OQDM01001160.1-human-gut-metagenome-genome-assembly--contig:-NODE-1160-length-11376-cov-0.990310_pt1 | contig 11376 bp, 15 predicted proteins | sample MGYA00242772_ERZ504605 | MGnify/ENA primary metagenome ERZ504605 (study PRJEB26092, sample SAMD00036348) | human gut metagenome | host: Homo sapiens | study: EMG produced TPA metagenomics assembly of... | reverse complement strand
GGTACGCAGGAGGATTATAATTATGATCTGGAATGTGGAGTGGGAAATCTGGATGTAGGTTCTGATTCTTACAGCGGACTTGGACGGGAGAAAAGCATTTCCAATAAAGGCGCAGACAGGAAACTGAATCTGGAGTGCGGTATGGGAAATATATCAGTAGATTTCTCCGGGAAAGAACACAGGGATTTGCAGACATCCTGAGGAGTATATATTTATACACTCTGACGGGCAGAAATAAAAGTGGTATTTAACCGAATCAGGAAGTTATTCGGTGTAGAGTAAGTAGCGAAGCGGATGATTTTATCTGCTCGACTAATCTGGGTTTAAGGAGGAAATGGACATGGGTGACAAACGTTTATACAAATCATCAGAAAACAGTATGCTTTGCGGTGTATGTGGAGGAATCGCAGAATATTTTGATATTGACCCTACGCTGGTGCGTCTGGCATGGGTGATCCTTACCTGCTTTGGCGGTGCGGGAATCTGGGCATATATCATTGCGGCAATTATTATTCCCAAAAGATAACAGAATCTCAGGATCCAATCTGTAATGGACAGAAGTTTAACCGAATCAGGCAGGCAGCGAAGCGGATTGCGAATATCCGTTTGAATGAAATACAGTATAAAAATAAGAAAACAGCCCATACTCCAAAGAAAAGGAGTGTGGGCTGTTTTGGATAAAGAGAAGGAAATAAAAGCTTATCTTGATGGAGAATTATTGCCGGAGGTCAGAATGAAGTATGAAATTGCAGAGGAAATGGGACTGCTGGACAGGGTATTGAGTGATGGATGGAAAAGTCTGTCTGCGAAAGAGACTGGAAGGATCGGAGGGTTGATGACGAAACGAAAAAAAGAGAAACTGAAAAAATAAATGAATGATATGGGATAAACATATAACGGAATAAACTTGTTCTCCGGGCGATGATGCTGTAAAATTAGAGTAAGTAGCGAAGTGGATAATTTTATCTGCTATAAATATGGGAGGACAATAAAATGAAGTTAGGTATTCTGGGAGCAGGAGGCATTGCCTCTACTATGGCGAAAACAGTGGCAGAAATGAAAGGTGTGGAGGTGTATGCGGTTGCTGCCCGTGATCTGGAACGTGCCCGGGTATTTGCACAGAAATATGAAGTAAAAAAAGCATATGGATCCTATGAGGAAATGCTGGCAGATGATGAGGTTGAACTGGTTTATATCGCAACCCCTCATTCACACCATTATCTGCATGCAAAGATGTGTCTGGAAGCGGGAAAACATGTACTTTGCGAAAAGGCATTTACTGTAAATGCAGAGCAGGCACAGAAATTATTTGATCTTGCAAAAGAGAAAAAGCTTCTGATCACAGAAGCAATCTGGACAAGATATATGCCGTCCAGAAGATGATCAACGATATTATTGAAAGCGGCGTGATCGGCGAAGTTACGGCAGTTACGGCGAATCTCAGCTATACAGTAAGTCATGTGGAACGTATCCGTAAACCGGAGCTTGCAGGAGGTGCTCTTCTGGATGTAGGCGTATATCCAATCATTTTGCTTCCATGGTGCTTGGCGATAAGGTAAAGGATGTAAAGGCTACTGCAATCTTTCAGAATGGAGTGGATATTCTGGACAGCATTGCCATGGTGTTTGAGGGAGACTGCATGGCAACCCTTCAGTGTGGAGCAAGGGAAATCTCAGACAGAATGGGAAGTATTTTCGGAACCAGAGGATATATGCAGGTGCAGAATATCAATAATCCGGAAAAGATTACAGTGTTTGATACCGAACATAAAGAAGTGGCTTCTTATGTTGTGCCGGAACAGATCTCAGGATATGAATATGAGGTAGAATCTTGCATGAAAGCAATCCAGGAAGGAAAACTGGAGTGTCCGGAAATGCCTCATGCAGAGACAATAAGGATTATGAAAATCATGGACGATATCCGTAAATCCTGGAATTATGAGATTCCCTGTATCGAATAAAAAGTGTGGAATAATCTTATAAAAAAAGACCAGTAATGTTTTTGATATATACCCGAAACGTTACTGGTTTTTCTTTTCTGCTATAATGGAAATGTAACAAAAAATCTATTGTGTCTTGATTTTACCAGATAAATTTATAAAGAGGATTTTATCATTATCTGTCGTGTATCATTGCTTGTTCGTGGGGTAAAAATCATTTATAGCTTTTTTGAATAAACCACCTGCTTTTATTGTATTTTTGAATTTTTGATTATTAATGGGAAAGGGTATAATAGAAGTTACAGTAAACAGAATGGATAAAAATACCAAAAAGTAGGTGAGAAAAGTTGTATTATGTTGGAATTGATATTGGTTCGACGGCTTCGGAGATTGCTTCAAGGCTTCTGGATGAGGGGATTGATGTAATGAGTGAAGGGGTTCGTGTAGCTGCTACAGGATATGGGCGCGTAGCTGTGGATTATGCAGATTTTGTGATTACGGAGATTACCTGTCATGGAAGAGGTGGCAGAGAACTGGCGGGAAATGAATGGGTGCAATTATTGATGTGGGTGGTCAGGATACGAAAGTAATCCTGGTAGATCAGGGAATGATCCAGGATTTTCTTATGAATGATAAATGTTTCTGCCGGAACCGGGAAGTTTCTGGAGATTATGGCGAATCGACTGGGAGTTACCATTGCGGAACTGTTTGACCTGGCAGAACAGATGAAATCAGAAACTGAAAAATGGAAAAAATATAAATTAATTGTAGAAATCAAAAAGACATAACGACTGACGAAGGAATGAATAGGATTCTTAAAGGAATTAAATTGATAAGATATGGAATATTTTTTGGAAGAAACAGATTAATTTAAATTTGCATTTTGGTTCGGGGTCATTAGAATACTTTTAATGCCAGAAATACAGGATCTTTTATAGTTAGTGATATATTATGATAATAGCTGAATATTATTGATTGGAGGAGATTCTATGAAGTCAAAGAAAGTAAAGAAAATATTGTTGATTGCTTTAACGTGTGCAGCAGTTCTACATCTGTCTCAGCAGAAGCTGCTATGAAATCGCAGATAACCGTTGAAAGTAAAAATAAGTATGAACAGTTGAAAATTTCAGAGAGCCGTGTGTATGGAGAATACCCAACTGGAGATTATAAGAAGATAACACTTCTTCCTTCGGTTTCTAAAGTAGAAAAATTTTGTTTTGAAGATAATTTGAATATAGAAGAAGTAGAGTGGATAGCTTCAGTAGATACTGTTCCAGTTTTTGCCTTTAGCACATGTCCAAAGCTTAAAAGGGTAATACTTTCTGATAATGTGAAAAAAATTGGACAAAGTGCATTTATATACTGCGGTGAACTGACGAGTGTTAAACTTCCCCAAAATCTTCAAAGTATAGATTTTTTTTGCATTTGCTGACTGTCGAAAACTGAAAACGTTATATATACCTGAAACAGTTACTGAGATAGGTGCTGAGGCGTTCATAAATTGTGATTCTCTAACAGTTCATGGAAAGAAAAATTCATATGCATACTATTACTGTAAGATGAATGGTATTCCTTTTGTAAGTGAGGGAACTGCTTCAAAACCAGAAACAAATCGTCCGTATATAAAATCTGTTGATTCAGATATAGTAAACAAACAAATCTATGTTACAATTGATTTGAGCGGAAAAGTAAAGAATGCAGATGGATATCAATATCAAATATATGATGGTACTAAGGTATTAGCTAATAAAAATTCTGCAAACACAACCTGTATATTAAAAAAAGTGCCGACTATGGGATTTGCCAGAGTCCGTTCTTATACTGTTCAAAATGGTAAAAAAAGTTATAGCAGGTGGTCTAATGAAATGCGTATGCCTCCTGTTAAACTAAATAAAGATAATATAAAATTAATAAAAATTACCGGGAAAAAGAAAACAGTAACCGCACAGTTTGGAAATTTAAAATACAGTGATGGGTTTGATTGCGTACTTAAGAATGCAGATTCAGGAGAAAATATTGTATTAAAAAATCAAAAGAAAAATACAGTTACTTTTAAAAATATAAAACCGGGAGTTTACTATTTGAAAGCGCATGCATATACGTTGTTGAATGGTATTAAACAGTTTGGCGTATGGTCAGATAATAAAAAAGTTGTTGTTAAATAGAAAATTGGAATTATAAAAAGCAGGCGAAAAACTGCCTGCTTTTTATAATGGAAATTTATGCTGTTATTGATGTAGCGAAATCAAGCTGTAATAAATTCAAGCGTATTATACTGAAAGAAGCCGTCAGTGGATGCTAAACCACTGGTGTGGGTAGCATCTTTGACATTGGCATTGCACACAGCGATTAATTTATTATTTTGATCCAGAGCCACTGATTCCAGTTCAAAACTGTTATATGTGCGGCCCTGAGCATCTTTAGCAGGAATATCTGTAACAAATCCAAAATCTGGGTATAAAAGTTTGCTATCATCAAGTTTTTTCAGATTATAATGAAGCAAAGTGTTTTTTGTTGTGATTTTAGTCGTTACTCCACTTACATTATGTGGATTACTGGTTCCGACAAAAAGCCCTAATTTATTGTGATAAAAAATATCCTGAGATGTAGGCTGACCGGCATTTATCAGTGTGCAAAGATAAGTGGCTTTTACATTTTTTTCATTTTCAAATGCACATTTATAGAGTTTTAATGTTCCGTCAACAACGGACAATAATAAAGCTGTATTTGCCTCATAAAAATAATTAATTGCTTTAAGAGCAAATGATTTATCGTTATCGTTGGGAGTTACTGTATATGTTATTTCCTCATCCTCTTTGTTACTGCTGATAGCAACCACTTTGTTATTTCCTGCGACAACAAAGAATTTTCCGTTAAAACAGCTCATACCGTTGGCATGACCTAATAAACCGTCAGTGAATGTTTTAAAGTGAGATACACCTGCGCTTGTATTCATATAATTTTTACAGTAGCCAAGAACAGCGACTTTATCTTGACTTTGTTTTATAAAATATGGAGTATTGTTTCCGTTAAAGGATACACATCCCAGATTGGTTGTTTCATAGTTGGGATCTACTTTGGTAGGCACACGGGCTCCTGCTCTAAAACCGCATGCAAAAGTATAGGTTTTACCGGAGTAGGTAATGCCTTCCAGTACAGAGAATTTTATCTTCTGCGGTTCCATCGGATGTTATAACATTGGATGCAAGCACAAGGTGATTGGCTTTCATACAGATTGATTCAAGGTTGTACTGTTTATATTCACCTGTTTTATTTACATTGATGACCGCACATGGAGTGTATTTTTTACCTTTATCATCAGTAAGATGATAATCAACTACCAGAATACGGTTCTGAAGTGTTGAAAAAGTGTTATTTGTCAGGATAAATAATCCAAATGAAGTGTGATAGTAGATATCCTGGAGCTGTGTGGTATAACCTGAGTTAGTAACTGTGAATGTACTTGCTGCTTTAGCAGCCTTCCAGTCTACAACACTGAAAGTTAATGTCCCAGCATTGCTCTTGTCAGCGTAATGCATAATGATAAATTTCTCGTTAGTTCCGTCAGCAGCAGTGATACCTAATGCGCCTTTTGGACAAATTTCATTGATACTGTACGTACCGAGCTGATTGCCTTTGGTATCCAGTTTTACGATGGTTGTAGAACCGCCGTAACCTTTATGGTCTTCTGCAAGCATATACAGATAATTTCCAATTTTGGTAAGTCCCAGAGCGAACCAGTTCAGATCTTTTTTTACGGCAGTTGCTTTTGTTGCCATGTAGTCAGTCGTTTTGAGTAATGTAGTTTTAAGACCGGTTGTCTTTACGCAATACATATCTGACCCCACAATTGCAATTCCCGCTACGTTTGTTGCACCTTCATCGGGAATTAGTGCATGGTCTACGGGTGTAGCTGAAATGGTTAAAGTTGTTCCATTGAATGTTCCTGGCATAATTTTTTTGCCTCCTTTAAATTTTTGGAATTTGCAAATTCACTTTGTAAAGAGACGTTTTTTTCATGATTTGTAAACCGGAAATAAAAAAATAAATACAGACAGGAATTATTGTTTCAGAATGATAAAAGATATAGTACTTTATAAACGGGTAAATTTGTTTGTGAAAGAAATTAAGTTAATCGATTATTTCTTTATAAATGCAGGAACGGATACACTTCATCTGTCTGATTTTCCGCAGAGCAGGTATTTTGATTTTTCCTATTCACCGATTTTCGATACGAATACAGATGAAGAAATGCAGACTGGAAGTTGTGCTGCTGTGGATATTGTTGATAAGAAGAATCTTCCTGCCGGAAACTATGAGGAACAGGATTCTTTTATTGTAGGAGACCGGATTTATCAGGGACTGGCAGATGCTGTTGAGCCTGTGACTGGAATTACCAATGGTGCAGAAAAAACAGCTCAAAGTTTTCTGGTCAACGGATCTCTGGAACTGAATGAGGATGAAAATAATGAAGGACTGGACACTGCCGTACAGATAATGGTACAGGTGGATGCTTATCAGACATTAAACAGACCAGTTATTGATACGCGGTGGACCAGAGGGATCACAAATTATGCAATGATTATTTCCTGAGGATCTGCAGATTAAAAAGACAGGCTAAATGCTGCAGACTCTTTGTTTTATGGGGAACAAGATGGAAGAATAAGATTCATGTCTATCAAAATACATTTAATGCCATAATTACAAAAATTCCTCCATCTTGTGATATATTAACATTAACGGTTAAATATCACGGAATGGAGGAATTTTTATGAATAGAAAAGAGTTCTTAGCGGTTGTTATTTCAGCAGCACTTGGTTTATCCGGTGCTCCGGTTATGCATCAGAATCTGCAGCATTTTCTGATGGGGAAGTACAGGAATATGGAGCAGAAGAAGAGAAACAGGAATTCCAGACAGATAGTCAGGATCCTGAAACTGATACATTTCAGGATGAAGTGGAATCAGATGCAGATACAGACGGATTTGTGGATGAAGCAACAGGAGTATCCTCAGGGGAAGCGGATGCGAATGGATTTACATATCAATATCTTAAAGAATCTGATACATACCGCCTGACAAAGGGAACAGATACAGAGAATGTCATAATACCTTATGGAGTATAATGGAAAAGTAGTCTCAGAGGTTGGAGAGAGAGCTTTTTACGGATGTATAAACATAAAGACTGTGAAAGCAGAAGAGGGAGCTGACAGAAGGAAAAATCGTATCCGCATTGATAAATCTGCTTTTGAGAACTGTGAAAATCTCAGAAAAGTTTCTTTTGATCAGGGAGCGAAGCTAGAAAGCAGGGCATTTTATAATTGTCCGAAGCTGTGGGAGTATACAGGGGTTTCCTACTATGATTCTTTTGATACAGAAATAGAACAGGATTCTTTTGACGCGGATACAAAGGTAATATTCAGAGCAGGAGATAATGGAATTCCGGAGACTGTTAAGGCTTTTGCAGACAAGAACAGGGTATTTATGGAAATTACGGATAATGATAATTATGTTCTGACAGATAAAGATGGTACTTCTTATTATGATGACTGGAGTGAAGGAGATTCCAGAACATTCTGCGTAGATTGTGATGATACAATGGCATCGGTAAGAGTGTGGTCTGCTGTGGAAGTGATTGGACGGAAAGCTTTTTATGGATGCTCAAATGTAAAAAAAGTGCTCATTGAGAGGAAAACTTCAACGATTGAGTCAAAAGCTTTTGCAAAGTGCAAAAATATGAGTATTATTATGCCTTCCGGTATAACAGCAATCAGTGACGATGCTTTTGATGGTGCTTCTGGCATTACTATTTACGCGGATAAGGGCTCTTATGCGGAAAAATATGCAAAGAAACATAATCTGACCTGTAAGACAATACCAGCACCGACAGCAGTACCGGTACCGAAACTGAAAGTATCTTATGATGCAAAAAATGGTAATGCTACATTAAACTGGACTCCGGTAGAATATACTTTTCAATATTATATTTACAGATATGATACAGCCACAAAAAAATATAAATGTGTAAGCAAAGTTGACCAGAATACTACGTCATATAAGCCTGAGAGCTCTGCAGGGAGAACAGTGAAATACAAAGTCCGGGTGAGAACATTAGCCGGAATATATACAGACCAGTACAGTAAGAAGAGTAATACAGTGACTGTCCAGGGACGACCGGGGAATGTAAGTGATGTTTCTAAAAAGAAGAAGGGGAAAAACCTTACGTTTAAGTGGACAAAGGCAAAAGGCGCACAGGGATATATTCTGTACAGATATGATGAAAATGCCCGGAAGTACAGAAAAATTAAAACTATAAAAAATGGAAATGTTACATCTTATACAGATAAAACCGGAAAACTAAATAAGAATGAAAATTATTATGTGAGAGCATACTGTACAACTAAAGATGGTACCAGATTATATGGATGGTACTGGGCGTAATAATTTCAGTCCCAAGAGCTGAAAAGCTGTTTCTGTTGGTACTCTCAATACTGGCTTTGGAGTCGGCTCATTCCATACGTTTTTTTACCGACACTTTTTATCCGGTATTACGAAAAAGTCGCTGAATGCCTTTTATTATGCGTGTTCCTATGCCAAAGTTGATTGTTCAGGCTTTATGAATGTAACAGCTAAAATAGCCCTGCATCTGATTCCTGAATCTCTAAAGTCACAACCAGTATTTATTCGTTTCGCTGGTATTGAAATCAGCTACTATGAACAGAAAACTTTCTGGTCGCTATGCAGCTACATGGTACGGAGCTGCAAGGGCATTGAGATGATGATTAATCTTATTAACATCACTTACTGTGGTATGAAACTATTGTCATATCAGGATGAAAAATTTTCTGATTATCGTGATAAAAGCGTGCAGGATTTCCGTTTTGCATTAAGCGAGTGTATCCGCCAGCAGGTATTTTTTGCTACTTTCGTGAAAAACATCGAAACCCGAATAAAATCATCCTCAGTAATAAATGCCTAAACGGACGATTGTTAAGCAGGAGCATTATTTTATAAAGTTGTTTGTTTGTCCTCCTTTAAATGAACTTATTTTGAATTGATGTTTACCAGTTACACTAAATAAAGAGTAGAAAAAACAGAGATTGTAAACCAGAATAAAAATGAATCTATGAAAAGCAGGAAAGCTTTATCCAAAGAGAGATAAGATTTTTCTGCTTTTTTATATCGCGGGAATATTAGAAAGTAAATTTTTTCTGGTATAAAATTTTTCCGGACAGGAGTACTGGATAAATATCTGAATCAGGGACATTTGATGAGCTTTAAAACTATTTTACAGAAAATGGAAAGAAATATGGTAATAGTAAAAATGAAATGTAATATTATTATATTTTATAATGATACGGAAATGGAGGAAAAAGCATTATGAAAAATAAAAAGATACTTGCATTACTTCTTGCATGCACAATAATGGCATCCGGTGTACCAGTGTATGCAGCAGATTTTTCGGATGGGACTGCAGAAAGTGTACAGGATGCGGAATCTTCTCTGTTCGGGATGGAAGACAGTGAACTGACGGAGGACACAATGCCAGCTTTTGCAGATATGGAAGAAAATGCAGATGCTGCACAGATTACAGATGGAAATAGCGAAGAGGAAGATCTGACAGGAGATAAAACAGAAGACAAAGGTACAGAAGGACTGGAGTATGAATATGTCCCGGAAATCGATGGATATCGTGTGAAGAAGGGCGTGAATGAAAAAGAAATCCGTATTCCGGAGAAATATGAAGGAAAAGAAGTTCTGGAAATCGGAGAAGGTGCTTTTGCAGGATGTGATCAGATAGAAAGAATCCGGATACTGGATCATCACAAAAATTTCAAAATAAAAAAAGATGCTTTTGAAAACTGTATCAGTTTAAGAAAAGTAAGCTTTTTTGGAGGAATAAAGGTAGAAAGTGGTGCATTTCGCAACTGTCCGAAATTATATGATTTTGCTTTAATCAATTATTATGAGGGTACAGAAGTATCCATAGCGGATGATGCGTTTGATGCAGACAGCAAGGTACTTGTGTCAGCAGATGGCGGACTTCCATGGAAAGGAAGCCCTGAGCCCTTTTTCAATGAAAATGGTGAAGATGGATGGCATGAAAAAGAGCAGGGAATGGATTACTGGGATTATGTAAAAAATAATGGTCCTTCACAATACGAGGGAACCCGTGTTGCTGATTTTGACAATTCAGTCAGTAAAGTTCGGATTAGAGATAATGTAAAAGGAATTGGACGGAAAGCCTTTTATGGAAGTGACAGGCTGGAAGAAGTACGTCTGGGAAAAGAAAATTACTTCATTGAGTCAAAAGCTTTTGCATCATGCATAAATCTGAAAAAACTGTTTATTCCATCTGCAACTACAGTGATTGAAGAAAATGCTTTTGAAAATTGTCCATCTCTTGTAATTTATACGGTCAAAGGATCTTATGCGGAAAAATTTGCAAAAAAACATCAAATCCCTGTCCGTTACAGTGCTGAAAATATACAGGATGAAAAAATAAAACTTCAGGTATCCAGAATTAAGAGGAAAGACGACCAGAGTTTTACAGATGAAATCAGACTGAAATGGAATCAACCGGAAATGGCAGACGGATATCTGATTCAGAAAAAAGAAGCTGGAGGTAAATACACTACCTGCTTTAATATAAAAAACAGTGATATCTGTACTACGACAATTTCACTGCTTACAATTTCAAGTTACTATGGAAAAGATATAAGTTTTCGAATCAGAGCTTATTCTACAGGAGTGGACGGGAAGAAAAGTTATACTCCTTATTCTTATGCAGAAGTTAGCTTCTGGCCGAAACAACCAGAAATTACGTCTCTGACGAAAAAGACAGACAGAAAACTGACTGTCAGATGGAAAAAGACAGCACATACAGATGGGTATGAAGTATGGAGATCTGAAAACGGGAAACCTTTTACCTGTGTGAAAAGGATAACCAATGGAAAAACCCAGAATTTTACAGATACGGGATTAAAAAAAGGAGTAACTTATACCTATGCAATTAAAAGCTACCGTATCAATTCATTAAAAAAGAAAATATATGGGGATATTTTTACGCAGACAAAGTTGAAAACGATTAAGTATTCATAATACAGAACAGCCGCCATATGACTTATAATTTTCCTGCACAGATATATTATTTTGACTGTGAAAGTGGATGCGGTAATGTTTGGAAGAAACATCAAACCGATCAGCTTCCTGTACAGCGGACTGCTGACGGTGGGATTTTCCATGATCGTCAATCTGTTTATGCACCAGAAGCTGAAGAAGATTGATATGGTTGAATGACCGCGCGTCGCATTCTCGTTACTTCAGTGATGAGTTAGAGCTTGAATGAAAAAGTAAATTCTACATTCTAACATACCTTGATTTTATGCGGGTATTAAATTCTATTTTCGGAGATACACTAACTTTAATTTTTTAGTAT
>ENA-OQDM01001159-OQDM01001159.1-human-gut-metagenome-genome-assembly--contig:-NODE-1159-length-11387-cov-0.858526_pt1 | contig 11387 bp, 12 predicted proteins | sample MGYA00242772_ERZ504605 | MGnify/ENA primary metagenome ERZ504605 (study PRJEB26092, sample SAMD00036348) | human gut metagenome | host: Homo sapiens | study: EMG produced TPA metagenomics assembly of... | reverse complement strand
AAAAGTAAAACCTGTCAAAGTCGATGTAGCCAAAAACTTCAAAAACCAAAGAATAGAAACGTATGCAACAACAAAAGACGTAATAAATCCCACTGATAGAATGCCAAAGTCACCCATAGATAAATATTTTGCCACCTTTATCAAATCATACAGGCATGCAATGCACATCAACGGAACTGCCATAATAAAGGAAAATCGGCAGCCGCTTTTCTTGATACGCCAACTAAAAGACTTCCGGCAATAGTGCTTCCGCTTCTGGAAAACCCCGGCCACAGAGAAAGACATTGAAAAAGTCCTATTTTAAATGCCTGTTGTGAAGTAATCTGATCTATATTTTCAACCAAAAAGTATTTTCTCTTCTTTTCCGCAAAAATCATGAAAAGGCCTCCAATAACAAGACCGATGATAACGGTTTTGGGACCAAACAGATATTGTTTAATCATACCGTGGCACAGATAGCCTAAACACAGGCAGGAAGCATGGCAATTCCCAGATTCATCAAAGATGGACCTTTTTTTCTAAACCAATGATGGGTATCCAGTATATAAAGAAACTTCTGTCGGTATACGACAACTACGGATAAAATGGCGCCAAGCTGGATAAATACATCGAAAACATTAGCCAACTCACCTGTGAAGTTAATCATATTCCCAACGATGATCATATGTCCCGTACTCGACACAGGAATATACTCTGTTAAACCTCAACAATCCCAATAATTAACGCACAAAAATACTCGTACACTTATATAACCTCTTCACAATAACCATACAAAATCTACTTGCAATCTATTTCTTTTCACTAAACTGTGGATTCTTTGCAGAAACGATTCCATCTATCTTTTGTTTTGTAAGAAATAAGATCAATATATTTCTTTTATCCTTCGAAAAATATATGTAGGAAGTTCTCAGATGCCCTGACGAGGTATCCATTTCTACCTTATACGGCGCCCCATAAATTAACTCTGCCGTTTCTAAATCATCTCCCAAGGTTATGCCTCGAGTGGTCACCATATCAGAATCCGTCAGGAACAACCCCTGTACTATCCCCGATCTCGCCGTAGCGCGAACAGCATATCCGGAAAAATACCACACATCTTCTTTGGGATTAGACATTTTCCTTTGCCATGTATCCCACGAATGAGCCCTAAATTTCGTATCCAGTTTAAACCCGGCGATCCCAAAGTCTTTATCCGGAAGTAGTCCGTCTTTCCTCATCTTTTGCGTCAATGACTGGAAACCCCCGGCAGCTCTTCCCGAATCCTCAACAGAAAACTGAAATGCCTTTACCTTATTTCCCTTTATGATGAACTTAATCTTTTTTTGCCCTGCTTTGTAAATAAAATAAAATGATTTGTCTGTACCATCCCATAAGACCTCTTCAGGCGCACCATATGCCCGCAAAACATTTTCCCTCAAGGATCCCACCGTGATACCTCTTTTGGTGATCGCTGCTTTGCCATCTATATAAAGACGCGAGACCCCGGAAAATCCCTCCCCTTTTTCAGCTGTACATCTTTTCGTTGCACATAAGCATAAGGTAATTTCCTATTCACTACTACAGTAAGCCCTGCATCCTTCCAATGATATTCATCACTAATAGTTCCATGGGAAACTATGTCAGGAACTCCATTAAGATGAAATATACGCTCCGGTTCATCTCCCATTTTAACGTTACTGAGTATAAAGTCATCATCATCTAACGGATGCCCATCCACCGCCATTAAAGATACTCGTTCCTTATCATCCGATACGTTTCCCGATTTTATTTCGGAAGCTTTTTCTTTCGGCAGAGAGGCTTCTTTCATCATGGATACCTTATCTTCCGCATAAGAACATATTCCCAAGGAAAATACGAGCAGCCCTGTTATCACAGTCATTTTCTGCAAAGATTCATACTTCATCAGATCTCTCCTGTCCAATAATTTTACATATTTTTTATTATGAAGTTCGCATCACTATTCTGTCAAGAAACAAAATAAAAAGGGAGGCATAATCACGCCCCCCTTTTACCAACACTTTATTTTTATATTTTGTCACAAAATGTGCCATGCGTTTCATCGCCTCTGTCAAATTTTCTCGACTTGCCGCATAGGAAATACGAATATGATTTTTCCCCTGCAGCCCAAAACAAGTACCAGGAACCACTCCCACTTTTTCTTCCATCAGCAGCCTATCACAAAACTCTTCATCGTTCATTCCAGTACAGCTGATATCCGGAAAAATATAGAAGGCCCCTTTCGGCTTAAATACTTTAAGCCCCATTTTCGCGAGAGCATCATACACTATCTTTCTGCGAATCTTATATTCATCAAACATCACTTTTACATCTTCATCACATTTCCTCAGCGCAGCGATTGCTCCATACTGACTGGTAGATGCAGCACATAAAATCTCATACTGGTGAACCTTGTACAAAGACTGCATGACTTCTTTCGGTCCGCAAATATAGCCAATACGTAATCCTGTCATCGCATAAGATTTTGAAAACCCATTCATGACAAGAGTGCGTTCCTTCATACCGGGGATGGAAGCAAAACAGGTATGTTTCCCCTCATAAGTCAGGTCACAATAAATTTCATCTGAAATTACGATCAGGTCATGCCTCTGGGCAAATGCTGCAATTTCTTCAAGAGCCGCCCGATCCATTACCGTCCCCGTTGGATTGTTTGGATAACCGATCAGTAACGCTTTCGTCTTGGTCGTCAGTTTTTCCTCCAACTCATCCACTCTTAATCTGAATTCATCATCAGAAAATGTCGGTACAAGAACAGGTGTCCCTCCAACCAATCTTACGCATGCAGGATACGCGAGATAGGCAGGGTCAGGCATTAAAACCTGATCTCCCGGGTTCAGGATCGTCTGCATGACAACAGTAATAGCTTCCGATACACCAACAGTAATCATAATTTCATTCATTGGATCATATTCCAATCCATAACGCTTTTAAAAAGGCAGCTGATTTCCTCGCGAAGTTCCAAAAGACCCCAATTCGAGGTATAAGAAGTTTCTTTGTTTTTCAGACTTTCAATGCATGCGTCAATAACTCTATCAGGTGCCGCATAATCTGGTTCTCCCACACCTAAAGAAATAACATCTTTCATTGTGCTCGCCAGATCAAAAAATTTACGAATTCCAGAAAAAGGAACTGCCTGTACATTTTCAGAAATTTTATTATTCCATTCCATTCAAATCCCACCTTTAGTAATTATCATCTTTTATACAATACAGTCATTATGCTTTAGCAACCGCTGCCCCAAGAGCTTCACAATTCTTCTGAGCCTCTTCATCAGGATATCCATAAGCTAAAACCGGTTTGGCAGCAAAATGCGCCCCTGCGAAATGAAGCTCATTATACCAGGAATTCAGCCATGCGCCGCGGCTCCAGCCACAAGAACCGAAAATCCCCATTTCTTTCCCTTTTAAATAAGGTTTCAATTTCTCACAAAATGGCTTCATTTCCATCTCCTCAATCACTTCGACTCCCCAAGCTGAACACCCTAAGATAATGTGATGACAGGTATTACCGATTTCAATAGGATCTACATCTGAAACGGGAGCAAGTAAAACTTCAGCTCCCGTATTACGAGCTCCCACGGCCACGGCCTCTGCCATCGCTTCTGTATTCCCTGTTGCTGAAAAATAAATAATTGCAACTTTACTTCCCATAAGTCCCCCTATGTAAAAAAGAAGCGCCTCTCTTAAGACGCCTCTTCAATACGATTTAATTACGCATTCGCTACCGCTTTCCCTAAAGCGGCACAAGCAGCCAGTGCTTCATCATCAGGATAGCTGTAAGCCTTAACCGGTTCGGATATAAGTTCAACACCTGCATCATTCAAACGCTGCTTCCACGTCACAATCCAATCGCCCTGATTCCATGCATAAGAACCAAAAATACCAACTATTTTACCTTTGAGCTGTGGCAACAGTTCAGCAAAAAATGGTTCGAATTCATATTCTTCCAACTCTTCATTCCCCATCGCCGGGCAGCCAAGAATAATATGATCAAAAGCTGCCACATCAGATGCAGTAGTATCACTTACAAAGCTCAATGTGGTTTCTGCACCCGCATCCTTTGCTGCATTTTCAATTGCTTGTGCCATAGCTTCTGTATTTCCGGAGCCGGACCAATATACGATTGCTACCTTTGCCATGTAAAACTCCTCCTGTCAAATTCTTACATAATGAATTACTACCTCTTTATATTACTTATCAAAACATGCCTTGTCAATTTGCCACTTTTTATTACAAATTTTTATTCCAAAATCTACTTTTTTAAATCAAGCAATTTCTTCTGCTTGACAATTTTCCTTTTCCCCATCATCTCCCGTAAAGAACTGGTCAATTCAAATTGCTCCGCGTCAGAATTGATAATTCCTAAGGAAATGAAATAACCGTCATTTTGTAGTACAACTTGATATGCTTCATGATAAACGATATCTTTTTCTTTTATTCTAATCTCAAACGATCCTTCCCAGCGAGGATTCTTCTTATCATTTATCCGTATCAAAGGTGTTTCCCCTGTATAAACGGCACCACTTTCCATAATACGCTTATTCAAATACCCCGCAATGACATCCATCTGCTTTTCTATAGGATCTGTTTTATGTGTGATCTCCCCTATTTCCAATAAAAAGGGAACTCCCAGCTTTTGACTGGTTGCCCAGCCATAGGAAAAATCAGGGGGGTTGGAATAAGTCATCGTATAATATCTTCCACTTGCTGCTCCCTTCCGCGTAAAATACAGCTTTATCCCTTTATCCTGCAAAAAAGGTAAAGCAGACTGCTCGCCTTCCTCAAAATGAACATGCGGAGGCACTTCCATCTTTCCAACATCAGGTAATTCCCATTTTTCTGCTGAAACATTAGCTGTCAGTGATACCGTAAATATCACAGATAATATACTAAGCCATAATCTATATCTCATATTTTTCCTTATCCGTTTCCCTTCCCCATTATTTTCTGCAACTTAGCCCAAGTATCTCGAAGCCCGACAATCCGATTGCACACAATCTGTTTTTTTGTACTGTCTTTATCAATAATAAAATATCCCTTGCGTAAAAACTGAAAACGGCTTCCCACATCATATTCCTTAATTACCGGTTCAGCCTTACCATTCATTACTACAAGTGAATCTGTATTCACCTTTTCCATGAAATCGCGGCCATCATCTTACATCATCCGGGGAAATCAGATAATCGTACAGACGCACTGCCACATCAACTGCTGTATCAGCATATACCCAATGAAGCGTCCCCTTCACTTTACGATCTGCACCGGGTGTTCCACTGCGTGTATCAAAATCAACCGTGCAATGAATTTCTTTGAGTTTACCCTTTTCATCCTTAATAAGTTCATCACAGTGCACAATGTATGCCCCTTTAAGCCGAACCTCCTTTCCCAGTGTCATACGGAAAAATTTCTTCACCGGCGTTTCCATAAAATCTTCCCGTTCAATATAAATAGTTCTGCCAAAAGGAACCTGCCGTGTTCCCATAGTTTCCTGTTCCGGATTATTTTCAATCGTTACATATTCCATTTTATCTTCAGGATAGTTCGTAAGAACAACTTTAACAGGATCAATAACAGTCATAATTCGAGGCGCCTTAGTCTTAAGGTCTTCACGAATACAGTATTCTAAAAAAGAAATATCTACTACATTATCTGCCTTAGCCACACCAATCAATTCACAGAAGCGTCGTAAAGATTCCGGCGTATATCCTCTTCTTCTGATGCCGCTGATAGTTGGCATACGGGGATCATCCCATCCGGAAACAACACCCGATTCTACCATCTTACGCAGTTTACGCTTACTCGTAATCATTGTAGTCACATTCAATCGCGCAAATTCAATCTGCCTCGGTTTTTCCTTCCCGTCAAATGCCTGGAGACACCAATTATATAAAGGGCGTCTTTCCTCAAAATTCCAACGTACAGATAGATTGGGTAATTCCTTCAATAGCATCAGAAAGAGGATGCGCAAAATCATAGAGCGGATAGATACACCATGTGTTGCCTGTACGATGATGTGTAGAATGGAGAATCCGATAAATAACCGGATCTCTCATAACCACATTGGGTGCCGACATATCAATCTTGGCACGAAGAACCTTTTCACCATCTTTATATTTTCCATTCTTCATTTCCTGGAATAACTGCAGATTTTCTTCCACACTGCGGTTACGCCATGGGCTTTCTTTACCGGGATGTAAAAAATCACCGCGGGTATCATGAATTTCCTCGCTGGTCTGGTCATCTACATAAGCCAATCCCATACGAATCAATTTGCAGGCAAATTCATAAAGCTGCGGAAAATAGTCAGATGCATAATGTACGGGTTCTTTCCATTTGAATCCGAGCCATTTTATATCTTCTAAAATCGAATTAACATATTCGACCTCTTCTTTGGCAGGATTGGTATCATCAAAACGTACATTAGTTTCACCATGATATTTTTCACCAAGGCCGAAATTAAGGCAAATACTTTTCACATGTCCAATATGAAGGTACCCATTAGGTTCCGGAGGGAATCTTGTTAATACCCGTCCATTTTCATATACATTATTAGCAATATCCTTGTTAATCTCTGCTTCGATAAAATTGGCCGCTTCTTGTCTTTCTTCCATTACTTATCCCTCTGTTTACTTCTAAAATCAAGAATGATTTCAATAATTGGCACAAATTCATTCTACCATAGATACTATTTTTGTGAAATAAAATATGAATAACTCACTTACTTTTATGTTATAATAGCCATAATTTAACAGAAAGAAGGGATATCTATGCAGAGACTTATTTCATATAATCATAAGTGCCTCCGCCAATGGGGCGTCCTTACACAAGACAGCAAGTCCATTATTCCCGCTGAACTGTTGGAAGAAACTTATTTCATTCCCTTAGGCGAAACGATGGATGAATTTATTGAAACTGGCGATGAAGGACTGCTTAACCTTGCGAAAGTACTGGAAATGAACAAAGAAGATCAGTCTATCCCCCCTGTTTCTTTATCAGAGGTAGAAATCGCAGTTCCTTTCTATCCAAAACGTAATATTTTCTGTGTAGGAAAGAACTACCAGTCCCATGTCAAGGAATTCGAAAAAAATATAAATGCGAAAAATCCACTACACCCTATTTTTTTTACAAAAGCAACCACTTCTGTCATCGGTACAAATGAAGAAATTGATCTTCATCGGGATGTGACATCCCAGGTTGATTATGAAGGTGAACTGGGTGTAATCATTGGCAGAAAGTGCATTGATATCCTCGAAAAAGATGCTCTGAAATATGTATATGGCTATACCATCATCAACGATATAACCGCCAGAGATTTACAAAAATCCCACGCCCAGTGGTTCCGAGGAAAAAGCCTGGATACTTTCTGCCCCATAGGCCCCACTGTCCTCATTGGCGGCTGGCCGTTTCCGTTCACAATCTACACAAAAATAAATGGCCAACTTCGCCAGGAAGGCAATACTACGGATTTAATCTTTTCTGTTGCCAAACTGATTTCTACTCTTTCTTCCGGCATGACATTGCTTCCAGGTGATATCATCGCCACTGGAACACCGGAAGGTGTCGGAATGGGTTTTAGCCCGCCAAAATTCCTTTGTCCCGGAGATGTTGTGGAAATTACGATTGACCCCATTGGTACACTCCGTAACCCGGTAAAATAGGTAATCAAGTAAATATCTAAAATGATTAAAACTCAGTTCAATGCTTTCCCCCTGCGGAATTGCACAAACTGAGTTTTTAACTTGAGGCATCACTTTTTTGTACCGCTGATTACTTAGCGACAATATTTATAATTTTTCCGGGAATCACAATACATTTGATAATTATCTTACCCTCCGTAAATTTCTGTACTTCCGGCAATGCTCTCACAAGTTTTTCGATACTATCCTTATCCATGTCAACAGGTACTTTTATTGTTGTGCGAACCTTGCCGTTAATTTGCACTGCCATTTCCAATGAATCTACGGCAAGCGCAGCCTCATCAACCTTTGGCCATGCTGCAGCATGTACACTGACTTCCTCCGCTCCGATACCCTGCCAAAGTTCTTCCGTAATATGTGGAACAAAAGGCGCAAGCAGAATTAACAAATCACGAAGCAGTTCCTTTGCAAAACTGTCTTCAATCGTACTGTGCTTTTCTCCAAACCTGTACATCTCGTTTACGAGTTCCATAATCGCACTAATAGCCGTGTTGAAGGCAAATTTCCCATCTAAATCCTCTGTAACTTTAGCAATAGACTGATGCAGCCGGCGACGCAGAGCCACCTCATCAGGTGATAACATTCCTTTTAATTCTTTTCCCAATTCCTGATACTTGCCAACAATCGTCCAAACACGTTTTAGGAATCGATAAGAGCCTTCTACGCCCTGATCACTCCATTCCAAATCTTTTTCCGGCGGCGCGGCAAAAAGAATAAAGAGTCGGGCCGTGTCCGCTCCATATTTTCCAACGATTTCTTCCGGACTCACCACATTACCAACGGATTTACTCATCTTCCCGCCATCCTTGAGCACCATCCTTGGCACAGCAGATTGGTAAACGGCTCCGGATAATCAACCATCCCCTCGTCTTGCAATACTTTCATGAAGAAACGGGAATATAGTAAATGAAGAATCGCATGTTCAATACCGCCGATATACTGATCCACCGGCATCCAATAGTCTGTTTTACCCTTACTAAACGGTTCCTGTTCATTATGCGGATCGCAATACCGCAGGAAATACCATGATGAATCAATAAAAGTATCCATTGTATCCGTTTCACGAACGGCATCCGCTCCGCACTTCGGACATTTGCAATGAAGAAAACTTTCACTTGTTTCAAGAGGCGATGTAGCACCGGCAACAAAATTGACATCTTCAGGTAATACAACCGGCAGTTCTTCTTCCGGCACAAGTACGCTGCCGCAATGCGGGCAATTAATAATCGGAATCGGACATCCCCAATAGCGTTGACGAGAAATAAGCCAATCTCTCAAGCGATAATTGACCTTTTCTTCACCAATTCCCATTTTCTCTAATTTTTTCGTAATATTGATTCTTGCTTCCGCGGAAAGCTGGCCATCAAACTCTGATGAATTGACCAGCTCCCCATCTTCACAGTAGGCCTGATCCATTTTATCAAGTTTTAGGTCATGAGCTTTATTTTGGATAACGATTTTTACGGGAAGATTATACTTTTTCGCAAAATCCCAATCACGCTGATCACCTTGGGGAACTGCCATAACTGCACCTGTACCATATTCATAAAGAACATAGTTGGCAATCCAAATCGGCACACGTTCGCCTGTAAGCGGATGCACAGCATAGCTACCTGTGGGCATTCCCAATTTAGGTGTATCTTCAGACGTGCGGTCGATGTCGTTCTGATTTTTGATTTCCTGAATAAATGCCTGAATCTTTTCTTTTTCAGGATTATTGGAAATTAACTTTTCTACCAGAGGATGTTCAGGTGCTAACACTATGTAGGTAACACCATATACTGTATCTACACGAGTAGTGTAAACAGGAATTGTATCTTCCATGCCATCCACATGAAAAAAGAACTGTGTCCCGATAGAACGGCCAATCCAGTTGCGCTGCATGATCTTTACGCGTTCCGGCCAACCGGGCATATGATCCAAATCAGCAAGCAGACGATCTGCATAATCTGTAATTTTCAGGAACCATTGAGACAAATTTGTTTTAACAACCGGATTCTTACAGCGCCAGCACTTTCCTTCTTCCACCTGTTCATTTGCAAGAACTGTATGACAATGGTCACACCAGTTTACTTTTGCTTCCTTTTTATACGCAAGCCCCCTCTTATAAAAAATCTCAAAAAGATTCTGCGTATGTTTATAATAATCTTCACGGCAAGTCAGGACTTCTCTTTCCCAATCATAAGAAAGCCCGAGCTCTTTCTGCTGACGCGTCATATTCTCAATATTTGCATATGTCCATTCAGCCGGAGCAATTCCATGCTGGATAGCGGCATTTTCCGCCGGCATGCCGAAAGCATCATATCCCATCGGATGAATAACATTAAACCCCTGCATGGATTTAAAGCGGGCTACCACGTCACCAATAGAGTAATTCCTCACATGCCCCATATGAAGATTGCCCGAAGGATACGGGAACATCTCAAGAACATAGTATTTCTTTTTATTCGGATCAAAATGAGTCTCAAATGCTTTCGTCTCTTCCCAAATCTGCTGCCACTTTTTTTCAATTTGCTGCGGAATATATTTCCCCTGCATACCGTCACCTTCCATAAGCATTTTATCAAAGAAATTTCTTCTAAAACCGTTATCCAATATTATATATTTTTAGCATATTAACGTCAAACAAACTGCCCGTTACTTCACGGATGATTCCCGCTGAATGAGCAAGTATTCACTGTGCCCTTTTCAGCCTCTCCCTGAATTTGATAAGTATATCCTCACTTCTGTTCTTATACCTGACCGATTCATCCTTTTTATTCAGAAATGCACCTTCTATCTGATCGTATATATCTTCTGTTTCAAAACCATATCGCCAAAATGCCAGTCCTGCCAGTTTATAATCATGTGCCAAGGAAACCTTTTCTTGCAAAGAGCGTCTTTCTTCAAACCAAACTTTTCTCGTCTGTCCATTTTCTTCCCATATCCCTACATACTGGCGATCTTCAGGGTTCCAAAACAATCCGATATTATTCTGCCCCAACAAACTTTTGATTTGCTTCATCATAAGGACGGAAGAAGCCGCCTGCCCTTCTTTTCCCGTCCAAATGCGCGTATAAAAAGGTAACCCCAGCACCAGTTTATTATTAGGCACCTGTTTTAAAAGCATAGCAATATGATGTTTGAGCCATGAGTAGGACGATACTGGCCCGGAATATCGACTTCCCCCCGGCGTCTGGTCATATCCCATAATCACTTCATAATCTACATAGGCTGCCATTCCTTTACGATCATAACAGAGACTCCAGTTCGGACTATTACTGTTCACCGTAATATCAACAGAAATTTCCTTTCCATGCATATGAAGTTTTTCAGATACTGTTTTAATAAATTTCGTATATAAAAACTTATCCGCCTCATCCATATTTTCAAAATCCAAATTCCATCCATCGAAATCATAAACCAGTGCTGTCGCAGTAATTTGTCTTGCCAGATTTTGAACTGCTCCCGAATCATGAAGAAGTTTCTTTGTTTCCTGTAAGTCGAAGTCATTATGTAAAAGCGGTGTAATCTTCATTCCTGCACGTTTGGCTTCCTGCAGATATGAAAGCGATAGCGGTATTTCTTTCATATCCTTATAGCCACCCCATGTGGGCGCTAAAACCCTTTCTCCCACATGTTCCGTGAAATAATTTTTACTCGTATCAAATATCAAGTCCGGATCCCACATAAG
>ENA-OQDM01001157-OQDM01001157.1-human-gut-metagenome-genome-assembly--contig:-NODE-1157-length-11400-cov-1.468287_pt1 | contig 11400 bp, 10 predicted proteins | sample MGYA00242772_ERZ504605 | MGnify/ENA primary metagenome ERZ504605 (study PRJEB26092, sample SAMD00036348) | human gut metagenome | host: Homo sapiens | study: EMG produced TPA metagenomics assembly of... | reverse complement strand
TGATTCCATACCGGCTGCGATCATCTGGACGTCTTTCTGCTCCTACGCAATGAGCCAGTAACGTATTATTTCCATACAGCACATGAGCCACTGCGTTTTTTCTGATGCGGCATCAAGGTGATCTCCGGGTTCATGCCGACAAACTGAATATGGCTTCCATCATATTCCCGTGGACGGATGCTGTTAAATCGTTCATTATAGATCTTACAGAGATCTTCCCGTCGGTGCAGGTCTTTAAATATCCACTCCTTAAATTCCTCTTTGATCAGTTCCTGCTTCTGCTGTGCCAGCATCGTTTCCTTCCGGTTTAATTCCCGGTGTTCCCCCTCGGCATCCTGTACCGTGTCATAAATCTTGGTATCTCTAAGGTTTAAGGCATCTTCCAAAAGACGGTAGGCATTGGCTCTCTGTGTTCCATAAGTGGAAGTGACAAGGGCATTTCCGTAGCTGTCCACATTCTTTCCCATAACATTCCATTGTCCGGTCACTTCGGCATACTGGACTTTGACCTTGCTCCCTACATAATATCTTGGTGTATGGAATGTCTCTGCCATGAACTGTGTGATATAGTTCTCTGAAATCCAGGTTGCTCCAAGTCTTGCCTCAATCTCTGACGCATCCAGATCTTTTGGCTGTACCTGCTCTAAATACTGCACATTCACCTGATATTCTGGGTGATCTTCTGCAAACTGTTTGGCGATCTGCAGTTTCTCTCTTACATTTCCAGAAAGATATTCGTCCGATGGCTCCCATTTTTCACTAATCGGATTCTTAAAGATTACCCCCGCCAGTTCTTCGGTAAGCTTCTCTTCTGTTTTCCCGGAAAGCTGTGCCATATAGGAAAGGTCAACGCCTGCCCTCTCACCGATAGAAACCGCAAGTGCTTCACTGGCAGTATCTACAGAAGTTACCGTTTCTGCCCTGCGGATTGTCCTTTTGGTAAAAATATCCGCTTTCCGTTTCAGTTCTCCCTTATCATCCAGAAATTCCAGAGAAGTCAAAAGACAATAACTACTGTCCTGACTAAATGCCCTCTTATTGGCATTGCTGCTGATAAGACCATATTTTGCTGTAAAGGTATCGTATTCTTCATTGAGTTTTCCCTGCAGCTTTGTGATCTGTTCATCGCTTCCCTCTTCCATCTGGCACTGGATCAGTTCATTCGTAACATCACGGATCTTCACCATCCCTTTGACACGTTCCGCTGTCATTGCCGGAAGCTCCATGCGGTTCATCACAGAATTTTCCCGGTAATAGACTTCATCATTCACTACGGTAAAACTGAAATTCTTTACCTCCGGGTCTGCCGGGATAGAGACAACATCCTCCTCCAGCTCTGTATCCGAAAGTTCCAGTTCCGTGATCGTGCCATGGATATTCTGGACGGCTTCTTTTAACTGTTCTTCTAAGGTAATTCCTTCTTTTGGTTTTACGGTCACTTCCTGCTTTCCATACTGGGTACTTTCTGTAGTAAACTCACCAAGCACCATTTCCGGATGCTCTGCAAAATAAGCATTGACTGAATAGCCTTCCTGTGTTTCCTTTAGATTTAACCATTCCGGTTCCTCAATGGATGCCCTGTCCCTTTTCTGGAAAAACAGAATATCAGAAACAACGCTGGTATTGGCATTTCTCTGGAATGCATTATTCGGTAATCGGATGGCTCCAAGCAGTTCTGCCCGGTTTGCGATATACTGTCTCACTGCCGGATTCTGCTTATCCATCGTTCCACTGGAAGTTACCACAGCCACTACGCCACCGGGACGCACCAGATCAAGGGATTTTGCAATAAAATAATCATGGATCATAAAATGATGCCGGTCATATCTGCGGTCACTGACCTGATACGCCCCAAATGGAACATTGCCTATCACACAGTCGAAAAAGCTGTCCGGATAACTGGTTTCCTCAAATCCCTGTACTGCAATCTTATTTTTCTGGTAAAGCTGTTTTGCGATCCTGCCCGAAACCGGGTCAAGTTCCACACCATACATATTGGCTTTGCCCATACTCTCCGGGATCAGTCCCATAAAGTTACCGACACCACAGGACGGTTCCAAAATATTTCCCTGTTTCAGTCCCATATTTTCCAGTACTTCATACATACTTCGGATCACGGTCGGGGACGTATAAAAAGCATTTAAGGTCGATGCCCTTGCTGCACTGTATTCTTCTGGTGATAAGGTATTCTTTAATTCCAGATACTCATTCGCCCAGCTGCTGTTACTCTCCTCAAATGCCTGTGGGATGCCACCCCATCCAACATAACGGGATAAGATTTCCTGTTCTTCGGGTGTTGCCAGACGTTCTTCTTTCTCCAAAGTCTGTAACAAATGGATGGCTTCCATATTTGTTTTATACTTTGCCTTCGGACCGCCTGCACCAAGGTCATTATCCTGGATACGGAAGTTGTGTGGTTCTAACACAGCTTTTTCCTGTTCCTGACTTTCCGGAATATCTTCTTTGGCAGTAACCTCTTCCTCTTCTATTTCCTCTACATCTGACATATCTACTACGGTCGGTTCTGTTACCGACTTAGTATCTAAGAAATCAAACATGGTCATCTGATGACCAGACGGCCCCGCAAAGGATGGTTCTGCTTCCGGTGTTGGGAATATTGTGTAAGTCCCCTCTACATACTGATGAAGTTCCGAAAGAAGTTCTGTTTTCTGCTGATAGTTTGTCCCATATGCTTCAAAATCCAATGGCAGAGCTGCCAATGCCGCATCCATCTTCTGTAACAGTTCCTCTGTCTGCTCTGTTCCTTCCAACACTGCCATCAATTCTGCTCTCGACACATCCCCAAAAAAGTCATTGGTAAATGGTCTGTCTATTCCTTCCGGAAGACGAGCATAAAAACTAAGTATCTTATTCGTCATCTGTTCCCGTTCATACTCCGACATATGGACATAATCTTCTGCCTGCAGGAACTGGTCATTCTTTATCAGATAGGATATTCTATTGGCAACTTTCTTCCAAGATAATGAAATTGAAGTATATGGACTATTATCATCACCTCTTGCAAGAAGCAGTCCTTTCCTATCATAATTTACATAAAACTCATCTACATCAGGCAGTGCATGAATCCTTTTATTGGTTCCATACTTTTCTTTAATAAAATCCGTTCTGGATTTTTCATTTTCATTTAACAAATAAAAAGAATAAGTTTTGAGCCTATCTTTTGAATAAGGGCCACCCCTTGCGAGAAAAGCATCTATCTCATCCTGGGTAATGAACATCTGATGTTCTTTCCATGCAAACCCATCTCTTGCCTGATAAGGGATGACCTCCGCAGCAAACTTCTGAAACTGCTTTGAGATATTTATCGGATTATAGTGATGGAAACGCATAAGAGAGCTGTCCATTTCATAGGCTTCTGCCAGTGCATCCAGTCTCTCATTCAGTTCCGAAAGCCACTGGGGATCTTCTATTTTTTCTTCTAAATAATCCGTGATCTCTGGATAAATACTGCGAAGATGTGGTAAGTCCTCTTCGTCAAAGACAATCTCCGCTACTCCTTCTGCCATATCCCCTTTCATATAGGCAAGAGCCTGGGCGTGTTCTTTTACTGCATTACTTCTTGCCGCATCCAATACAGACTGTGGTGCATATTCACCCTGGTCTAAAAGCTGATGGATACGTCCGCTGACATCCTCCCATGATAAAAATGCCTTATCTAAGATATGGTCTGTAACCGTATGCCCCACTGCGATCTGCATCCCAGTTTCATCAAACCAGACTGAATATTCATTTCCATCAATCTGAAAGCCTTTTCCACCTTTACGGTATTCACGCTTTACAAACTCCGTATATTCCTCCGGTGTCTGTTCGCTCATGAAATTATAGATGATCCGGAGCTGGCTGGCTTTCCGGTTTCCTCCTGTCCGTAAGATCTCATCAACAACTTCCTCTGGAATCGGGATTTCTCCGGCATAAAGGGCAGCTGCCCTTTCCTCGATCTGCCGTCTTTGTTCATTTGCGGTTGGATATTCGGGCAAAGATAAAGCAGAGGCGATCTCTTCCTCTGCTTTACTCAATCCATCTTCTCTTGTATCTTCGACTAACTGTATACCAATTCCGTCAAGATGCTCTCTTCCGCTGTTGCCATCAGTGCGTTCATGTGTGCTGTCCATGCCATCGGATCTGCTTCCTTGTCCGGTGCCGGATTCTTCTCCAGTAATTTCTCCATCTGGCTGTCCATTCTCTCCTGTGCTGCTTTCTCGATCTGTTCCAGATGGCTGTTCAGCTTCCCGGTCAGGAACAGGCTCTGATAAAGGCTGTTCTTGTGTTCCTTCAGAAATGTCCTCCGCAGCATCCCGTATTTCCCGATCGTCACTTCTTCCTCTTCGACGGTCAGATTCGGAAACAGGTAATCTCCCTTGCGATGATATGTCAGTTCCATAATCGGTTCCTCCTTCATTTTCAATATTTTCTTCTTTTTTCGTTTCTGCATCCCGGTTTTTAGTTTCACGCATTAACGTGGTAAAGTTATTATAATTCCTTTCATTGGAATTTTCAACCTCTTTTCTCGCTTCTTCCAGAGAAATTTTATGTACGGTCTTTCCAATATCAATCAGAATACTCTCACTGAGCTGGCTTGCCGTATTTCCAAGAAAGGTGAGAACTGACAGACGGTTATAATCTGTGATATGCATGAAGTCCTCTTCTTCCAGAAGTTCCATCGGATCAAGCCCGCATCGCCTGGAAAGCAGATAGTAAACACTGTCTGTTGCCAACTGACGGAAATCACTGCGAATCGTCACCTCGTCCAGATCTTCCAGATAAGTACCTTCTACAGCATATTCCAATCCGTCTAGGTATTCCTCCAGATTATCACTGACCATTTCCCTTGCGACTGCCATCAATGCATCCTGCAAAGTTGCTGTATCCTTTTCTTCCAGAGCATAGACCTCTGCCAGATGGGTGAGGATCTCTTCTCTCTGGTATTCCTGCATCTGCCAAAGATACGGGCTTCTGCCCCCGGCTACCATGTGGGTATCCGAAATATCAAACACATAACGGAGTCTGGTATGCTGCCCTGTTTCATCAAGCAGGGCGATTCCCCTTGCACCACGGTTCACCCATCGGAACATCTTTTCATTCCATAATTCCAGTGATGCACAGGCCGTTGCTTCCGGATGCTGTGCATGGATCAGAAGCTGGTCTGAAAAAGAATAACGATATAACCTTGATGCTGTGTCCATATAATCCATCCAGTCTCTGGGGGAACCGCTCACTGATACAGCATGTTCCTGTGCCAGATCCCGGATGTCCTGTAATTTAGACATATCGCTTTACCTCCTTGTCTTATTTCTTTTTCTTCTTTGGGAATTCCAGATGGAATCTCGGCTTGCCATCCTCCAGTGCGAGTAACAGATCTGCATCAAATTTCATATCTTTCTTTTTAGAATACAGACCTTTTACATGGGTACAAGCCTTATCAAGAAGTTCTCTTGCCATCTTTTTATCCAGATTTTTCTCCATGCTTCCCAAGAAACGGTTTTCTTTCCAAAGGGCAAAATCACACTGACGGTTTGAGCAGTAAAAATTCTGTTTGCCCTCGAAACATCACAACCACAGACCGGACATTTGCCGATCACTTCCCTTGCAGTCTGGAATCTCCTGCGTTCCTCTTCCGGTATCTCCCTGCATACCTCTAAAATCTTACGGACAAGAGAAGTAATCTCTCCCATGAACTGAGTATCTGTAATCTGTCCCTTTTCCATCATCAACAGCTGGTTCTCCCATTCCGCTGTCATTACTGCTGATTTCAGATACTCTGGCATGACCTTTACCAATTCCTTTCCCTCGGTACTTGGCAATATCTGCTTACCCTTTCTCTGTGCATAACCGGAAGAAACCAATTTTTCAATGATACTTGCCCTTGTTGCCGGAGTCCCCAGCCCTTTCTTTTCTGTTTCAGAATCAAACTCCTTATTACCGGCTGTTTCCATTGCAGCAAGGAGCGTATCTTCATTGAATGGTTTCGGCGGAGAGGTATAATGTGTGGTTTTCTCTGCTTTTACTGGAAAAAGCCTCTTTCCTTCTTCATACCCAGCAGGAATCGAAGTCTCTTTTTCCTTTTCCTCCACTGGTTCCGCTTTGACACACAGCTGTTTAAATGCCTTTTCTACTTCCTTAAATCCCATCTGTACTGGAATCTTCCCTCTGGCTTTAAAATCATGTTCCTGGCACTTTACCGTAATATCTGTCTGCTCATACAGATATTCTTCTCCGGTTGCCTGTACCAGCTGCTGGCATATCAACATCATCAGATTCTTTTTATCCGCCGGTAAATCAGCAATTCCTTTTTCTACAGCTTCTTTCGTCGGAAGAATCGCATGGTGATCAGATACCTTTGCATTGTTGATTACCCTTTTATGCCATGCCCCAACTGTCCATAATCTACAAACGAAAGTAATACTGGCATTTTTCCTACCAGCTCTTCCACCGAATCTTTCATATCCTCCGTTACAAACTGGCTGTCTGTTCTTGGATAAGTAACCAGCTTTTCTTCATATAATTCCTGTAACATCTCCAGTGTGCGTTTTGCTGTATATCCAAAGTAACGGTTGGCTTCTCTCTGAAGGCTTGTCAGATCATAAAGTCTTGGCGGAAATGCTTTTTTATCTTCCTTCTTCATCTGTGTGACCACAGCGGTCGAACCATTACATAACGCTGCCAGCAGATCCGCAGCTTCTTCATTTGCAATGTTTTCGGAAACTACTGTAAGTTTTCCATCTGTCAGTGCTACCTTATAAAACGCTTCTTTTTGAAAATGCTCGATCCTCTCCTGCCGTTCTGCAAGCATGGCAAGGGTTGGGGTCTGTACCCTGCCTACAACCAATCGTTTAAAATATCTCGTGGTGTATGCTCTGGTTCCATTCATTCCGATCAGCCAGTCAGCCTGTGCCCTGCACACCGCAGCCATACAGAGATTCTTGTATTCTTCCTCACTTTTCATTGTCTGGAAGCCTTTCTGAATGGCGGCATCTTCCATCGAGCTGATCCACAAACGTTTCACTGGTTTCCTGCATCCGGCAAGGTCATATACTCTCTGAAAAATTAGTTCTCCTTCTCTTCCTGCATCACAGCCATTTACCAGATATTCCACATCGCTTCGGTTCATCAGACCTTTTAAGACATCAAACTGCTTCTTTTTATCCTTGGAAACTTTCAACTTCCATGCTTCTGGAAGGATTGGCAGATCATCGAACTGCCATTTTTCATATTTCGGGTCATATTCCTCTGGCTGTGCCGTATTCTGCCAGATGTCCTAAGCACCAGCTGACAATACAGCTTTCTCCCTCCAGATAACCATCCTCTCGCTTATAAGCGGACAGATTTTTCGCATAACTTTGTGCTACACTTGGCTTCTCTGCGATCACTAAAAATTTAGACATAATCCTTTCCTTTCTACCAAAAAAGGCAGCCAAGATTTCTGGCTGCCCCTGTCCTTATTACTGTTCCATCTCTTAAAAACGCTTATTCTTCTTTTTCATCGTCCTCTTCATTTACATACGGACCGTCTGAAAATTCAAGCTGTTCACTTACATAATCTTCGTCCTTACTGCGTCCATGTTTCTTATAGACTGCGATTCCTGCAAAGCCTAAGATTGCTGCAACTACGATAGCTGCAAGACCTTTCACATTCATTCCGCTTTTCTCTTCTTTCTTCACTTCGGTTTCCTCCTCTGCTGCTGGTGTAGTCTCCGGTGTGGTTTCCGGGATCACTACGGTTGATTCTTCAGTTTCCTTGTCTTTTTCTGTTTCATCCAGAAATTCTGCCAGATCGTTCTCATCGACCAGAGACATCATATATACGTTCTCTGTATTACTGGAACGGTCAATGACCATGTAAAAAGTATTCCCCTTTTTTCGTCTGGATAGTAAGGAACTGTTTTGTATCATCATTTTCCTTATCATCTACAAGCTGGGCATTTCCCGGTGTAGAAAAAGCAGAATTATCACTTTCTCCGATAACTCTTCCTGTATCCTCTGCTTTCTCCGTATCTTTACTTTTTTCTGTTGTTGTCTCTTCCACCACCGCTGTCGTTGTCTCTTCTGCCGGTGGATTTGCATTTGCATAAACAGTAGCAAGGGATGTTCCCGAAATCATTGTTACCGCCATAGCAATCATCAGAAGTTTCTTTACTACTTTACTCTTCATCGTCTAATACCTCACTTCCTGTCACCTGCCCCACAGGTGATCCATTATTGTTTTCTTTCTTCTGTAAACCTTTTGTCTCTTCTACTGTAATGCCACCCTCTTCATTTCTCTGAATCGTAACGGTTCCTTTCTGAATCCCGTCAAGCAGTACCAGTAACTCCCGGCTGTCCAGTTTCATAGAACGGAAAGATTTGATGATCTCCACATCTTCCATCTGTTGTTTTAATGTATTCTGCCGTTTCAGATGTTCCTGCAGCTCTGCGATCTTATCCTCTGTCTTCTGAATATCCTCCAGAATCTTTTTAATTTCATGTTCATCTGCCTGTCACCTCCTCTAATGCAGACGACCAAATGCCATAAAATGTTCCTGCCAGTAGGCACTTGCAATACTTGTGTATTGCACTGGCTTACCACAATGAATCATCATGTTATTGCCAACATAAATTCCAACATGACTCGCTCCACTTGTGTTATAAGTGCCCTGAAAAAAGATCAAGTCTCCCGGTTTTGCTTCCGATGGAGATACCTGCGAACAGTGAGAACGAAGTCCGTCGGCAGTACATCTTCCAATATTCCATCCATTTCCACAATTATTGATAACCCAGCTTACAAATCCGGAACAATCAAATCCACTTGGGGAATAACCACCCCAGACATAAGGAACTCCCAGATATTTCTCTGCTTCCCGGATCATCTTTGCAAACTGTGGATCAGATAAAGCATCTGCCGGTATGGTATAACCAAAGCCTCCACTTCCGGTGGGTATGCTGTTTAAGTCAAACAGGTAATCACGATTTCCATAATATTTGTTATACGCATCGTATCTTTCCTGTTCTTCTTCCGTCATGCGGCTTCTCAATACGGTATCCAGATTACGGTTTGTCATCGTCACATCCAGACGGTTTACTTCTTTCGTTGTCGTAACCTGCACTTCCTGGCTTCCATTGCTGTCTGCTATGTATGCCTCCCATGTCTGGTGCCCATGTGCGGAAGCTGCTGCATGGTTATCATAATAAACATCAAACTGAACACCATATCTTGCAAAAGCTCCGGTATCTTCTACTACATATTCCACACCATTCATAATGACATGGGTTCCCATCGGTACAAAAGGATTCGATGCATCTACGGCGATCGTGTGATTGGCTGTCGGCATCGCACCGCTGGCTGTCGGTCCTCCACTCCACTGCCCACAACAGATGGAGCAATTACAATACCCACTGGTGACAACCTGTCCCAGTGATTCTCCTACCCGGACTGTCTTTGTTTCGGTAACTGTCTCTCTGGTAGCATCTGTCGTAATACCATACTGCTGACGGAAAATGGACTCTATCTCCTCTGCTACTTCATCATAAGTAAAACCACCGTATTTTACGGTCAGATAAGAGATCAGCTGATATGGATTATGACCGATCTCATCAATCTGGTACCGGTATTCATCGTAATCCGGATGCGTGGATTCCATCTGATTGATCTGCGTATTTAAGGCTTCTTCTAATGCCCGGTATGCATTTTCAGCGGCATAAATGTCCTCATCTGTACTGGAATAACTGGTGGAAATAATGGCAGACGAAGCTCCCTGCAGGGATGCACTGCAGCTGGTAAAACTTGCTGCAATCAAGACAAAGATCAATCCAAAGATAGCAACTGTAGCAAAAATCCCACGATTTTGTGCCGCAATCATTTTGACTGCATCTTTTGCTTTCTCTGTAAATTTCTGTGCTGAAGTGATCGCCGCATCCTTTGCCTTTTTGCTCTGCTTTGCTGCCTGATACTGTTTCTGATAGCGTTTCTTCTGGAACAGCTTTTGCAATGCAGATTTTCTTTTCTGCTCTGCTTCCTTCTTCACCATATTTTTTGCTTCATTTCCATAAACAGATTCAAACATCAGCCTGCTTTTTTCTGCTTCATCCAGAACGCTTTCTTTCAGTCTTTTTGACTGTTCCCTCCTTTGCTTTAAGCGTTCCCTTGTATAAATGGATTTTCTTGCAAGGCTTTCTCCTGCAAGCTCTGCCCGGTGTGCCCCTTCTACCGCAGCATTATCCTCTTCTGCCTCATGGGTTTTCCAATGAGCCGCCGTAGCCGCAGCATCTTTCACCGCAGATGCAGAACTTCGGATACCGATACCGGCTCCAGGTACCATGCCATCACTTTCATCGCCAAACGATAATCTGGAACTCTTTTTCCGCTGTTCTTTCAGCACACGTTCCCGCTTTGATTTACCTTTAATCTCCTCCGAAAATCCATCCAGAGACTCTTCTGCCACTTCTGAAGTTTCCCTGTACCGGGTAGCTTCTCTCTTTGCCGTCTTGCTCTCTTCGAAAGCCTCCTTTTCCTTCCGTCTTTCTTTTGACGCATAATCTCTGACCATCTTTTTCTTACGGAGATCCCGGCTGTCTGCAACCGTTTCCAGATAAGCCCGTTCTCCCCTTGGCTGTCCACGGATGCTCTCACTGCGAAATGCGGATTTCGTTGCAGCTGTGCTTTCATCGGCTACTTGTTCCCCATCCAGTTTTCCATCTATATCTTGTTCTGACTCCTCATCCATTACAGGTTCTCTACTATATCTGGTTTTTTTGGAACTTTGCTCCGAATGTTCTGTTTCCATTTTTTCATTGATATGCTCACGCCTTCTCTTACTGAAATCCAGTTCATCCTTTTTTTCACTACGGGAAACCTCTGTATCCATGTCCCGTCCAGTGATCCTTTTTTCTTCTTTATTCCGAAGATTCTCTTCTCTAAGACCATCACGCTCATCTTCTGGACGGTTTTATCTCTCGCCTTATATTCATGCTCCTGCAAATCTCACCATCCCCTTTACTGTTTACCTGTTATTCTGCTTTATCCTGATAGTTCTCCCATTTTTCCAGTACCTCATCTGCCAGTCCTGCAATGGAATCTGTCAGCTTATCTGTAAGTCTTTCACTCAATGTTCCTCTTGCAGCCAGATAGGAAGTAATCCCCATAAAGTCAATCAGTTCCGCTAAATACAGCAGATCATCTAACATCTCGCCAAACACCTCCTCCCCGTTACTGTCCTTTCCTTTTTCTAAAAGTTCTTTATAATTGTCTGCACAGATCCTCTCTGCAAATACACAGCAAGGTTCTCCATTGCATCTCTCAAAAATTCGTATAATCTCTCATGTAGTAATCCTCCATTTCATTTTTGGGCAGAAAAAAGGCCGGAAATCCTTTCCCGCTCATCCCCTGATTTTGTTCTATTTTGTTTT
>ENA-OQDM01001156-OQDM01001156.1-human-gut-metagenome-genome-assembly--contig:-NODE-1156-length-11405-cov-1.142844_pt1 | contig 11405 bp, 14 predicted proteins | sample MGYA00242772_ERZ504605 | MGnify/ENA primary metagenome ERZ504605 (study PRJEB26092, sample SAMD00036348) | human gut metagenome | host: Homo sapiens | study: EMG produced TPA metagenomics assembly of... | reverse complement strand
ATGGATATTTGTGTCGCTTTTTTTGTCCGCACCGGCATGGAAACGGATTTTTTTGTGTAAGTTTGCATATCATAATAGACTGTGGAATACATTAAAACGTGAGAGCTATGAAATTAAAGATGCGCTTGACGGTGATGAACTTCCTGGAATACGCCGTGTGGGGGGCTTATCTGACCTCGATGGGAAGTTATTTGGTGAAAATCGGTATGGCCGAGAATATCGGTTGGTTTTATTCGGTTCAGGGCATCGTGTCTTTGTTCATGCCCGCGCTGATAGGTATTATTGCAGACCGTTGGATGCAGGGGCAAAAGGTGTTGAGCCTCTGTCATTTTCTGGCGGGCGTTTTCATGCTGGGAGCTTCGCTTTATGGGTTTGAAGCCGGTGCGGAAGCTTCATTTTCCACCTTGTTCACTCTTTATTCGTTGAGCGTGGCTTTCTTTATGCCCACTATCGCGTTGGCCAATTCCGTGGCTTATTCCGCTTTGGAGGGAGCCGGTCTGGATACGGTGAAAGACTTCCCGCCGATACGCGTGTTCGGTACGGTCGGCTTCATTTGTTCCATGTGGGCCGTAGATTTGGGCGGTATGCAGGAGAATGCGGGACAGTTCGCCTTTTCCGGTGTTCTGAGCTTGTTGTTGGCGGCTTACGCCTTGACCCTTCCGGCATGTCCGGTAAGCCATGCGTCGGAACGCAAGAGCGTGGTGGAGGCTTTGGGGCTTCGTGCCTTTACGCTGTTCCGGCAAAAGCGTATGGCCTTGTTTTTCATCTTTTCCATGTGTCTGGGCATCTGTTTGCAGATCACCAACGGTTTTGCCAGTCCCTTCATCTTCTCTTTCGGGGGGATTCCCGAATATGCGGATACGTTCGGGGTACAACATGCCAATATCCTGATTTCCGTATCGCAAATCAGTGAGACATTTTTGTATTTTGTTGATACCGTTTCTTTTTGGGGCGTTTCGGCATCAAGCGAGTGATGCTCATAGCGATGTTGGCATGGGTGTTCCGTTTCGGGTTCTTCGCGTTGGGCAATCCCGGGGCGGGCGTGTGGTTGTTTGTCCTGTCCATGCTGGTTTATGGGGTGGCTTTCGACTTTTTCAATGTCTCGGGTTCCTTGTTTGTCGACAAGGAGACGGACATCAGCATACGCAGTAGTGCGCAGGGATTGTTCATGATGATGACCAATGGTTTGGGTGCTACCATAGGAACGTTGTCGGCTCAGGCCGTCATCAATCGTTTTGTGTACGCTTTGCCGGAAACGGCCTCCGGACAAGAGGTCATAGCCGGGTGGAACACCTGTTGGTATATATTTGCAGCCTACGCTTTGGTCGTAGCAGCCTTGTTTGCCATATTTTTTAAGTATAAACATGTAGTTAAAGATGAATGCGGAAGATGAATGAGGCGATAAAAGAACTGAAAGTGGTGACCGTGTCCAAATGTACGGAAGACGGTGCTGCATACATAGCTGTCCTGAAAGAAAAGGACGGTGAACGTATCTTGCCGGTCTTGATAGAGAGGAGCGAGGCTTACCTCTTGTTGATGAAGATGAAAGGGAATAAAAAGAATGCTTTGCCCTCTTCCATGTCCGACATTATGCGGGCGGCTTTCATGCAATGTAATATGAGCATAGAAGAAGTGCGCATAGCCACTGTGGAGGGAGGCGTAACCTATTGTCACGTCCTTTACCGGCAAGAAAGCGTTTTTCACATGATTCGTTATTGTAAGGCGTCCGATTGCCTGATTCTGGCCTATACGTTCGATTGCCCGATTACCATCGGCGAGGCGTTGCTGGAGCATCAGTATATGCGCGAAGTAGGAGACGGAATGTATTCCATCCCGGTAAATTCGGTGAGTGTGGATGCATTGAAAGAGGCGTTGAAAAGGGCTGTGGAAGACGAGAACTATGAACTGGCCTCACAGTTGCGTGACGAAATAGAACGACGAAAATGAAGGAAATCCGTTTTTTTTATGCACCGGACGTCGCGGCGGATGCCGAACTGCCGGCAGATGAGGCCGCGCATTGCTTGCGGGTCTTGCGCTTGCAGGCAGGCGATGAGATTCGTCTGACCGACGGGAAAGGAATGTTTTATAAAGCCGAGATTACGACGGCCACCGGAAAACGTTGCCTCTTTAAGGTCTTGGAAGCCGTTTCGCATCCCAAGGAGTGGAGCGGGCACCTGCATTTGGCCTTGGCGCCTACCAAGAATATGGATCGGATAGAGTGGTTGGCAGAGAAGGCTACCGAAATCGGCTTCGACGAGTTGACGTTTTTGGATTGCCGCTACTCGGAGCGCAAGGTGGTCAAGACGGAGCGCATAGACAAGATTTTGGTGTCGGCCATGAAACAGAGCCACAAGGCCCGTAAACCGCTGTTGAACGGGATGGAGGATTTCAAGCGTTTTGTGGCCCGCCCCTTCGCCGGACAGAAGTTCATCGCGCATTGTTATGACGAAGCCGATGTGGCCGGTGTGGCCAAAGCATCCGAAGACAAGGCCATGGACGGCGGAAAGCCTTTTCTGTTGGACGAATTGGATGCCGGACAGGATGCTTTGGTATTGGTGGGGCCGGAAGGGGATTTCAGCATCGACGAGGTGCGGTTGGCGCAGGCTCACGGTTTCCGTTCCGTAAGTTTGGGCCGGAGCCGCCTGCGTACGGAGACGGCGGCGTTGGTGGCGGTTCATCTGATGCACATCCGCCATGCCCGCATGTAAAAGCTTGCAAGATTAATACAATACTGAGATAAAATGAAAAAGAAATGGATAATGAGGCGCAGCCGTGGTGTTGGTTTTGGCGCTTTCACTGGGGCTTTACAGGTTTTTCACGGCAGACGATTACCGCCGTGTCCTGCCATCGCGTCCCTTGGCTTTGGCAGCCGTAGACTGGGTGCGCTTGTCGGAAGAAAACGACATGGGCATGCAGGATTGGAAGAAACTGTTGCCGGAAGGACTGGAACCCGGACAGACCGGAATCGACTGGTCGAAGAAAATGTATGCCTTTGTTTCTTCCAAAGAATACGTGGGCTTGTTGGCGGCCGTCAGTGACGAGGCGGACTTGCGGCGTTTGTTGGATGAAGCCGCAAAGAAAGGCCGGTGCACGCCTGTGGAAGACTACCGGGGCTACTCTTGGACGGTATGGGACGGCAGTTGGATGGTGGGTTTCGGTGACGGTGCGTTGCTTATGATGGGGCCGGGACTGAAAGCCGATATGGATGCGTTGCGCTATGACATGCTGGCTTGTTTCAGGCAGAAAGAGGCGGAAAGCGGGATGTCTTCGCCCCTCTTTGCTGAGTTGGACCGTAAGGATGCTTCTTTCCGCGTCGTGTCGCGGTTGGACGTGTTGCCCAACTTTCGCGGTGTGGAATTTTTGGAGGGCTTGCCCGAGCATGCGAATCTGAGCGATGTGTATGTCTGTGCCGGTTTGAACCTCTTTCCGCACGGGGTGACTATGGAGGCGGAAATCAGTTCGCAGAACAGTGACATCAATAAGTATTATGAGCGGTTGGCTTTCTTGGGCAAACCGTTGGACGGCGAATTTGCCGGACGGGTGCCGGAGGATGCTTTGGCATGGGCTTGCGTGAATGTGGACGGCGGCTCTTTGTTGGAGATGTTGCGGCAGAATCCCGTGGCGCGTACGTTCCTGATCGGGCTGAACATGGGTGTGGATGCAGACTTGATTATTCGGGCAGCATCAAGGGGGACGTGGCTGTTACCGTTCCGGCTTCTGCCTTGCAAAATCCTGGCAATGTCCTCGTGACGGCCCATCTGGCGGAGAAAGACTTTTTGAAAGAAGCCGCATATTGGAAGGAAAGCGCTGCGCGAAGCGGCGCTTGGACTTTCCGTGGATTTCGGGAACGGCCGCTTTTATTTGGCAGCCAATGGCGTACAGACCTATTTCGGGGTAGAAGGGGAGACGCTCTACGTCACGCCTGAAGAGGAAATGATGGGTTGGGTAAGCGGTCCGGAGACAGAGACCCTCTCGGAATGGAACAGCCGGATAAAGGACAGCCGTTTCTTCTTGTGGGTGAATTTGGAACAGGTCAAACGTGACCCGATGATGGGTGCGTTGTGCCGGGAAAGCGGCGTGGATGAAGGCCGAAAGATATTGGATTTGTTCGATGCCGTAGTGCTGAGGTCGTCCGACGCCCGCCGTCTGACCTTGGAGCTGCATACGCGTGGGAATCGGAATCTATTGAAGGATTTATTGAAATAATGGACAAGATAGAATTGAAGAATGCGTTGCCGGAGGTGTTTGCCTTACGGGACGACATCCGGAGTGAGATTTGGCACCGGGAAGTGACGTTCGAGCGGGGGCATTTGTATTTGGTCGAGGCAGGTTCCGGTACCGGCAAATCATCCCTTTGCAGTTATATCATCGGTTATCGTAACGACTATCAGGGTATCATCAGCTTTGACGGGAAGAACATCCGCAATTATAAGGTGAAGAATTGGGTGGAGCTACGGAAACGTTCGTTGAGTCATTTGTTTCAGGAACTCCGTTTGTTTCCCGAGTTGACGGCTTACGAGAACGTGGCGATTAAAAACAATTTGACGGGATTCAAGAAGAAAAAACAGATAGAAGCTTGGTTCGACGCGTTGGGCATCGGCGACAAGTTGCATGCTCCGATAAGCCGCATGAGTTTCGGCCAGCAGCAGCGGGTGGCATGATCCGGGCTTTGGTGCAGCCTTTCGATTTTCTTGTTGGCTGACGAACCGATAAGCCATCTGGACGAGGAGAACGGAAAGACGATGGGAGAAATCATGATGGAGGAAGCCCGCTCGCAGGGAGCGGGTGTCATCGTGACCAGTATCGGCAAGCATATCGCATTAGACTACGAAAAGACATTCAGGTTATGAGTTTGGTTTGGAAATTATTGCGTCGGCACGTCAGCGTACCTCAGTTTGCAGGTTTCTTCTTTGCCAATTTGTTGGGTATGCTCATCGTCTTGTTGAGTGTACAATTTTATTATGACGTCCTGCCTGTTTTCACGCAGGGCGACAGTTTCATCAAGAAAGATTATCTGATTGTCTCCAAGCGGATCAGTATGGTCAGCTCTTTCAGTGGCCGGAGCAATACGTTTTCTGCGGCGGACATCGATGAAATCAAGGCGCAGAAGTTTTGCAAGAGTGTAGGGGCTTTCACTTCAAGCCGATATAAGGTGAGTGCGAGCATGGGCGTGGAAGGCATGGCTTACATGAGTACGGAAATGTTCTTTGAATCCGTGCCCGACCGTTTTGTGGACGCAGACCTGAAAGACTGGCACTTCGCGGAGGGCGATCCCGTGGTGCCCATCATTTTGCCGCGCAGCTACCTGACGATCTACAATTTCGGCTTTGCCCAAAGCCGTTCGCTGCCTAAGCTTTCGGAAGGAGTGGTCAGCATGCTGGACTTGAACGTACGTTTGCGGGGCAATGGCCGGGAGGGCGTGATGAAAGGACGGGTCATCGGTTTCAGCAATCGGCTGAACACCATCTTGGTGCCCGAGAGTTTCATGAAGTGGAGCAACAGGCTGTATGCCCCGGACGGGGATGCCGGTCCCACACGGCTTATCGTTGAAGTGTACAACCCGGCAGATGATGCCATCGCGCGTTTCTTGCAGCAAAAGGGATATGATACGGAAGAAGACAAGCTGGATGCCGGAAAGACCACTTATTTCCTGAAAATCGTGTCGGGTGTGGTGATGAGCGTAGGACTGCTCATCAGTGTCTTGTCATTCTACATCCTGATGTTGAGCATTTATTTGTTGGTGCAGAAGAATACGACGAAGTTGGAGAACCTGCTACTCATCGGTTACAGCCCTTGGCGGGTCGGTCTGCCTTATCAGATCCTGACGGTAGGAATGAACGTGCTGGTATTGTTGTTGGCCATTGGCCTGCTGACGTGGCTTCGCGGTTATTATCTGGATATGATTCTATTGTTGTTCCCCCAGATGGAGGAGGCAAGCCTTTGGCCTGCATGCGCCTTGGGTGTGGTGCTCTGCGTGGCGGTCAGCGTGCTGAACGTATGTGCCATACAGCGTAAGGTGATGGCCATTTGGAGACATAAAGACTGAGAGACATGGAAGAGTTGTTGCGATTATACGAAGACTGGCGGGGCTGTGCGCCGCAAAGCGTGGAGCAGTTGCCCGGAGCCGGAAGCAATCGTACGTATTACCGGTTCCGGGATGCCGAAGGGGATTCCCTGATAGGCGTGGTGGGTACGTCACGGGAGGAGAACGAGGCTTTCATTTATTTGGCCGGGCATTTCGGGCAGAAAGGGTTGTCTATGCCCCGGGTTGTGGCTGTTTCGACGAGCCGTTTGTGCTATTTGCAGGCCGATTTGGGGCATCGCAGCCTGTTCGACGCGCTGTCGGACGGCCGCGAAAAAGGCGGACGTTACGCTCCTGAAGAGAAGGAACTGTTGCGGCGGACGATAGCAGAACTGCCACGCATCCAGTTTGTCGGGGCGGAAGGTTTGGATTTCGGACGGTGTTACCCGATGGCTTCCATGGACAGGACGGCTGTTTTCTTCGATTTGAACTATTTCAAATATTGCTTCCTGAGACTACGGGACTGGACTTTAACGAGGTGAAGTTGGAAGAGGCGTTTTCGGAGATGGCCAAGGATTTGGTGGGAGACCCGGACAAGCACGCGTTCCAATACCGGGATTTCCAGGCGCGTAACGTCATGTTGGACAGGGACGGGCAGCCCCGTTTCATCGACTTCCAAGGCGGGCGGCGCGGGCCGGTGGAGTATGACGTGGCCAGCTTCCTGTGGCAGGCTTCGGCGCATTATGCCCCGGAGCTGCGCCGTGAGCTGATGGCGGTGTACCTCGATGCGGCACGGCTGTACACGGACGTGGACGAAGGACGGTTCCGTGAACGCATGCGGCTGTTCGTCCTGTTCCGCACGTTGCAGGTGTTGGGGGCATACGGTTTCAGGGGGTACTTCGAACGGAAGAAGCATTTCTTGGACAGCATCGCCCCGGCCATACGGAATTTGCGCGAGTGGCTCTCGGAGGGCGAGTGTCCTTATCCTTATTTATATGACGTGTTGAGCCGGATGGTGGAATTGCCCGCTTTCCGGACAGAAGTTTCCGCACGGCCGGACGAACCGTGCGGAAAGGATACGGGAATGGAGCGTGCTGCCGATGTGCTCCGTGCGGACATCGGGCCGGCTTCGGTTTCCCGGTACGATGGCGGGGACCATTGGTCGTGCGCGTGTTCAGTTTCTCCTATAAGAAGGGGATTCCCGAAGATACCAGCGGGAATGGAGGCGGTTATGTGTTCGATTGCCGCAGTACGCACAATCCCGGAAGGTATGAACCGTACAAAGCCCTGACGGGCTTGGACGAACCCGTCATCCGTTTTTTGGAAGAGGACGGAGAGATTCTGACGTTCTTGGACAGCGTCTACAAATTGGCGGATGCCCATGTGGCGCGTTACCTCCGGCGCGGTTTTACCGACCTGATGTTTGCTTTCGGATGTACGGGCGGCCGTCACCGCAGCGTCTATTCCGCCCAACATCTGGCCGAGCATCTGCATGCGAAGTTCGGCATAGAAGTACGGATATGTCATCGCGAGCAAAATATAGAACGGATATTGCCTCCGACGGAGCTATAGCGCAGCATACGTCATTTTCCTGTCTTTATACATTCATCAAGTCGTTCAAGGCTTCGCTCATGCTGGGATGAGTGAAGATGAAGTCGCGCAGGAATGTGTAATCCATTCCGGCCTTCATCGCTATGGCCACGCTGTTGAGCACTTCGCTCGATTCCGGTCCGAAAAGCGTGCAGCCCACAATCTTGTTTGTGTCGGCGTCTATCACCACTTTAAACAGCCCTTCCGTTTCGCCCAATGTGCGGGCTCTTGGAATACCTGCTACGGGCAGCTTTCCGATTTTTACATTCAAGCCCTTGCGGAGGGCTTCTTCTTCGTTTAAGCCGATACGCGACAGAGGCGGGTCGATGAATACGGAATAGCTTACCGGGTCGCGGTCGGCTGTAGAACGGGCGGAGTCTCCGAAAAGGTCTTCACGGATGATGCGGTAATCATCCAATGAGATGTAGGTGAACTGTAATCCGCCTTTCACATCGCCGATGGCCCATACGTGCGGATTGGTGGTTTGCAAGCGTTCGTTCACTTTGACGGCTCCGCGCTCGTCCGTTTCTACTCCGGCTGCTTCCAGATTCAGCCCTTCCGTGAAGGGGCGTCGGCCGGTAGCCAATAATATGGCGTCGACTTCCAGATGGAAAGGTTCTCCGCTGACAGCATCACGGACTGCTATTTCTTTTCCCGCTATACTCTGTACTTTAGCATTCATCCGGAAGGTGATACCTTTCTTTTCCAGTACTTCTTTACGATGTCTGCCACGTCCCGGTCTTCCCGCGGAATCAAATCGGCATGTCCTTCGAGCACGGTCACTTGCGAACCGAAAGAGGCATACATCGAAGCAAATTCCAGTCCGACATACCCTCCACCGATAACAGCCAGTTTTTCCGGAAGCTCTTTCAGTTCCATGATAGAAGTGCTGGTGAAAACGTGCGGATTGTCTTTGATTCCTTCTATGGGCGGAATGATGCTTTCCGCTCCCGTATTGATGAAGATGCGAGGAGCTTGCAACGATTCTTTTTCTCGCCCTGAGAGGCTTACTTCCACCTTGTCCGGGGCGGTAAAACTTCCCGTTCCGGTATACACTGTGATGTTCGGATGATGGGTCAAGTTATCGTAATTCTTTTGGCGCAATAGGGAGACAACGTCCTCCTTTTGCCTGATGGCTTGAGCATAGTAGTTCTTTTGGTCCGTCCACGAAACGCCATGCGGAGCCAGTTTGGCTGCATGAACCAAGGTTTTTGTAGGGATACATCCGATGTTGATACAGGTGCCTCCGTACATTTTGTCCGAGCGTTCTATCATTGCCACTTTATGCCCTCGTCGAGCCAGTTCGGCAGCCAGCGTCTTTCCGCCTTTACCGAATCCTATGATAATGTCATCATATTGTTTCATCATACTGTCTTTTTTATTTGGTTTAATACTCCTTTGGCACTGTCGGCCAGCACCACGATGGCACCGGCCAGTATGGCCGTATCCTTTATCACCAGTCGTCCGGCTCCGCTCAACAGTGGGAATCCGTGTTCGCCGCTTCCTAGATCGGGCACCCATACCTCGGGAGTGGTCACAAGGAAAGACAAAGTGCCCAGTGTCATGATGATGGCTAGTCCGGCTCCGGCTAATCCGATTTTCGGGGAGAAGATACCCAGAAAAGTAAGGATACCGATAGTCATAATCAGGATGCCTAACCCGCGGGAAAAAACATACGTACGGTTGGTCTCATGCCACTGGTGTTTGGCTGGGTCGAATTCGCCTTCTTTCAGTTTGTATTCCTTATATTCGGGGGCATTTTCAGCATAGAAAAAACTCATGAAAGGGCTGTTGGCTACAAAGGGTACGATACCTTCCGCTTCGTAGTTCCAGAATTTCAGACCGCCGATCCATACGAAGATAATCAGGATGGCTACACGAATCAGGTGTATGCCCAGCTTTTGGGAAGATGCGGCCCATGTAAGAGTGGCCACAAACAAGGATTTTTAATTTTCTCATAGTCTGTAATGTTTAGAATTTGACTTTGCAAAGATGCGGATTTCTTCCGTTTGCCGAAATAGCAATTTAACTGTCTGAGTTGGCTATACTTCCTTTTTCTCTTCTCTTCGGAAGTCGGAGATGCTTTTTTGATTCATTTTCTTGAAAAAACGGCTGAAAGTAGCCAAATCTTCAAATCCCAGTATTTCGCTGATTTCCTTGGCGCTCTTCGAGGTATAGAGCAACAGGCGGCGGGCTTCGGCATCCACCCGTTCGTGTATGATGCGCAGCGGTGAGTTCAGTCCGTAGAGCGAGAAGAGGTTGGAAAGGGTCTTGGGAGAACGGTAGAGCATTTCCGCATAGTCCTGCACCTGCTTCTTTTCTTTGAAATGGTTGTCCACCAGCACGTAAAACTGACGGATGATGTCGAAGCCGTTTTCCCGCTCTTGGTCGACTTCCAATCGCAGGCGTGCCATGCGGGTGCATACGATAATGAACCGTTTCAACAGTATACGGAGCATTTCCTCTTGCAGGTTGTCGCGGACGGTGCATTCTTCACGCAGAGTTTCAATGATATGCTCCAGGAGTCTCGATTCCGTGGGGTTAAGTTTCAGCCTCATGACGTTCGACGAACCGTGGAACAGAAAGCCGTTGCACGACACCTCGTTGTCGTGTCCGTAGATACAGTAGAAGTTACTGTTGAAGAGCAACGACAGGTAATCGCCCTCTGCGCGCAGCATGTCCACGTGGTGCAAGGGAGACAGCGAGATGATTTCGTTTTCTTTCAGATGCATGACTACGTGGTCTATTTCGATGTCCAGGCTTCCGTGCCGCACCCAGATGAATTTGTAGAAGCTTTTGTTACGTTGTAAGCCCGCGTCTTCATGAAAGCGGGAAGTCAGGGCGATGGTTCCGTCCAAACGGGTCTTTAACTGGAATTCCATATCGTCGGTTTTTAGTTCATCAGGTAAATATAGGTTTATTTCGCGGACTGAAAAAGGGATGGAGACGATTTCTTCGTTCCATCCCTTCATTTTCAGTGTCAGTATAGCAAGTCATGCTGTCAGGCAGACCGGACTTTACGGTTTTGCGTTTAAAAGAACTTCGTCTATCATTTTTTAAGTTCCGTTTTGGGCATGGCACCTTGAGTGACGGTCGGTTTGCCGTTCTTTGGAATCCACAACAGGGTGGGGATACTGCGTATGCCGAACGTGGCCGCCAGTTCCTCTTCCTTGTCCACGTCTACTTTGTAGATGTAGATTTTGCCGTCATATTCCTTAGCCAACTCTTCCAACACCGGGGCAAGAGCCTTGCACGGGCCACACCACGTAGCGTAGAAATCTACGATACACGGTTTGTCACCTTCATATTTCCAGTCGTTGGGATTGGTCTCGTAGTTATATACCTTGTTTAAGAACTCTGTTTTGGTTAAATGAACGATTTCCATATTTGCTCCTTTCTTATTGTGGTTTTTACTTTCTTTGTTGTTGGCGCATGCGTTGAGGCCTAATGCCAGACACAGCACGGCGATAATGGGCTTTTATCAGTTTCATAATTCTACGTTTTGTGAATACTTTTATTGAACATTGCAAATATCCGATAAAAATCCGGATAATCGCATAGCAATTCTACCGGAAAAGTTAGCAAAACCTCCCGTTAGGGATTCTTGGCTTATTTTTCCGCTTACGGAATGGGTATCGGGCAGAGGAGGAAGTGGCGGTTGCTTCCGAAGTAGAAATTGTTGATATTTTTATTTATATCTAATCGGTTGTGTGTCAACGTGTAGAGACTTGCTAAAAAATCTGCGCCAAACGATTTTTCAATCTCAGGCGAACGATTTTTTCGTTTGGCTGAG
>ENA-OQDM01001155-OQDM01001155.1-human-gut-metagenome-genome-assembly--contig:-NODE-1155-length-11408-cov-1.661378_pt1 | contig 11408 bp, 12 predicted proteins | sample MGYA00242772_ERZ504605 | MGnify/ENA primary metagenome ERZ504605 (study PRJEB26092, sample SAMD00036348) | human gut metagenome | host: Homo sapiens | study: EMG produced TPA metagenomics assembly of... | reverse complement strand
AAAAACTGCTGCACCGCACGATTTTTCATCGTCCCGGCACAGCAGTCTTTTTAATGTAAATAAAAATGAAGATTGAGAATGCAAAATCCATATAGTAAGATAGAAAAAATGACAGTGTTCTTGGAGGAAAAAAATAATGTTAAATATCGCAATCTGCGATGATGATGATCTGATTGCACATCAAATTGAAAGTGTCTTACATTTTTTTAATATTGGTGACGAGGAAAATGTGAAAATAGATACCGATGTTTTCTATAGTGGAAATGATCTGGTAAGAGAAATATCTTCAGGGAAAAAGAAGCAGAAAATGAAAATGTATATGCAGCGGATGCACAATAATATATAGAAGAAACACCAAGAATAAAATGATTTGGCAGACAACTACCGGGATGATTTCCGGTAGTTGTCTGTTTTTTTTTATGTAATAGGTAATTCTATTGGAATTTCCTATTACATAAAAAATCGTCTCAGGCTTATCACCTGAAACGGATTTTTTTAATTGCTTATTTTTTTTCTGATCAAATATCAGTTCTTTTTGCTTCCGAAACGTTTTTTTTACAAAAACTACAATTGCTACGATTGCTGCCAGAAGAATAATCACGAATGGAAGAATCGGTGTATTATCTCCTGTCTTAACTGCAGTCTTAGCTGTAGAATTTGACGAACCAGATGTTTAATTTTATGCTGAAATATCATATTTGTCGAAATTATGTGCAGTTTTGTGTGCAATTTACATTATCATACAGTGTATTTACGAAAACTTTACGAAACTCCATACTTTTCCCTTATTTCAGTGCCAAAATCAACAATAATTCTTTATGACCACCTGCAGGTTTTCTCTTCCCTGAAAAACATTAATTTCAGGATAATATGTAACAGATATGGTATCATGCGCCTGTACAAAATCCACGAATTCCTGTGCTTCTCCAAAATATACTGCATCCATCTTTATTCCATTTTCATCTATAAGAAGCATCTTTGCCACATTCCTGTTTCTGCCCAAAACACGAATCCCCACTGCCCGAAGATTTTTCTGTGCAAACAAAGGTTTCGAGTTCCCTTTACCAAATGGTTCCAGCACCTTTAACTGTTCTGTCAGTTTTTTGGAAAGATAGGAAATCGGCATTGGCACATCGATCATAATTTTGGGAATCAGATCCTGTTCTGTAAGGGTACAGTTATCATTCAGACGTCTGCGGAAAAGTTCTACATTTTTTTCCTCCATTGAAAGTCCGGCTGCCATCGGATGACCGCCAAACTGCGTGAGCAGATCACTGCATTTCACCAGTTCCTCATACATAGAATATGCCTCGATCGACCGCCCGCTTCCCTTTACTCCGTCAGCTCCTTTCGTCAGTACGAACACCGGCTTATTATATGCTTCACGGATCCGTCCTGCAATAATACCAGCAAGGCTCTCATGACAGTCTGGAAGATACACTACCAACACTCGGTCCTTACCGAGATTATTTTCCTCAATGCTCTGGATCGCCTGTTCTTTTCCTTGCTCTGTCATGGCTTTTCTGCTCTGATTCAGATCATATAGATCATCCGCAAGCTTCATTGCATCTTCCATATTATCCGCAAGAAGCAGTTCCAGAGATCTTGCTGCTGTATCAAGCCGTCCGCTTGCATTGATACATGGGCAATAACAAACCCTACATGATATGCCGTAATCTCTGCACCTTCAAGATTATTCACACAAATCAGTGCTTTCAGCCCTTCAAAAGAAGTAGAAGAAAGTTTTTTCAGTCCTTCCTTTACAATGATCCTGTTCTCTCCCTGCAGATCCATGACATCACCTACTGTTGCAATTGCTGCCAATTCAAGAAAATCCCATATCTCATCACTGTCAATCCCCAATCTTTCATATAACGCCCAGATCAGTTTCCACGCAACCACCGCCCCGCAGATATTTTTATTCGGATACAGACAGTCATTCTGTTTCGGATTCACCACTGCATCTGCTTTCGGAATGATCCAGATTCTTCCATCCTCTGTATCGCGGAAAGGAATATCATGATGATCCGTAACGATCACAGTGAGTCCTTCTTTTTTTGCGTATTCTATTTCAGCCGCAGCTGCAATCCCATTATCGCAGGTCAGTATCGTATCAATTCCATCTTCCAGTGCTTTATCGATCAGCTGCTCATGCATTCCATATCCGTCTTTTACTCTGTCCGGAATGTAAGTATCCACATTTGCATTAAGTCGTTTCAGACCTTTCAACAAAATGCAGGTAGCTGTCACGCCATCTATATCATAATCTCCGATGATTCGGATCTTTTTTTTCTGCGTAATTTTTTTTCTGAAGGTATCTGCACTGCACGTTCCATATCCTTCATCTTCCATGGGGATGGAATTTCCGCAAGTGTTCCATATAAATAGGAACGAATCTCTTTCATATCCTGTATATCACGGTTTCGTATCAATCTCGCTATCACAGGATCAATTCCAAATTCACTGCCTATTTTTTGAAAATCTGCTTTCTTATTATATACCATCCACTTTTCCATAATGATCCTCTCTGTTTATCAACCTATCCATTATTAAAACACAAATCCCGGGGCAGCAGTCTGTCCCGGGATCTGAGATGTGTTACTGTTCACTCCGTTCACAGCAACTTAATTGTTACTTTTTATGTTTCGGATTATGCATCCTTATTTTCATCTTTGGAAGCATTTTCTTTTGCCGCTGCTTCCTGTGCCGCCAGACGTTCTGCTACTCTCTTGCGGTTTTTCTTTTTCGGCTGATCTGAATTTTTCTTTCCGGATTTTGTATCCTGGCTGTTATTATTCTGTTTTGCAGGAGCTGCAGTATTCTTTGCTGCTACAGCCTGTGCAACAGGTTTCTTATAATAGCGTTTCATTACCAGCCACAGAGCACCTGTGATGCATACAGAAGAATAAGCTCCACAGATAACACCTACCATCAGAGGAGCTGCGAACTCACGTATAGAAGATACACCCATGATGTACAAAACAGCTACCATTACGAAAGTTGTGAAAGAAGTGTACATACTTCTTGTAAGTGTCTGTGTGATACTTTCATTAACGATCTCTTCAAGGTTTGATCTGCTTCCCTTCGTATTCTCACGAATACGGTCGAAAATAACGATCGTTGCGTTGATGGAATAACCTACGATGGTAAGCATGCAGGCAATGAAGGTATTACCTACGGAAATTCTGGAAATTCCATAGAATGCAAATACAACCAGTACGTCATGCAGCAGGGCAAGTACTGCACTACTTGCGAAACGGATATCTTTGAAACGGAACCAGATGTAAGCAAGCATGCAGAGTGTAGCCACAATCACGGCAACAACTGCATCTCTTCTCATCTCGGAACTTACTGTAGAAGAAATACTTTCTGTTGTGATCAGAGAATCATCTACATTAAATTTCTCAACAAGTGCATTATCCAGTTTCTCACGTTCTTCCTGAGAAAGCGTACGCGTCTTGATAACTACCTGATTTGTTCCTACAACTTTAGTCGGCTGTACATTCTTATCACCTGTAACTTCCTCAACGACAGGAGTTACTTCAGAGTCAATCTGCTTGATATCCATGTCTTCGTTGAATGTTACAGTTGTTGCAGTACCACCTGAGAAGTCAAGTGCATAGTTCAGAGCTGTTCCATCTACGTTGTGATGGATTGCCATTGCAACCGGACCACTTAAGATCAGAATGATGGAAATAATGAAAAATACTTTTCGTTTTCCAACAACATTGAATACTTTACGCTGTTTTGCACGACCGTAGAATTTCTCATCATGGAATCCTACTGCATAAAGAGCATTCATAACAAAACGTGATACAACCAGAGCTGTAAACATGGAAACTACGATACCAAGAGCCAGTGTATAAGCAAAGCCCTTAACAGTACCGGAACCAAGCCACATCAGCACGAGAGATGCGATCAGGGTTGTGATGTTTCCATCGAAGATTGCGCTGAACGCTTTTGAGAAACCGGATTTAATAGAAGCTCTTACAGAGTTTCCGGCTGCGATTTCTTCCTGAATACGTGCGTAAATGATAACGTTCGCATCAACCGCCATACCAATACCAAGAATGATACCTGCGATACCCGGAAGAGTCAGTGTGATGTCAAATGCATTCAATGTAATGAGTACGATCGCTGTATACAGGATCAGTGCCACACCGGCAACAACACCCGGCAGACGATACATAATAATCATGAAGATGATTACAATAACAAGACCGATCAGACCAGCCATAACACTGGTGGAGATTGCTTCTTCACCAAGCTGTGCAGCAACTACGCTGGAACGAAGTTCTTCCAGTTCGATGCTCAGAGAACCGATACGGATATAGGAAGCAAGATTCTGTGCTTCTTCCACACTGGACATACCAGTGATCTGTGCCTGTCCACCTGTGATTGCTTCGTTTACCTTCGGTGCGCTTAAAATCTGATTGTCATAAACGATCGCAATCTGTTTTCCTACGTTTGCTTCTGTAGCATCTGCAAATTTTGTCTTACCTTCATCTGTAAGTGTCAGGCTGACTGCATACTCTCTGGAGCTGTTTTTGTCAGACTGGAATGCACCACCCTGGGCATCTTTTACATCTGTACCTTCCAGAACGACGGATCCGGATTCACGAATCTCGTCCAGACTTCTTGCCAGTACATAACCGCTTCCTGTACTGGAGAAGTTTGCATTACCGTCATCATCTGTCATTGTGATAAAACACAGAGAACCCGGTTTTCCAAGGTCGTTCAGAATCGCATCTGCATCTGTAACACCAGGAATCTCTACAGCGATACGGTCGCTTCCTTCTTTGTACACCTGTGCTTCTGTACTGTACTGTTCAACACGCTTCTGGAGTTTATAAACAGTATCTGACATGTCTTCTGCACTTGGGTTGCTGTCTTTTGCCTGATAGGTGATACTTACACCACCAGACAGGTCCAGGCCGGTCTTAATGTTTTTTGCAGAACCGGTACCTGTTGGTCCGAGGCCAATCCCGGCCGTGTAACACAGAAAGACTGTGATAATGGCGGTCAGAAGCAGCACAACAATTCCTTTGCTTTTCTTCATTGTTCTTTCCCTTCTTGCATTATTTTATTCCGCTAATGCGGCCTTTATCATGATTGCGCACTCCACTCTCTTACGCTGAAGTTCGCATCCGATACCATAATTGCCATTTATATCTTTCTGAAAATGATAAGCATTGGCAGCACAGCCACCACTGCAGTAAAATCTTGCGAAGCAGTCTTTACAAGCTTCTTTTGTGTAAACATTACATTTACCAAACTTATCACGGATCTCCGGATGTGTGATTCCCTCATCCACATTTCCCATAAGGAACTGCTCTTCACCAACAAACTGATGACACGGATAAAAATCACCCCAAGGAGTTACTGCAAGATACTCGGTTCCTGAACCACATCCTGAGAGACGTTTGTAGACACAAGGTCCACCGGTCAGGTCAATCATAAAGTGGAAGAAGTTGAAACCTTTTCCGGCTTTTTCTCTGGCGATCATTTCTTTTGCCAGTGCATCGTATTCTTCCATGATCTGAGGAATATCCTCTTCTCTGATTGCATATTCCTCTGTATCAGCTGCAACTACCGGTTCAACAGAAATCTGTTTGAAACCAAGATCTGCAAGGTGCAGAACATCTTTTGAAAAATCGAGATTATGATGTGTAAATGTACCACGCACATAATACTTGTCCTGATTTCTGGATTCCGCAAATTTCTGGAATTTCGGAATGATCAGATCATAACTTCCAGCTCCTTTGCGGAAAGGTCTCATATAATCATGAACTTCTTTACGTCCGTCCACACTGAGAACAACATTTCCCATTTCTTTATTACAGAACTCCATAACTTCATCATTGAGAAGAACACCGTTCGTTGTCAGTGTAAAACGGAATTTTTTATTATGGAGTTTCTCCTGCTCTCTTCCGTATGCCACCAGGTCTTTGACAACCTGCCAGTTCATCAGAGGCTCTCCTCCGAAGAAATCCACTTCCAGGTTCTTTCTGGATCCGGAATTGGCGATCAGGAAATCAAGAGCTTTCTTACCCACTTCAAAAGACATCAGTGCTCTTCTTCCATGATATTCTCCCTCTTCGGCAAAACAGTATCGACAGGCCAGATTACAATCATGGGCAATGTGCAGGCACAAAGCCTTTACTACTGTCTGTCGATTCTCTGTAAATTCATCAATAATGTTTTCGTATATATCTCTGGTAAACAGCATACCCTGTTCTTTCAGTTTCTCACACTCGGAAACAGAAGTACGGATATCAGCCTCAGGATACTGATCTTTTAATTTGTCAACAATCTCCTGCTCTGAAAGTCCCTCTTCCATAAAAGGAAGAACTTCGTATGTTACAAGGTCTACCAGATGAATACATCCACTGTTAATATCCAGAACAATGTTATAGCCATTGCTCTGATATCTATGAATCAGACTCATCTTTCTGAAAATCCTTTCCTGTAACTTTTTGTTCATAAGAATAAGCAGCGGATTTCACTCCGCTGCTTACTGAATGTTCTGAACCTGCTTATTTGTTCTCGCAGCTCTGATTTCCTACAGTACAGGAAGTTTTGCATGCTGACTGGCAAGATGTCTGACATTCACCGCATCCACCTTTTTTCACTGTGTTCTGCAGGTTCTTTGTATTTAATGTTTTGATATGTTCCATTATATATCCCTCCTTATGTATAATTATCTGGGCATAGTATAGCATAAAATCAGCCTAATTAAAAGCATTTTTTTATCAGGAAAGCATCCCTCCAAGGGTTCCTCCTCCAAGACACATAAAAAATGTAGTCACCAGATGCTGGAAGCTCATATCCCACTTTCTCTGTACTGCAAAAGAAACAGCTGCAAGTAACACAAAATAACATAAGCCTACCAGAAATCCCCACCGATATTTATCCTGACGAAGTATTTTTCCTGCCAAAAATCCTCCTGCCAGGCAGGACAGCACATAAATCACTAAAATTCCTACCGTAACCGGCCCTTTCCCTATGTCAAGTTTGAATACCAGTAATGCCAGCAGGAGCAGGCAGACACCCGACAGAAGATATGCCAGAAACAATGATCTCAAAATTGCCTTTACCTTCATAAAAAAGCCCTCCCATATAGAAATATATGGAAGAGCTTTGCTTCATATGTGCAAAATGCTATGCAAAATATTATTTTTTCTTCTTAAGATAAACGAGTACTGCTACAATTACCGCAGCTGCGATGCCAATGATCACAAACGGAAGGATCGGAGTATTATCTCCAGTCTCAACTGCTCCTACAGAATTCCCCTTACTGTCTGCCTCACTCTGGTCAGCAGAGTCAGAAGTACTGTTCTGATTTTCAGATGTGGATGCCTGAACAGATGTATTATTCGCTGAACCGGATACTGTATTACTTGCATTATTTGCGGTACCGCCAGATGTACTGCCGGTATTTGTAGAAGCTGCGGCTGTTGCCTGCGGAGTCGTTGTCGCGGTAGAAGTTGTACCTGAAGAATAACTTCCATCTTCAATTTCTTCTCCTACAAGTGCCTTGCTTCCTGCAATTCCAAACGGGCTGAAAGAATGTGTACTGAATACCATTGTACTGCCCTCAACACTTGGCACGATTGTTTCCATAGCACCACTGTCCAGAAGATGCTCAATTGTATAATCATATCCGGCCTTAACAGGAACTGTCACACTCAGATATTCACCATCTGGGATCTCATACTCAGTATTGTTTCTCAGATCACATAATTCAAATTCATAAGATTTGAATACATTTGCTTCTGCTTCATTGGTAAATTCATAATTTTCACCACTTGCAACCCTGAACTGTACGTACCATGGAAGATTGATCCCTGATACAGAAATGCCATTGCATGTGTGATTTTTTTCTGCTATCTGTGCTTTTTCTTCATCAGACGGCTCTGTGTCCTCCTCAACCGACTGAGCTCGGTCATCTGCTGTGATATCTTTCTCTGTTCCATCAAAAATATTGTCTTTATCAGCCTCCGGAGTCACTGTAGGTTCCGGTGTATCTGTCACTGATGGTGTCTCAGTAATTTCTGCGATATCTGCAGGTCCCGGTGTCTCAACGGCCTCTGGTGTATCTTTATCTTCTGACGGAGTTACTGTTACAGCCGGTACTTCCGTATTCTCAGTAATAATATTGTCTGTATTATCATTATCCGGTGTTTCCGTCACTTCTGTGCTGTCTGTATCTGCGTTATTCTTGTCCTCTGTGGACTCAGAGTCTGCTGTGTTCTCTGTATTTTCCGGGTTTTCCGTTACTTCCGGAGTCACTTCCGGAACAGTAGTTTCCGTATTTTCTTCAGTATTATCTGTCGTGCCGGCTCTGTGTTTTCTTCTGTGTTTTGTGCCGTATTCTCAGTATCTGCAGCTTCCTGCTCTGTCTGAGCCCCCTCATAATCTGAATCCTTACTGATACCGCTTACAACAACTGTCACACTGCTGTAAATTGCCTCTGACTGCCCATCCCAACCAGAAATCTTCGCCAGATCAGCAGCATTATACGGACGAAATACAACATCATAAGTCTGCACTCTCGCTGACGGTACACAAGACCCATCTGCCCAGGAAAGTGTTCCATAATCACTCTTCGGAAGTGAAATATCTGAAAGAGGAACTGGCTGATCAATCGTAACATTATTCGGGATCAGACTGCTGACCTGTACTGTCGCTGTATCGTCTCCCATTACTGTTGCAAATGAAAACTGACTTGTTACAAGTGCTGCGGTAAGTGCTGCAGCAGCAATAAACTGCACATTCTTCCTCTTTTTCATCATAATCCTCACACCTCAATCTATATTCATTACTGCCACGCAAAGCCATTATATGCCGGCAGTTCCATATTATTTACGTAATCTTTAAACAAAAAATGTAACTTGTTTCTATATCATATATAATTCGAATTTAAGTACTGTAATATAAAAATATCTATTTTGTCGTATATGAAACTTTTATCTTTTCGTAACTAATTTGTAACACAATATTTTATTTTACGACACAAGCATTATATCACAGTTCTACTTTTTTCGACACCCCCAAATTATTTTTTTTATATTTAACAAGATTACATCATTAGTGAGAATTGAGTGACTATTCTGTTTACTTCTGCAAGAACTTCTTTTATTCCTCTCTCAGACTCTGTCCAATTATCTCTGGTAATGCCATCAACACAACATGGGCATACCCGAAACTCAGTGTCCGGATATGCCCTCTGATAATACATTAAAGCTCTTCTGGCATGATAATTTTTGCAACAAATAATTGCCTTCCTTATATTAATACCTGCCTGATCTGTAACTTTTCTGGAAAACTTTGCATTTTCCCAGGTAAATGTCGCCTGATCTTCCTTCAGAACAGCATCCGCCGGCACACCATTCTTCATCAGTACATCCTTTAGAAATTCCCATTCCGTCTGATACTCTCCATTGTACCGTTTCTGACCAGTCAGTACTCCGCCAAATCTGCCTGCAGAAATACTGTATTTTCCACTTGGCAGTACAAATGGAGCATATTTTTTCGCATACAGCTGTGCCGCTCTCTCTGCCATCTGTGAATAACCATTGCCAGGTACAAAAATAATATCCGCTTTCTCTGGCTTATTTTCTGCAAAAATGAACTCACTTGTTTCTTTTATGAACTCTTCGTACATATTCGATACCTTCTCTTTTGGTTTATTTTGTTACAATGACCGTACTATATCCTGCATCTCTGAGGCGTTGTTCCATATTTATTGCATTTCCGATCTGCTGAAATGCGCCAACCTGTACTTTATATAAATCATTTTCATTCAACAGAAATGCCGGATATCCCTGATCTGTCAATTGATAAAGCATACGGTCTGCATTCTCTCTGTTCCGAAATGCGCCGGTCTGTACCCGATAATACAAAGGAGCTTCTATCGTTTCTTCCGATAACGTTCCTAGAATTGCGCCTGCAATCGCCTGTGCTATTTCATCTTTTTTCTCATCATATAATGCATTATCCGCATCTGAGTTTATAAATCCGGTTTCAATGAGAAGAGCAGGCATTCTGGTTCTTCGCAGAACGACCAGTCCCGGACGTTCTTTTACTCCTATTTCTCTGAATCCAAGTTCCCCCAGTGCTCCAACAATATTTTGTGCCATCTGATACTTAATTCCACTTTTGTCATATACCAGAACTTCTACGCCCTGATATTGATTATCTTCAGGACTGCTATTCCGATGAAAAGAGATAAAATAATCTGCACCTGACTGATTTGCGATTCTTGCCTTCTCAAATGGCGTCTGGTAAATATCTTCTGTTCTAGTATATACCACATCCACACCATTGTCTTCAAGGATTTTTCCTACCGCTTGTGCAAGTGCAAGATTATCATCTTTTTCATTTCTTCCATTATATACAGCACCGGGATCCGTTCCGCCATGTCCCGCATCCAAAACAATTTTATAAGCCAATTTTGTATCTCCTGACTGCTTTTTAATTAGTATATGCACACACTGATAAAAAGCATACGGGATAATCAGATTGCTTCAATAATAGCTGAACTGACCAGTTTCCGCATTGTAATGGTACACATAATAGGTAAGAAAATCTTCTTCCGGTGTCGTTTCCTCTACAGTCTCTGCCAGAACCTCTTTTAGCTTTCTTGGATCTGCACTATCTTCGCTGTGTATCATTACTTCATGAATACTTGTAAACACCATATAAAAACTGCCACCAATAAGTTTCCCCAATCGTTGCGCAACTCCGGGTAAAAAAACAGCCACTGCTCCATTGGTCCGGACAGATGTACTCAGACAATTTCCTATTGCATCTTTCTTCAAAGACATATCAAACAGCAGATTCATAAAATTCTCGCCTTCATAATCCAAATTATATAGAAGTTTCTCCCAGCAATAAATTCTTGGTGGCGAAATAAAATACGTATTCAAAAGTGCCTCATTAAACACTGACTGTTCATCCTGCTCCCATTTCTGTAACATATGTTTTTTATTTTAATGCTGGTACTGCATCCATCCAGTTCTCCCATCCGGCATATAATACCAGTGCAATATCCCCAACGGTTCGAAAAATTGCATTCTTCAGTTCATCTCGATATTTAACCACATTCATCAGGCGGATAAACAGATCTCCCTTTACCTTTTCGTAACTGTCCAGATTTTTACTTTTCTCAAAACACTCGGAACGAGCAAGCGTATCTAATCTTTTCATAATTTCCTGTATGATATTCTCCATGCTCCATCCATTTTGAAATTCATCATACAGATCTCGCACATAAAGTGCACAGACTTCATAAACGCCTTCCTTCTGTCTGTTTTTCAAAAGCAGTCTGTCACCCGAAGTCGGAGGATATTCCTCAGCCTTCTTATAACAGATCATTTCTTCTTCATAAGAAGTTTCCTTAAGAA
>ENA-OQDM01001153-OQDM01001153.1-human-gut-metagenome-genome-assembly--contig:-NODE-1153-length-11423-cov-1.350567_pt1 | contig 11423 bp, 15 predicted proteins | sample MGYA00242772_ERZ504605 | MGnify/ENA primary metagenome ERZ504605 (study PRJEB26092, sample SAMD00036348) | human gut metagenome | host: Homo sapiens | study: EMG produced TPA metagenomics assembly of... | reverse complement strand
TGGTCCATCCGCCAACAGTTCAACCGAAAGTAACCATTAAACAAGTTAATTGCTTAATCCTTAAAAGTTAGAAGAAAATGGCACATAAAAAGGGTGGGTAGTTCTAAGAACGGCCGTGAATCAGCATCACAGAGATTAGGCGTAAAGATTTTCGGTGGACAGAAATGTGTAGCCGGTAACATCATTGTTCGCCAGCGTGGCACAGTTCACTATCCCGGTACAAACGTAGGTATGGGTAAGGATCATACTCTTTACGCATTAGTAGACGGTGTAGTAACTTTCAAGAAAGGTTCCTACAAAGGTCGCCAAGACAGAAGCGTTGTTTCTGTAGAAGTTAAAGCTGAAGCATAATAACGAGTTTATTACAAACAGCATAAATAAAAGCCATTCCTTTGGGAATGGCTTTTATTTTATCCTTTGTAGAAAAGTCAGTCTCAACCGACCGACCTTGTCACCAGTACTTTGTCGATACGCGCTCCGTCCATGTCCATGATTTCAAATACGAAACTATTCCATTCCAACTTCTCTCCACTACGAGGAATACGCTGCAAGCGGTCGAGTATCAGACCGGCCAACGTATGATATCCGGAAGCTTCATATAAATCACCGCAGTCGAAATAACACAACAGGTCGTATAAAGAACATTGGCCGTCTACCAGCCAACCTCCGTTGTCTGCACGTTTGATGATTTCCGGTTCATCTTCTTCATTATCCATACTTCCCACAAGTCCTTCAAATATATCCTCAAAGTAACCATTCCCACAAAGTCACCGAACTCATCGCAAATCAATGCGCGGCTGATTTTTCTCACCTTCATTTGCTCCAGAACTTTATAGATGCTCATTCCCTCGTGAAAATATACTGCCTCCCGTGCCAAATCACCGACTTTGAAGTCTTCGTCACTCAACTTCATCACCAAATCTTTTAGCCAAATCATTCCCTTCACATGATCCAAATCACCGTCTGCCACCGGATAAGATTCATATAAATCCCGTTTCAGCACCTCCTGTATCTCCCGGGCCGACATTGCAGTATCCAACCACACCACATCGCTTTTATGCGTCATGATAGAACCTATCTTCAAATCTCCCCAACATGAAAACGCGCTGCATGATGTTCTGTTCCACGGGTTCTACAGCCCCTTCTTCCGCCCCTTCCTTAATGATAGATTTGATTTCTTCTTCGGTCACTTTTCCGTCGTCTCCCTTTATTCCCAGCAGATTAAAGATGAGTTCCGTACTCTTGGAAAGCAACCAAACGAAAGGAGAGGCTATCATCGCCAACACATTCATAGGTCGTGCCATCAACTTGGCCACGGCTTCCGCCACACTCAAACCGATACGTTTCGGCACCAGTTCACCGAAAATAATCGTAAGATAGGTCACCACCACCACAATCGTACCTTGCGCCAATACGGCAGCATAGGCAGAAGAGACACCACATGAAAGCATAAAGTCCGTCAAGTCCGTAGCTATCTTATTACCGGAATAAATACCGGTCAAAATGCCAATCAGCGTAATACCAATCTGTACGGTAGACAAAATCTGTCGGGATTACCAGACAGGTCCAAAGCTTTCTGTGCCGCCTTGCTCCCCTTCTTCGCATCCGTGGACAGACGAGACTTCCGCGCTGAAATCATGGCCACTTCCGACATCGAGAATACTCCGTTCAACAAAATCAATCCGATAATAATTAAAATCTCACTCATCTTACTTTTTCCGTCTATAATCTATAATTATTTATTTCCTTCATCAGTCTCCATAGAAATGGAATTCGGCGTTCTTAGAATGTCATGGCTATTACTTGAATAAACAAGATAAGAAAAACCATCGCAATGGGATAGACCGTAGCGTATGCCACACCGGGAATGTTGCTGTCCACCATAGAGTCTGCTGCAGCTAGTCCCGGTGTACTCGTCATCCCTCCGGTAATCGTTCCTAAGAGATCTAACACCGAAACCTTAAAAATCAAACGTCCGACCACAACAGATACCAGCATAGGCACTATCGTAATAGCTGCTCCCACACCGAACAGTAGCCAACCGCTACTCTGGAATGTCTCGACTAAAGTTTTACCGGCAGAAGTACCTACCTCAGCCAAAAACAAAAGCAATCCCAACTGCCTAAGCAAATGATTGGAAGGCCCTGACATGGACCATAATATAGGACCGGTTTTTCCTATCGCACTCAACACCAAAGCCACGATAAGCACTCCTCCGGTCAGCCCGGGAGAAAAAGACATTCCGTCGCCGAACGATATATTCAGCTTACCGAACAATACGCCCAATACGATTCCCATGGCAATAGGGAAAAAATCAGTATCGGACAGCAACTTGGCATTATTACCCAACATACAAGCCAAACCGTTCAATCCGTCTTTTTCGCCCACCACCATCAGTTTGTCTCCAAACTTCAGGGCCAAATCAGGTGAAGGGGCAAGATCTATACCGCTCCGCCTCACCCGCGTCACGGTACAGCCGAAGTTCTGATGCAAGTTTAAGTCTCCCAACTGCTTGTTAATCATATTTTTATTGGTCAACAGCAAAGACTGGATATCCTGACTCTCTACCAACGGCAATTCGCCCTCCTTACGCTCTCCCAGCAATACGCCTAATTGAGAAAGTGCATCCTCGCTCCCCACAGCCTGCACCCAGTCTCGGCATGCAAAGATGTATGTCCCATCGGAATAAGAATCTCCCCTCCGGATTTGACCCGCGACACCACAGCACCCGTCATCCGTCCCACATTCAACTGTGCCAAAGTACGTCCGAAGACCTGAGGGTTCGTCACTTTGAATATGCAAGTCTGCAACTCCGGATACTTGCTACGCCGTTCGGCTTCCAGCCTACGGGCTTCCTGCTCAAGATCCACACGCAACATCTCGGCAACAACTTGACAAAAAGTATCACCCCGATGACTCCGAACGGATAGGCAATACCGTATGCAATAGAAGCCAAAGGCGAGTTCGTACTGTCAATGGCCACGGCAAGTCCCGGTGTACTGGTCAACGCACCGGCTATCAACCCTACCACACTGGGAGTATCGATACCAAAAGCATATTTCAATCCTACGGCCGTCAACGAAGCCGAAGCCACTATCAACATAGTAATCAGAATCAACGTCTTGCCCTTCGTGCGAAAAGAATCAAAGAAACCGGGACCCGCCTGGATACCTATGGTAAAGATGAACAACACCAATCCGAAGTTGCCCAATTCCTTAGGAATAGAAACCCCGAAATGCCCGAAGAGCAAAGCAAATGAAAATAACAGCCGACACATCAAGGGAAACTCCGCGAATTTTAATACGCCCCAGCATAAACCCCAAGGCCACAATGAGAAACAAGGCAAAATAAGAAGAATTCAATAGTTCTGTCCACATAGATTAATTGTAATGGATGTGTTTTGCAAAGATAGGGATAAAAACGAAAGTCCCCCAAAAGTTCCATTAAAAACTTTCAGAGGACTTCATTTTTATATGACCGCCACCCGAAGGTGACTTTCATCCATTACTCATTCATCGTCAGTGCAGCCCGGCTATTTCCAGCCTCTTCCACGGCTTTCACCGTCACTGCTACGTAATCGGAAGATGTCTTGAACTTAGGCATGTCCGGAGCTACGACCGTAATCACCATGTCATCTTCTCCATTCTCACCTACAAAGACATGATTGGTCGGATTGACACCGTAGTAATATACGCCCTTCTTGGCATCGAATTTGGATTCACCCGGCTTCAAGGCATTACCGAAGCTGAGTCTCAACACACCGTCCTTCACAGTGCAACGCACGGCTCTTGCTATCACGGAATCCTTGGCTTCCACGCTGAAACCATAGTTCTCTCCCTTTACAAAACGTACACGTGCCGGCACATTTACCCGAGCCTCGTTGAACGCTACCGTAGCCACTTCACTTGCATTTACGGCTGCCACCATCATCATGGCGCTAACCATTGTCATTAACTTCTTCATAATTTCAATCTTTTTACCTTTAATATATACTTGGCCTTCATGGCCTCTCCTAAAAACAATACAAAGATACGGAGGTTTCCTACCGAATACAAGCAAAAAGACCTCTTTTAACACGTATGGAGAAATAATATTGACTTATATCAAGAAATCCCGTTCATTCGTTTGTCTTTTATGGCAAAACAGTTACAATATGTTAGCAAACGGGAATGCAAGGCCATTACTACCGTATCACTTTTCTCGTCCTACGGCCGTTCTTTTCGCCATTTGACAAAGAAATAAGGAGTTTTTCGGGCTTTTTTTGCGCTCCCTACCTTTTTTTTAATTAATTTTGCAACTCACAGGAAAGTAGGATTATAAAATAAATAGTAGTATGCTTACATTAAAACTCATCAACGAACGGACCGAATGGGTCATCAAAGGTCTGGAGAAAAAACATTTCTCAGGAGCCAAGGAAGCTATCGAAAACGTGTTGGCTACCGACAAAAAACGCCGCGAAGCGCAAACACAATTAGACATCAATTTGTCGGAAAGCAAAAAACTGGCCGCACAAATCGGTGCGTTGATGAAACAAGGAAAGAAAGAAGAAGCCGAATCCATCAAAACAGAAGTAGCCCGACTGAAAGATACGAACAAAGCCCTTCAAGAAGCCATGGACCGGGCACAACAAGAACTCACCACCCTACTCTGCGCTATCCCTAATATCCCATACGACATCGTACCGGAAGGCAACGGTGCGGAGGACAATGTGGTAGTGAAAATGGGCGGCATGGAAACGGATTTGCCGAAAGACGCTCTCCCACATTGGGAACTGGCCAAGAAGTACAATCTGATAGACTTCGACCTCGGCGTGAAAATCACGGGGGCGGGTTTCCCCGTCTATCGCGGAAAAGGCGCACGGCTTCAACGTGCCCTCATCAACTTTTTCCTCGACGAGGCACGCAAATCAGGCTACGAAGAAATCATGCCTCCTACGGTAGTCAACGAAGCCTCCGGTTACGGTACCGGACAGTTGCCCGACAAGGAAGGACAGATGTACCACTGCAATCTGGATGATTTTTATCTTATCCCCACGGCCGAAGTACCTGTGACGAACATCTACCGCGACGTCATTTTAGACGAAAAGGATCTGCCCGTCAAGAATTGCGCCTATACGCAATGTTTCCGTCGTGAAGCCGGTTCCTACGGTAAGGATGTGCGTGGCCTGAACCGCTTGCACGAATTTTCGAAAGTGGAACTGGTACGCATCGACAAACCTGAACATTCGGAACAGTCCCACCAGGAAATGTTGGCACACGTAGAAGGCTTGCTCCAGAAACTGGAACTTCCTTACCGCATCCTTCGGCTTTGCGGAGGCGACATGAGCTTTACTTCTTCCATTTGCTACGACTTCGAAGTATATTCCGAAGCACAAAAACGTTGGTTGGAAGTCAGCTCGGTGTCTAACTTCGACACTTACCAGGCCAATCGCCTGAAATGCCGTTACCGCCGTACGGAGGACAAGAAGACGGAACTGTGTCATACGCTGAACGGTTCGGCCCTTGCCCTGCCGCGCATCGTAGCCGCCATCATGGAGAACAACCAGACACCCGAGGCATCCGCGTGCCGAAATGCCTCGTGCCTTATTGCGGTTTTGAAATGCTGGACGACAAACCGTGCTGAGCCATACCTATTATTATAAATCCAAACGAATAGAGCAATGAACAGAATCGTATCCAAAAGCCGCTTTTCCGAAAAGGTCTTCAAGTTTGAAATCGAAGCCCCGCTGATAGCCAAAGCCCGGAAGGCCGGTCATTTCGTAATTGTCCGCGTTGGAGAAAAGGGGGAACGTATGCCTCTGACCATAGCCGGTGCCGATCCGGTCAAAGGCACTATCACACTGGTAGTACAAGAGGTGGGACTTTCTTCCACCCGTCTGTGCCACCTGAATGAAGGGGACTATATCACCGACGTGGTCGGTCCGTTGGGCAAAGCCACACATATCGAAAAATTCGGCACGGTGGTATGTGCAGGAGGAGGAGTCGGCGTAGCCCCCATGCTTCCCATCATCGAAGCCTGAAGGCAGCGGGCAACCGCGTGATTTCCGTGTTGGCCGGACGAAGCAAAGAGCTGATTATCCTGGAAGACGAAGTACGCAAAAGTTCAGACGAGGTCATCATCATGACCGATGACGGCAGTTATGGCCGCAAAGGACTGGTGACCGAAGGCATAGAAAGCGTCATCCAACGTGAAAAGGTGGACAAATGTTTCGCCATCGGCCCGGCGGTCATGATGAAATTCTGCTGCCTGCTCACTAAGAAATACGGTATCCCGACTGATGTGTCCCTGAATACCATCATGGTAGACGGCACGGGCATGTGTGGTGCCTGCCGCATCTCCGTGGGCGGAAAAACACGCTTTGTCTGCGTGGACGGCCCCGAATTCGACGGTCATCAGGTCGATTTCGACGAGATGCTCAAGCGTATGGGCGCCTTTAAAAAGGAAGAGACGGAAGAGATGCAACGGTTTGCACAAGCATCCGGAGGCACGCCCGAAAATACGGACTGCCAAGCTGAAAAAGCCTGTGCGGCCGATGCTTCCCGAATGGATACCACGACTTCGCTCAGCGAGCTGACCGACCGTAATGCACCGTGGCGGCAAGAAATCCGGAAGGCCATGAAGCCGAAAGAACGCACGGCCATCCCGCGTGTCGTCATGCCGGAACTCGATCCCGTGTACCGCGCCACCACGCGCACGGAAGAAGTGAATATCGGCCTCAGTGCCGAGCAGGCCATGACCGAGGCCCGGCGCTGCCTGGACTGCGCCAACCCGACCTGTATGCAAGGATGCCCGGTAAGCATCAACATCCCGTCGTTCATCAAGAACATCGAACGGGGCGAATTCCTCAATGCCGCCCGCGTGTTGAAGAGCACTTCCGCGCTCCCGGCTGTCTGCGGACGTGTTTGTCCGCAAGAAAAACAATGCGAAAGCCAGTGCATCCACCTGAAGATGAACGAACCGGCCGTAGCCATCGGCTATCTGGAACGCTTCGCTGCCGACTTCGAACGCGAGAGCGGCATGATGTCCGTTCCCGAATGTGCTCCGGCAAACGGCATCAAAGTGGCCGTCATCGGCTCCGGACCCGCCGGACTTTCATTCGCCGGCGACATGGCCAAATACGGGTATGACGTGACGGTGTTCGAAGCCTTGCATGAAATCGGCGGCGTATTGAAATACGGCATTCCGGAGTTCCGCTTGTCCCAACAAGATGTGGACGTGGAGATTCAGAACCTGGAGAAAATCGGCGTGAAGTTCGAAAAAGACTGTCTCGTGGGCAAAACCATCAGCGTACAGGAATTGGAGGACGAGGGCTTCAAAGGCATCTTCGTAGGTTCCGGCGCAGGACTGCCTAACTTCATGGGTATTCCGGGCGAGAACAGTATCAACATCATGTCGAGCAACGAGTATCTGACGCGCGTCAACCTCATGGACGCCTCTAATCCGGATACGGACACCCCCATCCATTTGGCCAAGAATGTCATGGTGGTGGGCGGCGGCAACACGGCCATGGACTCCTGCCGCACGGCCAAACGCCTGGGTGCGGAACGGGTGATGATTGTCTATCGCCGTTCGGAAGCCGAGATGCCGGCCCGCCTCGAAGAGGTGAAGCACGCCAAGGAAGAAGGTATCGAGTTCCTCACCCTGCACAACCCGTTGGAATACATAGCCGACGAAAAGGGCGCGGTGAAGCAGGTGGTCTTGCAAAAGATGCAACTGGGCGAACCGGATGCCAGCGGTCGCCGCAGTCCGGAACCGATACCGGGCGCCACGGAAACGCTGGACATCGACATGGCCATCGTAGCCGTGGGCGTATCCCCCAACCCGATTGTCCCCACTTCCATCCAAGGTTTGGAGTTGGGTCGCAAGAACACCATCGTGGTGAACGAGGGCATGCAGACCAACATTCCCTGCATCTTTGCCGGAGGAGATATCGTGCGCGGCGGTGCCACCGTCATCCTCGCCATGGGCGACGGACGGAAGGCAGCCAGCAGCATGCATGAGTATTTGCAGAAATAACCTGCATCACATCACATACATCAGCCCGTATGAACCGCACGGTCCATACGGGCTGATTCGTTAGCGCACCGTGCACAACGCCCTCCTTCCCCAGTTTGGCATTACAAACCCAGCTCCCGCCTCAACCATTCCTCCATCACCGGATCCGGAATGACTACCTGACGTTTTTCCATCTCGATAAGTTCTTTCTTCAATAATGCCCGTTTTACGATGCTCACATTGGCCGACGAGCCCAATTTGTACTTCTGCAAAACGGCACGCGTAGTGAATTCCCTGTGCACACCCTCCAGTACGGCCCGCAAAAAATTCATCTGATATGCAGTGAGGCTCTCTGTCTGCTTTTCGAACAGCGGCGTATTCTGGTCGATGATATCCTGATATGCTCCCTCGAAATCCTGTTCCGTGGCCGTCTCGTCTGTATGAATCCACACCAACCACGCCAACTGCTGCACATACGAAGAATGGTTGTCTACGGCCCGGCATATCTTCCCGGCCAACTCGGCGGAAACATGTTTGCCCGTAGCCTCAAAGCGTCCGCAAATGTAATCGACCCAATCCTCCGTCCCGATCTTGGGCAAATATACCGTATCGCCGAACTTGTAAAAAGGAAGGCTCTTTTTCTCAAAAAGTTCATTCATAAGATGCTTCTTGCTGCCGAACAGGCAATACGACACCGATTTCTGTAATTGCCAAACCGAACGCAAGCGTTTCTGAAAAGCCTTTGAATCTTTAAACTCGGCTATCTGTTGAAACTCGTCGATGCACACGACTATATCGATACCTTTTTTTGCGCAATCTTTTCCGGAAGTTGCAGGATATCGTCCACATCGTCTGCCTTGGGATTGAGTTCCAACGAGATGGAAAAATCCGTCATAGGCTCCGTGCCCAACGAAATCTTGGGGCTGATCCGCGAAAGGAACAACCGGGCATTTTCCATCCACTCCTCCAGTTTGGAAGAAGTCTGTTTGAGCACAGCCGACGCGAAAGCATCGTAAAATTCCCGTTCGCTACGACAAGAAAAAATATCCAGATAGACTACTTTCAACGTATCGGACTGAACCAAACGGCACACTTTACGGACCAAAGATGTCTTCCCCCAACGGCGCGGAGAAATCAACACCGTATTCACACCGTGCCGGAAGTTAGACAACAAACGGGCTGTTTCTTTCTTGCGGTCGGTAAAATTGTCACCCGAAGTGGCCACACCAAAAACAAATGGCTTATTTTCCATAATCATCCTCTGTTTAACCCATCGCGAAGATAGTGATTTTCCCGTTTAGTAACAACTTTATTACTAATAACCTTATTACAAATTGCGCAACTAGCTGCCTCAACCTCCTTTTTTCTGCCCGCGCGGCACAAGCAACGACTTTATTTTCGTAACTTTGCAACCGAAAAAAAACGTATACATGAACGCAGTCTACACCATCTTGCTGCTCATCAGCAGCAACATTTTCATGACGCTGGCCTGGTACGGCCATCTGAAGTTGCAGCAAACGGGCGTATCGTCCCATTGGCCGCTTATCGGCGTCATCCTTTTCTCGTGGATGATAGCTTTCGCAGAATACTGTTGCCAAGTACCGGCCAACCGGCTTGGCTTCGAAGGCAACGGCGGCCCTTTCAACCTGATGCAGCTTAAAGTGATTCAGGAAGTCATTTCGCTCATCGTCTTTACGGTCATCGCCACCGTGATGTTCCAAGGACAGACCCTGCACTGGAACCATCTGGCCGCCTTCTTCTGCCTCGTGCTGGCCGTATATTTCGTATTCCTTTAACCACAAGCTCCCATAAAAGCATGCAACCCACGGAAGCACAACTCCTGGAACGCCGTATCTGGCGGCATTTCAGCAAAGGACTGACCCAATACCATTTGCTGGACGACGGCGACCACATCCTGCTCGGCCTGTCCGGCGGCAAAGACTCGCTCGCCCTGCTCGACTTCATGTCGCGCCGCGCCCGCATCCATCGCCCGAGCTCACGCTCACGGCCCTGCACGTGCGCATGGCCAACATCGACTACGAAAGCGACACGGCTTACTTGGAGACTTCGCCGCCGTGCGCGGCGTGCGCCTCATCGTGCGCGAGACCTCGTTCGACCCGAGTACCGACACGCGCAAAAGCCCCTGCTTCCTCTGTTCGTGGAACCGCCGGAAGATGCTCTTCACCGTGGCGCAGGAACTGGGTTGCCACAAAATTGCGTTGGGCCACCATCAGGACGACATCCTGCACACGCTGCTGCTCAACCTTTCTTTCCAAGGCCAGTTCGGCACGATGCCCGCCCGGTTGCAAATGCGCAAGTTTCCCATGACGATCATCCGTCCGCTGTGCATGGTGCACGAGCGCGACCTCGCAGCCTGGGCGGCACTGCAAGGCTACCGCAAACAAAAGAAGCTCTGCCCCTACGAGACGGACTCCCACCGTTCGGACATCAAGCAAATATTCGGACAGTTGGAACAACTCAACCCCGAAGCCCGTTACTCCCTATGGAACGCATTGGAGCAGGAAGGCAAACTCTTAGAATAAGACACTGAAAAACAACACGATAAACAGCCGTCCCCGATTATCCGGAGACGGCTGTTTCAATCTCAGCCGAACGATTTTCAAATCTCAGCCAAACGATTTTCCGTTCTGCGCCAAACGATTTTCAAATCTAAGGCGAACGATTTTCCACCTCGTTTTCCACCTCATTCCACCTTGCGTTTTCCGCAAAATGCACTATCACAAAACAAGACAAAGCCTCCACGTCAACGCTGCTCCACCATTCGGATGGTACCGTCCGCATTGTGGTAGAGCCGGTCCACACAAATGGAACGCAGCCACGGGTCTCCAGAGAGCGCGCTGTTATGGTAAAAGGCGAACCACTGGCCTTTGTACTGCACGATGGAGCCATGGTTGGTGACACCCGTTTCCGGACGGGTGGGCTGCATGTAAATGCCAATATGTTTCCACGGCCCGAGCGGATGGTCGCTGATGGCATAATGCATGCGGTTCCATCCTGCCACACCCTCCTGTCCCGGTTCGTGGTTGTCGGAATAGGACAGATAATATTTGCCATTGTATTTGTGAATCCACGTAGCCTCGTGGAAATCCACCAACCCTTCCATGGTCCGCATCGCGCCGTCCAGTTCCATCATGTTATCCTTCAGCCGTCCGCCCTTGCACGTGCCGCCCCCGCCGTTGTAAATATAAGCCTGTCCGTCGTCGTCCACAAACACGCAAGGGTCGATGAGGGGATCCATTCCTTCGATGTATCCCTGCACGGTGAAGTTGGCAGCCGGTTCCTTGCTCGTGGCCACCCCGATTTTCCAACTTCCGTTCCAATCGGTCTCGCTAGGATGGGGGAAAATAGAAATAGTACGTACCGTCCTTATAAGCACAGTCCGGCGCCACATGAAGCCGCCCTCCTTG
>ENA-OQDM01001152-OQDM01001152.1-human-gut-metagenome-genome-assembly--contig:-NODE-1152-length-11424-cov-2.756041_pt1 | contig 11424 bp, 10 predicted proteins | sample MGYA00242772_ERZ504605 | MGnify/ENA primary metagenome ERZ504605 (study PRJEB26092, sample SAMD00036348) | human gut metagenome | host: Homo sapiens | study: EMG produced TPA metagenomics assembly of... | reverse complement strand
GTGGCGTAGAGGATATTTTCATCGCTTGCACGGATAATTTGGCCGGATTGATGCGGCCATCCATGCCACCTTTCCTCAAACCGAAATTCAGAACTGTATTATCGGGGCCCTCAAACCGAATTCAGAACTGCATCATCCACCAGCTGCGCAATTCCAGTAAATATGTGTCCTACAAGGACTTAAAGGCGCTCATGACTGATCTGAAGGCAGTTTATGCCGCCGTAGATGAGCAGGCGGCACTGGATGCCTTGGATACCTTCGGGGAGCACTGGGACCGGAAATATCCGAAAATCTCCCAGCCTGGCGGGACAACTGGGCAAACCTGAGCACCTATTTCAAGTACCCTCAGGAGGTGCGGCGGCTGATTTACACCACCAATGCCATCGAGGGCTTCAACCGCCAGCTGCGCAAGGTGACAAAAGCCAAATCCGTGTTCCCCACCGACGACAGCCTGCTGAAAATGCTGTATCTGGCCATGATGGATATCACGAAAAAATGGACCGGACAACCGACAGGATTGGGGGCAGATCCATTCGCAGCTGGAGATTTTCTTTGAAGAAAGACTATCCGGATTATAAACAGCTTCCTGTTTGAGAGGGCTGGATAAGCCGGCCCTGCTTGACATGTCTGGAAACTGCATTATAATACAATCAAGAGCAGAACCTCAAAAAATTGGTCCTGCCCAAAGTAACTAATGACATATCTTATATCAGTTTTTTTCTGTTTACACAAAACTTGAAACGCTCTCATACATAATGCAGCTATGGCACAAAATACACATCCCCCATATAAGTATCGCTACCTGCAGTACTTTATCATCCGGCATAAAAAACACTCCTCACATTCGTCACTTACAATAAGTATTACACTTTACCGTGTGAAAGTCAACCTTCCAAAAAAATCCCGGAGTACATTGTCATACTCCAGGATTTTGTCGTCAACCGGATAAAAGCAACCGCATTCGCTACATAATTCTACACCAGATAACTGCTTCGCAGTTGATTCAGTTAAAGCTCTTCCCCGCAGGATTCAATCACTTTTTTGTACCAGTAAAAAGAATCTTTGCGGATTCTAGAAAAGTCTCCGGTCCCGTCATCATTTTTATTTACATAGATAAGACCATAACGCTTCTTGAATTCTCCAGTGGAGGCACTGACAAGATCTGTACAGCCCCAGCAGGTGTAGCCGATCAGATCTACTCCGTCATGGATTGCTTCCTTCATCTGCTCTATATGGCGGCGCATATATTCAATACGGTAATCATCGTGAATCTTTCCATCCTCTGTCAGCTGATCCACCGCCCCAAGACCATTTTCCACGATCATGATCGGAATCTGATAGCGGTCATAGATCTGGTTCAGAACATAGCGAAGACCAGTTGCATCGATCTGCCAGCCCCAGTCGGAAGCTTTCAGATATGGATTTTTCAGATTGTCACTTCCATTTCCGGCCGTTTTCTCTCCGTCCTTTGTCACGCTGACACAGCTACTGGAATAATAGCTGATGGTGAAAAAGTCCACCGTACCCTTCTTGAGGATCTCTTTATCCTCCTGAGGAACCTCCAGCTGGATTCCGTGCTCCTCAAAGTATCTCGCTGCAAATCCCGGATAATATCCTCTTACATGAACATCACCGGCAATGGAATTGTGGATCTGCCCAAACTGCTGTGCATATAAGATATCATCCGGATGGCAGGTATATGGATAACCATTGTGATAAGCAAGCATACAGCCAAGCATAAACTCCGGATCGATCTCATGAGCCATGGAAACTGCAAGTGCACTTGCTACCAGCTGGTGATGCATTGCCTGATAACGGCTCTGCTCACATACATCCTTCGGGTCCAACATTCCTGCACAGAATACTGCACCAAAGTCCTGCGTCAACATATTGATCTCATTAAAAGTCAGCCAGTATTTTACCTTACCTTTATATCTCTCAAATAAAACCTTTGCAAATCGAAGATAGAAATCGATCATCTTACGATTTTTCCATCCGCCATACTCCAGAGAAAGATGAAGGGGATTCTCATAATGAGAGATCGTTATCAGCGGCTCAATGTTATATTTTCTCAGTTCGTCGATCACATTGTCGTAGAACTTAAGGCCTTCCTCATTTGGAGTTTCCTCATCCCCATTTGGGAACACTCTGGACCAAGAAATAGAAAAACGATATACCTTAAATCCCATCTCTGCAAAAAGAGCAATATCCTCTTTCCAGTGATGATAAAAATCAGTCGCCTGGTGATTGGGATAAAATTCTTCCGGTAACGGTGCCGGCGGTGTAAGACGACGTTCCTTATCCACACTTCCTCCTGTCAGGACATCTGCAATGGACGGGCCTCTGCCATCCTCATCCCAACCGCCTTCATACTGGTTTGCAGCGGTTGCTCCGCCCCAGAGAAAGTTTTCCGGCATACGGTTATAATTTTTCATATTTTAATTTTCTCCTTTTTATAAACATCAGGCGGATCTGTTATCTCCGCCTGATGTTTCGTTGTTATTCTTATACAATAGTCAGGAATTTATCTCCTGCATTTACAGCTGCATCTTCTTTTTCCATGCATACTGCTTTGATATAATCAGAAATATTGGTCACAACAACCGGTGTGATCAGATCATATCCTTCTTTCTTAATGGCATCCATATCGAATTCCACAAGAAGCTTTCCTTTTTTTACCTTATCTCCATCAGAAACATGGGATTTAAAATATTTACCATTTAAATTTACAGTATCAAGTCCGATGTGGATCAGAATTTCTGCTCCACTTTCTGTCACAAACATGATTCCATGTTTGCTGTCCATGATATTTGCCACCGTACCATCTGCCGGTGCATAAACCTTTCCTTCTGATGGAACGATCGCTGCTCCGTCACCTAAAACCTTATCAGCAAAAGTTTTATCCGGAACATCGGAAAGTGCTTTTACAGTTCCTGCTACCGGTGCACAAAGCTCGATCTTATCTACAAGCGGAGCGTTCTGCTGTGCCGGCTGTTTTTCTGTATCTGTGTTCTGTACTTCATCCTCTGTCTCAGCCTTTACATCCTCAAATCCGAAGATAAGCGTAAGAACAAAAGCAGCTACAAAAGATACCACGATCATAATGATTCCATAAATCAGATTGATTAATCCCTTCTCGCCGATAAACGCCGGGATCGCCATGATACAATTCTGTGCAATGTAAAGAGAAACCTGAAGAAGTCCTCCTACGATACCACCGATTCCGGCTGCGATGGAAGCTGCTACAACCGGTCTTTTCAGTTTCAGTGTAACACCATACAGAGCAGGCTCTGTGATACCCATAAGAGCGGAAACACCGGCTGCACTTGCCAGCTGTTTCATGTTGCTGTCCTTGGATCTTACAGCTACTGCAAGAGAAGCTCCGGACTGTGCAAGGTTAGAGCATACCTGAGATACAAAGATCAGTGTATCGGTACCACCGGTTGCAATGGCATTCAGTCCGATCGGTGTCAGCGCATGGTGCATACCGGTCATAACGATGAACGGGAAGGTTGCTGCAAGGATACCTACAATAATGAAACCAAGTTTTACGGACAGGAAGTTGATGGCTACCGCAAGTCCGTTACCAATAATTGTTCCGAGCGGTCCAACTACGATCAGGGCGATCGGTGCACTGATCAGAATTACCAGTGTCGGGTTCAGAATCAGTTTTACCATTTTCGGTGTGATCTTATCAACCAGAATCTCAATATAATGTGTGATCCATACCATCAGGATAACCGGAATAACGGAATAAGAATAAGTTGCTTTTGTGATCGGCAAACCAAACAGTGTGATGGCCGCATCACCAGCTACCATAGTTACAAAGGTAGGGCTTAAGTAAACACCGGCAATAAACAGCGCCAGTGACTGGTTCACGCGGAAAACCTTGGCAGCATTTGCTGCGATCAGGAACGGCATGAAGTAGAAAGTAACATCTCCGATAAAACTGATCACCTGGTAGGTACTGCTTGTTTCTGATACCAGATGAAAAGTTGTCAGCAGGGTAAGTACAACTTTGATCATACCGGCTGCAGTCAGGGCAGGGATCATCGGGGTCATACATCCGGTGATGGCATCGATAACTTTTGAAACAACACTCTTTGAGCTGTCAGAGTTCGCTGCCGGTGCATCATCGGTAGGAACGCCTTTGTCTTCCAATGCCTTGTAAACAGCGTTTACTTCGTTTCCTGCGATAACCTGGAACTGATCTTCATGCCAGTTAACGCCGGAGATCTCAGAAAGCTTTAAGATCTCTTTCTCGTTGATCTTCGATCTGTCTTTCACATAGAAACGAAGCCTTGTCATGCAGTGGAACAGACGGGTGATATTATCTTTTCCGCCCAGCGCTGCAATCAGTGTGTCTGCAGTTTTTGCATAGTCCTTTTTCATTTGGGGACCTCCTTTAATAATAAATATTGAAATTTATATTAAAGGTCTTGCCTGAAAAGATACGCACATGGCACGTATTTCAGTAACAATCCATTAACACCTAATTTATAAAACAATCTCTTTTCACAGATTTTTCAGACGTTTATGGTCTTCTGTGATCTTCTGGATATGAATCGTCAGATACAGCATTTCGTCCTCAGTCATAGCGTATTTATATTCCTCTTCCATCATAAGATAGATCATTTTTACACAGCCGTAAGCTTCTCTGTACTGCTCCTTGATGATCTTGAAAAGCTCCTGATTCTCATCATAGTGAAGCTCTTTATGAAGGAATCTCTGGGCAAAATATTTCAGATGCGTGAGAAACCGCTGATAATACAGATTATCCTCCTGAAATTCCATATTGTCATAATACTTCTCCACGATGTCCAGGATCTGATGTACGATAATGGAAATCTGATAGCTGTCCGTCTTGCCGCCATCTTCCGCATTCACAAAATGCAATGCAAAAAATCCTGCTTCATCTGCAGAAAGATCTACCTCGAACATCTCATTTACCTTTTTCAGTAATTCCAAGCCGATCTCATATTCCTTATGATAAAGCTGCTTGATATCCAGAAGCAGCATATTCTGAAGACGGATCCCGTTTTCAAGTCTGGAGATCGCACCCATGATATGGTCGCTAAGGGAAAAATAAATACTGTCATTTAATTTCATCCCCTCTTTTTCCTTCACATCATTTACAAAAGCTTCCACAAAATCCAGATATTTTTCCGGAATAGCAGTCAGATAACCCTGTATCTCCTTGCTGATCTGGGCATTTTCCGCAGTAAAGATTTTCTCGATCCTGGACTCCTCCACTTGCTGTCCTTTCTTTTTCTGAAAGGCAATTCCGCAGCCCTTTACAATAACTTCATGTCCCTGTCCATCCCTGGACAGTATCAGATTATTATTCAAAATCTTATGGATAACCATAGTCCTGTTCCCCCGCTGCCAAACAAATAAAAAAAGACCATTACAGTATATAGAAAACCTATTCCTATACTACTATAAGGTCTTGCCTGACGATAAATAAATATTTCAGTAACAATCCTTCTGATTCGTAACTATTTAATAACTGTACGTAATAGTATCAGAAAAAATATATGTTGTCTATCTGGAATATTTAATAAAATATTTATAATATTTTTGTGAACTTTGACAAAATCCCCTGATGATCCTGCCATACGGATCAACGGGGGATTTTCTGTTCAGCTTTTTATTCTTCAAATCTCTTTTCCCTTTGTCGCAACGGCATGTACAACAAACGGTACAAACAATGTAATAAACGCCGCATATCCAAGGTATGCATATCCCTTTTTAACAACTGTCATCAGACCGAACTGTGCGATGGCAAATGCCAGGAATGTAAAGATCGCTGTGAAAACTGCATTTCTTCCAAGGTGTCCCTGCGCTTTTTTCGCCGAGCTGTCCATACGGCGCTCCACTGCATTTACACAGCGGGTCACAATACCGGAGATCATATTTACTGCTGTGGAGATAGCTCCAAGGATGATCAGCAGAGAAATGATCGGTGTCAGGATACCGGCGCCTACACCGTTCTGGACCAGTACCAGCATCGGTACCGATGCAGATGCCAGTTCATTTACATATGCAATGGCAAGAAGTCCGAGGATGGAAAGTTCCATTGCACAGAAGTTGCATACAAACATCCAGATCGCTGCTTTGTTGATCTGTTTTTTATCGGTTACATCTTCCATATGCTGGTACATAACAGATACAGAAGCCAGCTGGAAGAAGAAGTAAAGGACTGCTGAATAAAGAGCCGGTCCAAAAGCTCCGCTCTCGGAGGAAAGTACGGTCATTTCTCCGGAGGACATGGTATGGATGGAAGCTGTGATGTCGCCCCACTGTGCGATGATATTCGGAACCAGTACAAGTACCAGACCGATGATGATCAGTACACTTAAAGTAGAAGCACATTTTCTTACAACATTGGTTCCGAAAAGTGCGATCACGAAAATAAATGCTGCAATGATCAGAGTACAGAGCCAGTAAGGAATTCCAAACAGAGTCTGCAGTGTGGAACCGCCTGTTGCAAAAGCAGCTGCAGATGCAGTTCCGATCATGATCAGGTAACAGATCTCATAGAGGTTGGACATAACCGGTTTGGTTTTTCCATAGAGCTGTCGGAAAAGCTTCTGTAATCGTAGGTTTTATGTTTGTAAGCGTAGCTCATTCCATACCAGAAAAACAGTGCATACAATCCCTGTGTCACTGCCGGCAGGATCAGACACCAGATACCGTAGTTGATAAAGTACTGATAGATCTGCGCTCCTGATGCGAATCCGCCTCCGAACTGTGTGGTAAATGCGACGAACGCAAGTCCCATAGCCAGAGGCATTTTACTTTGTAATGATTTATTCTGACTCATCTCTCTTTCCCCCATTTTTTATTTATTATATTCGATGACTTTTCCCGGATTCAGGATCAGTTTATCATCGAAAGCCAGCTTGATGGCTTTATAAAGAGCGATCATTCTCGGGCCAGCAAACTCTTCCAGGAATTCCAGACGTCCGTTTCCGATACCATGCTCACCGGAAAGCTGGCCGCCCAGTTCTTTGGACAGTGCATACAGCTCTACCAGACTTGCGTGGGTGGCTTCTTTCCACTCCTGGTCGCTCATTTCCGGTCCACGGAGCATCTCTGTATGGATGTTACCGTCTCCGCAGTGTCCGCAAGGCTCTACACGGATTCCGTGTGCGCTTGCAATCTTTTTGGCTGCTTTTACATACTCTGCGATCCTTGCTCGTGGAACAACTACGTCACACTCTTCCTGTGCGACAGAATCGGCTTTCATTCCTTCCAAGATTCCGCCTCGGACACTCCATACAGCACCTGCGCGCTCCGGCGTACCTGCAATACAGCAGTCCAGGGCTCCGTTTGCAAGGGCAGCTTCCGCTGCTGCCTCCACCGCGCTGTCCAGCTCCTGTTTGCTGGAGGCATCGTACATAACGATCAGTACTGCTTCGCCCTGTTTCACCGGGAACATTTTGTTCAGATTTCGTTCTACGATGTCGATCAGTTCTCTTTCCAGGAACTCGATGGCTGTGGGTACAAATGGCAGTTCCAGAACCTTCGGAACCATGTCTGCACATTCCTCAAGGCTCTTAAACGGCATGACAAGAGTGCAGGTACAAGTCGGTGCAGGAAGAAGTTTCAAAGTTACCTGTGTAAGGATACATAAGGTTCCCTCTGATCCGATCACCAGATCTTTCACATCATATCCGGTTGTGTTCTTTACAACATTAGATGAAAAGTTCATGATAGATCCATCCGGCATAACGGCTTCGATGCAGCGCACAAAATCTCTGGTCAGTCCATAACGTACTGCCTTCATACCACCTGCATTTGTAATAACGTTTCCACCGATGGAAGCTGTTTTTTCACCCGGATCCGGCGGGTAAAAAAGTCCGCCTGCCGCTGCTGCCGCCTGGATATCAATAAGAAGCGCTCCCGGCTCAGCTGTGATGGTCTGGTTCTTTCTGTCAATTGGAAAAATCTTGTTCATTCTCATGACGGATAACATGATTCCGCCATATTTACAGGTGGCTCCACCTGCCAGTCCGGTTCCTGCTCCACGGCATACAACCGGGATATTTTCTTTGTATGCGTAAGCCATGATAGCGGAGATTTCTTCTTTATTCAGAACCTCCACATAGAGTTCCGGAGGAAAAACTCCGTACTCCGGCATCTCATCACGGTAATATTCTTTTGCGATCTCATCGCCGACCCATACACGATCTGAAGCAGTCACAGAACGGATGTAGTCAAAATCTTCTGAAGTCATTTTTTTATATGGATATGCCATGACTTAATCCTCCTTCCGATTCCTGATCAGTTCTGTCAGCTCCGGCACAACCTGATACAGATCATCTACAATACAGTAATCCGCAACATTAAAGATCTGTGCTTCCGGATCATTGTTGATCGCTACGATACAGTCCGATCCGGTCATACAGGAAGTAAACTGGATGGCTCCGGATACACCACAGGTGATAATCAGCTTCGGACGGACGGTTCTTCCGGAAAGTCCGATCTGATGTGCAACATCTCCGAATCCGTTTTCTACCATAGGACGGGTGAAGGCAAGCTGTCCGCCAAGGGCATCTGCCAGTTCCCGGCACATTTCCACATCCTTTTCATTCCGGACACCACGGCCTGCTACTACCAGAACATCCTCTTCCTCAAGGCTCTTTACCTTATCAATGACCCTGGATGACAGAATCTTGATCCTGGAATCTGCCATTTTTTCATTTACCGGACATACAACCACCTGACCATGCGGATTTTTTACTTTTTCTGCCTTGTCCATAACCTTATAACGGACCGTGGCAAACTGTGGCCTTGATTTGGTGATGCCGATCTGAGCCATGATATTTCCGCCGAAAGCCGGTCTGATCTGGATCATATCGGTGTTGGAACGGATATCCAGAGTTGTGCAGTCTGCAGTCAGTCCCGTATGGAATCTGGTGGAAAGCCTCGGTGCAAGGGAACGCCCCAGCGCAGTAGCTCCGATCAGCACAGAGCTTGGTTTGTTTGCTGCGATACAGTCTGCAACTGCGTCTGTATAACAGTCTGCGCGGAAGCCTTCGAAGCCTTCATGCTCATATACGTACACATTGTCTACGCCATACGGCAGAAGCTTTTCCGCATTTTCCTTTGTTCCTTTTCCTCCGACGATCACACAGTTAACCTGATAACCGACTTTGACAGCCATCTTTCTTGCTTCTCCGATCAGCTCAAAGGTAACCGGATGGATCTCTCCTCTCTCCTGCTCCACATAGATAAGAAAGTTTTTCCATTTATCCTTGTCAAAGGATTTCGCCTTCTGCTCAAACCGGATAGCTTTCTCCGGGCAGTTACGAACGCAAAGCCCGCACATACGACAGGCATCGCCTACAACAATTCCATTTCCCTCTATGGTGAGGGCCCCAAAAGGACATTTCTCCACGCATACTCCGCAGAGTACGCATTTGTTTATATCAAATTTTAAAAATTTCCATGTTCCGCTTCCCCCTATATGATCTTCTTTCCGGTCAGGAGAGCAACAAGCTTGTCTGCTTTTTCCTTTGCAGTTCCTTCCAGATAAACCTGTTTTTCACTTTCCTCCGGCGCAAACATTTTTTCCACAGAGGTGGGGGAACCGATCAGTCCGTAACGGCTCAGATCCTGATCCGGCATATCTTCAAAGCTTAAGATCCGTACCGGACGGTCTGAAGTTGCCTTCTTTAATAAATAGGATGGCAGACGTGGCACACAGGTATCCTTGTCAATGGTTAAAAGACATGGATACGGAATCTCGGAAACCTGGGAAACACTGACAAGATCCTGACGGACCTGAATGCTTTTTTCATTGACGTCCATGATCTCAGCTACCCATGCAGCATGTGGGATGGTCAGATGCTCTGCAATGGCCGGTCCAACCTGGGCTGTGTCACCATCTGTGGTCTGTCTTCCGCAGATGATCAGATCTGCACCGCCGATCACCTGGATTCCCTGTGCTAACGCATAAGAGGTTGCCAGAACATCCGCTCCCGCAAATTTTCGGTCTGAAAGGATCACGCCCTCATCAGCACCCATGGTATAAGCATCCCGGATCATCTCTTCCGCCTGAGGCGGTCCCATAGTAAGAACGGTTACAGTTCCGCCTGTTTTTTCCCGGATCGCAAGGGCTGTTTCCAATGCAAACAGATCATATGGATTAGTCCTTGTCTCACCGGACATTCGTTTCATGGCACCGGTTTCCGGATCGATATCAACCTTGGAAGTTGCCGGTACCTGCTTCATACATACAACGATCTTCATTTTCTATCTTCTTTCCTGTATTTTCACTTTTATTTTTTGCTTTAAAACGTTAAACAGCTGTATAAGTATAGCATTAACGTGGTGTAAAGTCGAGAGGGTTTTGGTAAATTCTGCACAAAAAAGCATTGAAAAAACTTTTAAGCATGCTATAATTACTCTCCGTTATCAAATAAAGCAGACATATGAATCTTTACAATATCACATCGATCAAGGAGCATATATGTAATGGAAGACATCCGTGCAATCTACAGAATTTTCAACAATCTAAAATATGAAATGGAAAATAATGGATGGGTCTATCAGTGGCATTTAGGCGATGAACCTATAAAAGTAACTCACAAATTTAACCCTCCTGTAACACCTGAAGAATTTCAGCTGTTTGAAAAATATTTTCCCAATATGAAACTTCCTGCCTCATACAAAGCTTTTTTATCCTGCTCAAATGGCATGGAACTTTTTTGCGGAGAGGAAGGCAGTTCTTTAGTCAGCTGTACCATTTATTCTTTAAAAAGAGCGCTCAAAGAAAAGGAATCTTGGAATAGTACGCCTATTTTATCTGATCCGGAGTTTACATATCATCTTCCTGTTCTTTGCTTACAGGACATCGGCGATATAACCATGGATCTTCAGGCTGTATCAGAAGGCAGAGACGATTACCTATGCTATCCAGCTCCAGATACTGATCGTTTTAATATCCCTTTTAATGAATGGCTGGAAAGATATATCGTATGCCAGGGGCATGAATTCTGGTATTTCTTGAATCCATAAAACAGAAATTTTATGAATATTTTTCGTAAAAATACCCCGAAGCCTTACGGTTCCGGGGTATCTTACGTTTGGACACAATGTACCTTGCGGTACTCAATATATATTAAATTAGGATGTTATACTAATTAACGGTTACTCGATAACTGTAGCAACACGTCCTGATCCTACAGTACGTCCACCCTCGCGATACTTTAATCCCGTTTTACCTCATATTTTTTATGGTTTTCTATCCAAAATACAGTGAAAAACGGCTGATTTGCACCATCTATTTTTATTTGCCTGATTTCTTGGCACCGTTTTGGCACCGGAATCCCTGGTCGAAAAGATTCTTTTTCTACAGTTGCCCTACTCTCATCTGTCAACTTCATATTGCGCCGACAGTTTCAGGCGGTTATA
>ENA-OQDM01001150-OQDM01001150.1-human-gut-metagenome-genome-assembly--contig:-NODE-1150-length-11431-cov-1.658882_pt1 | contig 11431 bp, 11 predicted proteins | sample MGYA00242772_ERZ504605 | MGnify/ENA primary metagenome ERZ504605 (study PRJEB26092, sample SAMD00036348) | human gut metagenome | host: Homo sapiens | study: EMG produced TPA metagenomics assembly of... | reverse complement strand
TAAAGATAGTGTACATTATAGCCATACCCCTGCTGCCCAAAACCGCCAAAAATTATTAAGATCCTGACGGATCTGAGAAGCTGTGGTATGCATCTTTTTACTTAATTCATTGGAAGAAATACGTTCTACATTATCTTCCATCAGCTCTCCTAAGTAGCGGTAATAGCGTGGCAGACGCTTAATCACCGCTTTCGAGATTTGTTTTGTCTCCACGATAGTTTTCCTCCTTACCTTACACTAGGTTAATTATAACGAATTGACATTTTCCTGTCAATTAAAGTTGTCTATTCTGTACAAATTTCTTTATATTTTTCTAATAATTGATTTTTTCTTTGAAATCCCGGCAGTTTCCGTTATAATAGGTGGAGGATTTTTCCCTGTTCAGACATAAACAGGGGTGATTCTTTATACAGGAGGACAGTTTTTATGATTTTATCATGTCAGAATATATGCAAGGCCTTTGGCGAAAAAGTAATTTTAAATGATGCATCCTTTCACATTGAAGATCGTGAAAAGGCTGCTCTGATCGGCTGCAACGGTGCAGGAAAGACCACACTGCTGCGGATCATCATGCAGGAGCTTTCTGCTGATTCCGGTACCGTGGTGCTTGCCCGGGATAAAAATATCGGCTATCTTGCCCAGTACCAGGATATCCACGGACATCATACCATCTACGAGGAGCTTCTTACCACCAAGCAGCACATCATCGATATGGAACGCCGTATCCGCAATATGGAACAGGAAATGAACACGGTGACCGGTGATGAGCTGAACCGTCTGATGGAAACCTATACCCGCCTGACCCATCAGTTTGAGCTGGAGAACGGATACGCTTACAAAAGTGAGCTGACCGGTGTCTTAAAGGGTCTCGGCTTCACGGAGGAAGATTATGACAAGCAGATCGAAACTCTTTCCGGCGGTCAGAAAACACGCGTGGCGCTGGGCAAGATGCTTCTTTCCAAGCCGGATATCCTGCTTCTGGATGAGCCAACCAATCATCTGGATATGGAAAGCATCTCCTGGCTGGAAACTTATCTTCTGAATTATCCGGGAGCTGTTTTTATCGTCTCCCATGACCGTTATTTTCTGGATAAGGTGGTCACCAAGGTCATTGAGATCGAAGCCGGACAGACCCGCGTATACAGCGGCAACTACTCTGCCTATGCTCTCAAGAAGGCTCAGCTTCGTGACGCGCAGTACAAGGCATACTTAAATCAGCAGCGGGATATCAAGCATCAGGAAGCCGTTATCGCCAAGCTGAAATCCTTTAATCGTGAAAAATCCATCAAGCGTGCGGAAAGCCGTGAAAAAATGCTGGACCGTGTACAGAGGATTGAAAAACCTCTTGAGCTCCAGGACCGGATGCGTATCTCGCTGGAACCACGGGTGTTAAGCGGAAACGATGTACTCCACGTGGAAGCGCTTTCCAAGGCCTTTCCGGGACAGACCCTGTTCTCCGATATCTCCTTTGATATCAAACGCGGCGAGCGTGTGGCACTGATCGGAAACAACGGAACCGGAAAGACCACCATGCTGAAGATCATCAACGGTCTTATTGAGGCAGATGCCGGCAAATTTTCCCTTGGTTCCAAGGTGCAGATCGGTTATTACGATCAGGAACATCATGTTCTGCATATGGACAAGACAATTTTCCAGGAAATCTCCGATACTTATCCGGCTCTCACAGAGACCGAGATCCGAAATATGCTTGCTGCATTTCTCTTTACCGGAGATGATGTTTTCAAGGAGATCTCCGCACTTTCCGGTGGAGAAAGAGGCCGTGTTTCCCTTGCAAAGCTGATGCTTTCCGAAGCCAACTTCCTGATCCTTGACGAGCCTACCAACCATCTGGATATTGCCTCCAAGGAGATCCTGGAGGAAGCACTGGTCAGCTACACCGGTACAGTCCTTTATGTATCCCATGACCGTTACTTTATCAATCAGACTGCGACCAGGATCATGGAGCTGACAAACCAGGCAGTGGTAAATTACATCGGTGATTATGATTACTATCTGGAAAAGAAGGAGGAGCTGACCAGTACCTATGCACCGGGAAGCACTTCTCCGGAGGCACCTGCCGAAGAAAAATCGGTTTCCGAGAACAAGCTTTCCTGGCAGCAGATGAAGGAAGAACAGGCAAAGAAACGAAAACGGGAAGCCGAGCTGAAAAAAGTCGAAGCCCGTATCGAAGAGCTGGAAACAAGAGACAGTGAGATTGACGAAACCATGGTCCTTCCGGATGTCTGCACCAATGTAGCGGAATGTACAAAGCTGAGCCGCGAAAAAGCAGCCATCGCTGAAGAACTGGAAGAGCTTTATGAAAAATGGGAAGAGCTGGCCTGACGGTCAGCTCTTTTTTATCCCCTTATGTTTTTATGGAAGCAGCATGCCGAGATGCTGTTCAAAGCATACGCCATCGTTACGGTCTGTTCCTTCCTCCACCGCATCCCGGATCGATGCCGAGATAAAATCCACGGCCAGCTCTGCACAGGTTTTCATGGAATATCTTTTTACCAGCCCTGCACTGAGCACGGATGCAAAAAGATCTCCTGTCCCGGAATAGCTTCCGCCGGATTTCTCTGCAAATACCCAGGAGCTGTTTCCGTTTTCCAGGACAAGATTTCCCATTTTCAGAGACTGCCCCTCCTCCCTGTGATCCACTCCGGTGATCACAACGGCAGGAAGTGAAAATTTCCGGGCAAGTCCGCATCCGATCTCCCGGATCTCTTCCATCCGCCGGGCCTCTGATGCCTTTTGCAGTTCCTTCCAGATCTCCTCCATTTTTTCTTTTCCGTAGAGAAGAAGGAGGGCTTCCGTAAGGTCGGTGTGATCACATAGGAACGTCGTGTCAGTTCGCAGAACCGGCTGCGGAGTTCTTCTGTATAGATCGGATAAACCGCGCCGTCATCCCCCATCACCGGATCTGTAAGGATCAGAGTATCCTTCCCTGCAAACGCATCCATAAATTTCAGGATCCTGTCTGCCTGCTTATCGTCAGAAAGAAATCCTGTATAGATCCCATCCGGGAAAAATCCTCTTTTTTTCCACTGCTCCATATATGGTTCCATATGCTCTGTGAAATCCTCACAGAAATAACTTTCATAACCGGTCTGGTTGCTTAAAACAGCGGTGGGAAGTGGACACGCCTGGACTCCCATCACCGAGATCACCGGGATCGCTGCTGTCAGTGAACATTTCCCCAGCCCGGAAAGATCATTGATCACTGCTATTTTTTCATGGTAATTCTCCAGTCTTGAGTTTTTTTCTGTAATATTATAGAATGAACTGTCAGGTTTACGCAATCATTTTTGGAAGGAAATCATCATACTTATGTTAAATATATCTGCAGAACACAAAAAAGAACACCTTTATCTGGAGGTTTATCACTATTACCGGAAGCTGATCCTGGAAGGCCGTCTCCTTCCCGGAAGCAAAATGCCCTCCCTTCGCAAATGCGCCCAGGAGCTGAAGCTGAGCCGTACCACCATCGAAAATGCCTATCTTCTGCTGGCAGCAGACGGCTATATCATCGCTAGGGCACAAAGCGGCTATTATGTCACCGGCATTGCTTCCAAGCAGCATCTGCTCACCCCCGAAAAACAGGATAAGGATATCACGCCCTGCCTTTATGATTTTGCTTCTTCCGGTGTTGACCGGGAAAGCTTTCGTTTTGATCTGTGGCAGCGTTACATCAAAAGCGCCCTCCGCCAGGGCGACCGTATGCTTTCTTATGGCGAGCCCCAGGGCGAAAGCGATTTCCGGGAGGTTCTCGCAGACTATATCCGGGAACGCAGAAATGTGATCTGCTCCCCGGATGACATTGTAGTAGGGGCCGGTCTCCAGCCCCTTCTCCAGATCCTCTGCCCTCTGATCCATGAACGGAAAACCGTTTCGTTCCCTACACCGTCCTTCACCGCATGCAGCACCATCTTTCAGGATTACGGCTTTGATGTCCATTACCGGGACAAAAGCTGCGATGTGATCTATGTTTCTCCTGCTCACATGACAAAATGGGGCGAGATCATGCCGGTAAAACGACGCCTGGAGCTGATCCGTCATGCGGAGATCAATGACCATCTGATCATTGAGGATGATTTCGAAAATGAATTTGTTTATTTCCAGAAGCCAACGCCTTCACTTTTTGGTCTTGCAGGCGGTGAAAACGTTGTCTATATCGGTTCCTTTTCCAGGCTGCTGCTGCCCTCCATCCGTGTCAGCTTCATGGTACTGCCACGCTCTCTCCGGGAAAAATATAAAAAAAGCAGCCTTTTATAATCAGACTGCTTCCAAGGCAGAACAGATCGCGCTCTGCCAGTTTATCCGCGACGGGCATATGGCTTCCCAGACAAGAAAACTCCGCCGCCTTTATTCCCAGAAGCTGAAGGCTCTTTCCCAGGCTGTCCGGGAGACCTTCGGCCAGGACTGCCAGATCCAGACAGGAGCCGCAGGAACCAGCCTTGCCCTTACTCTCCCCTGTTCTCTCACAGGCAGTGAACTGACAGACAGAGCCCGGAACCGTGGTCTGGGACTGGAGGTTCTCAGAGAAAACGGAGCCGAGGTCACCCTGGTCCTCTCCTGCTCCTCCATTCCATCCAAGGATTTTCTGCCTGCCTGTCAGCTTCTGAAGGAGGTTATCGGCTCCTAATCTCTCCGGTTATCGATCATGTAGAGCAGGGCATTTACAATGCACGCAGCAATGTTGCTTCCACCCTTGCGTCCTTTTGCCACAATATAAGGCACATCTGCGTGCATGATCAGCTCCTTTGACTGCACAACATTCACAAATCCTACCGGCACACCGATGATCAGCTCAGGAGAAAGCTTTCCGTTCTCAATAAGCTCATAAAGACGTACCAGTGCGGTAGGTGCGTTTCCGATGGCAAAGATCAGCTTTTTATCCATCTCTGCTGCCTTGTCCATGCTGGCTGTGGCTCTGGTAGTCCCGTTCTTTTTTGCAAGGGCAGCCACATCCTCATCGGACATGAAGCAGTAAGCCTCACCGCCGTAGCGGGCAAGTGCACGCTTGTTAATCCCGGCCTTTGCCATCTGGGTATCTGTGACGATGCAGGCACCGTTGCGGATGGCGTCCATTGCCTTCTCCACTGCCCCCTCCGAGAAGCAGAGATTTTTTGCATAATCAAAATCTGCGCTTGTGTGGATGCAGCGTTTTACGATCAGCTCGGTTCCCGGGATCAGGGGAGTATCCCCAAGCTCTTCTGTGATGATCTCAAAGCTTCTTTTTTCGATCTCCAGGGGTTTTACATTTTCAAGCTCTACTTTCATTTCTATTCTTCCTCCGTAATCCCGTTTTCCAGTATCTCATAGATTTTTTTCATATCCAGATGCTTCCGCAGCTCTGCAGCCAGGATATCATACTGCTGTTCCTTAAATGCCGCAAAATCCACGCCTGTCATATTTTCCACATCAATACCTTTTTTCTCGCCGATCACGCGTATGATCGCCTCTGCAGATGCTTCCTTATCGAAAACGCCGTGGATATAGGTTCCGCACACATTTCCCGCAAAAGCACCCTCTTCTTTTTTCTTACCGCTGACGCTGTCTGTGATCTTCGTTGCTGTTCCTGCATTCTCCTTCAGGATACTTTCGCCCATATGGATCTCATAGCCCTCGATCTCCGCACCGGAAAGAGGAGCAAACACACCGGACAGCTGACCGAAATGCCCCTGCACCCTGGTCCTGGTTTTCTTTTCGGCAAATACCGTTTCCATGGGAAGAAGTCCCATTCCTTTCATGGAACCGCCATTTTCAACTCCATGAGGGTCGCTTAAGGTTTCACCCAGCATCTGATAGCCACCGCAGACACCAAAGATCAGCTTGCCTCTGGAGGCTTCCTTGAGAACTGCTGCCTCCATTCCGCTTTCCCGCATCCAGATCAGATCACCCATGGTGTTCTTGGTTCCAGGAAGGATGATCATGTCCGGAGAGTGAAGATCTCTCGGGTGTTTTACATAGCGGAGAGAAACTCCGGGAATGCTCTCAAAAGGATTAAAATCCGTAAAGTTGGAAATCCTTGGTGTACGGATCACCGCGATATCAATGACACCTGCTTCCTGCTTCCGGTCAAAACGCTCCGTCAGGCTGTCCTCATCCTCCACCTGGATATCCAGATAAGGCGCCACACCCACCACCGGGATCCCGCTTCTTTCCTCAAGCATGACAACACCAGGATCCAGAATAGTCTTATCTCCGCGGAATTTGTTGATGATCAGCCCCTTTACCATAGCCTTCTCATCATCCTCCAGAAGCTCCACCGTACCGATCAGCTGGGCGAAAACGCCTCCACGGTCAATATCACCCACAAGAAGGACCGGTGCCTTGGCCATCTTTGCCATCCCCCATATTTACAATATCCTCGTCCTTGAGATTGATCTCGGCAGGGCTTCCCGCACCTTCGATGACAATGATATCATTTTCTGCTGCAAGAGCGTTGTATGCCTTCATCACATCCGGAACCAGGGTCTTCTTATATTTGAAATAATCCCTGGCACTCATAGTTCCAAGAACTTCTCCGTTTACGATCACCTGGGAGCCTACATCATTGGTAGGCTTCAGAAGAATCGGATTCATCAGGACAGACGGCCTGATCCCGGCTGCCTCTGCCTGCATGACCTGGGCCCGCCCCATCTCAAGACCATCCTCTGTAATAAAGGAATTCAGTGCCATATTTTGTGATTTAAAAGGAGCCACACGATATCCATCCTGCTTAAAGATCCTGCAAAGTCCCGCAGCCAGCAGGCTTTTTCCGGCATTGGACATGGTTCCCTGCACCATTATTGCTTTTGCCATAATATACCTCCCTCAAGTACTTCAATCAGTTTTACATTTTCTTCATGGCGCTTTACCGCGATCCGATAATACCCCTTTGTAAGTCCCGGATAATTGCTGCAGTCACGGATCAGGATTCGTTTCCGCAGACAGAAGTCAAACAGCTCCTCCGGTCCTTTAAAGAAAATATAATTTGCTTCCGACGGAAATACTTTATACCCAATGCGGACCAGCTCATCCTTCAGCACTGTGCCTCCCGAAAAACAAGCTGTCTTCCCTCCTCTACATATTCCGTCTCTGTAAGTGCCTGGAGCCCGGCTGCCTGGGCCATGGTGGAAACATTCCATGGCTGAACGCAGAGCTCCATCCTTTCCATCAGCTTTCTGTCAGAACAGAGGCCATAGCCCAGCCGCACCCCGGCCATGGCATATCTTTTTGTAAATGCCTTCAGGATAAAAAGATTATTGAATCCGGAAAGAGAACGCTTCAGAGAATACTCTTCCGGGTCCTTTACAAAATCAAGGAAACATTCATCTATCACCAGCAGGATATCCAGCTTTCTGCATTTTTCCAGGATCCTTTTCAGAAGCCTGTGGGGGATCAGCATGCCGGTAGGATTGTTGGGGTTACATAAGAAAGCCATATCCAGTCCCTTATGGAGGATATCCAGATATGCTTCACTGAGCACAAAACCGTCATTTTCCGTCAGCATGTAATATTCCAGCTCACAGCCTGTGCTGGCCAGAGCCTGTCCGTATTCCGCAAAAGTAGGCGCCGGGATCAGAGCCCGCTTTGGCTTTACTGCATGACAAAGCGTAAAGATCACTTCTGCCGCTCCGTTACCGCATATTACCTCTTCCGCTTTTACCCCTTCCGATTCTGCGATCCTTTCCCTGAGAACGCCGCATCCCACCTGGGGATACTGTGCAATATGATCCAGACTGTGGATAATGGCCTGCTTCACACTTTCCGGTGTTCCCAAAGGATTCAGATTTGCCGAAAAATCCAGGCAGTCTTTGTGTTTATATACGTCTCCTCCATGTATGTGTTTTGTCATTGGTCATTCTCCTGTCTGTATTTATTGTTACCTTAATAACCCGAACCGGATGCCCGCACTGAGCAGTCCAAAAACCACCACACCCAGTATGGATGCGGCGTACATCAGCCGGTTAGCTCTTTTGATATCCTCCGGCTCCACCGGACGGATCGGATCCCCGATCGTGGGTTTTTCATATAATTTTCCGAAATAATATGCATTTCCCGCAAGCTGTACATCCAGCGCTCCGGCCATGGCAGCCTCTGTCTGGGCTGAGTTGGGGCTTGCATGATTTCTCCGGTCACGTTTGTAGATCTTTGCCGCGTTTTTTATATCCATTCCTGTAAAAACAGTTCCTGCCACCATCAGCCATCCGGAAATCCTGGCAGGGATATAATTGGCCACATCATCCAGCTTTGCCGCAACACGGCCGAAATAAAGATATTTGTCATTTTTATATCCAAGCATGGAATCCATGGTATTGATGCCCTTGTACAGAAACATCAGCGGCACCCCGCCGACAGCCATATAAAGCATGGGGGCGATCACGCCGTCGGATGCATTTTCCGCAACTGTTTCCACTGCAGCCTTTGTCACACCTGTTTCCGTAAGCTCTCTGGTATCACGGCCTACGATCATGGACACCGCATAGCGTGCCTCCTCCAGAGTTCCGTTTTTCAGCCGGTCATAAACCTTCATACTCTCGTCTTTTAAGGAACGGGTAGCAAGAAGCTGATAGCACCAGAACACCTCCAGCACAAATCCCGCCACCGGCAGATACCGGTAAAGATAGTGAAGCACCAGAAGCGGCACCCCACCGCTGAACAGACAGACAATCACTACGATCAGAAAGCCTCCTGTCAGCTCACCGCCGTGATTTTTCGGAAAAATCTTCCGGATCACTTTTTCCAGCACTGCGATCAGATTGCCGATGACGCAGATCGGATGATAAAGCCATCTGGGATCTCCGATCAGAAGATCCAGCACAAATCCTATGACCAGTACAGGAAGACTATATTTCAGCATCTTTTTTCTGCCTCCGTTCCTTCTTATATTCCAGTGCGTTCTTCAGAAAACGTGCCGGAACCCTGGGATTTCCGTAATAATAAAGATGAGGAAATCCTGCCATCAGCCTGTCCCGGTCATGGATACAATCCCATCCTCTTTTAGATGCCGGCTTTGCCGCATGAAAATCCTCTCCGCAATCTGTGGAATCAAAATAATGGAATTCATGAGCCGGGATCTCACCAAGTCCGGTATCCTGTTTTTCCGTAAGGGTGATATAACCGAACCGGTTCAGCTTCGGTGTCCGGTAAGCCCTTCCAGGGATCACCCCCGCAAACCCTGCGCTGCTTTCCTTCCATATCCTCCATTTCCTGATGAAGATACATGAATCCGCCGCATTCTGCCAGACAGGGCATTCCGTCCAGGATAACTTCCCGGATCCGGGTGCACATTTCCTGATTTTCTTCCAGCGCCTCCCCGTTTAATTCCGGGTAACCGCCGCTTAAAAGAAGCCCGTCCAGATCCTCCGGAAGCTCTCTGTCATGAATGGGTGAAAAACGTACCAGCTCCGCTCCCATCTGCTCCAGAAGATTTAAATTATCCGCATAGAAAAAGCAGAAGCTTCATCATCCGCCACACCGATCCGTACCTTTTCCTCTGTCCGGTACCCGAAGGCAGTATCCCTCTGTATAAGCATTTCCGGCTCCGGCGCCGCAAGCTCCGGTGCTCCCCCTGCAAGCTCCAGGATCCCATCGATATCCAACGTTTTCTCCAGCACCTCGGAAAGCTTCTGCAGACGGCTTTTCAGCTCCGGGATCTCCTCCGGAAGCACCAGTCCCAGATGACGGCTTTCGATCACACAGTCCTCCACCTTCGGAACATATCCCAGTACCTTTACGGAAAGCTCCTCTTCCAGAAGCTTTTTCATTCTGGGATACAGCATGGGAGACATCTGGTTAAAGATCACGCCGCAGATATGGCTGTCCTTTTTGTATTCCAGAAAGCCCTTTACATAGGCAGCCAGGGAAACACTCATGCCACGGCTGTTTACGATCAGGATCACCGGTGTATCTGTGGTGGAGGCCAGATCATAGGCACTGGCTCTGGAGGTGATCCCTCCTACACCGTCATAGTACCCCATGACTCCCTCCATCACTGCAATTTCACAGTCCGATGCGTTCTTTGCCAGAAGATACCGGGTCCTGTCTCCATCTGTAAAAAACGTATCCAGGTTTCGGGATCTTGTACCGATCACGCGGCTGTGGAACATGGGATCTATGTAATCCGGGCCGCATTTAAAAGAAGCTACCTTAAGGCCACGGTTCACCAGCGCCTGAAGAAGCCCGCAGGTGATCAGGGTTTTTCCGCTTCCGCTGGCACCTGCCGCAAGAAGTATTCTCGGGATCTTCACCTAAATCTCCTCCCCTCTTCCGCTGCAGGAAATGATATAGATCGGATTCTCACCCATCATCATATGATACCTTCCGATAGATTTTGATCTTGCCGCAGACAGCTGTACGATATCCACATCTGTCAGGCTGAAATCTCGTATGGCATTCATGGCTTCTGTCACGGTCTCCAGAGTGATACAGTTGATCACGATCCGTACTTCCGGATTTTTGTCCAGAAGAAGCCGGATGATCTCATTCATGTTTCCGGAAGACCCGCCGATAAAAGCATGTGTCGGAGCAGGCAGCTCCACCATAGCTTCCGGTGCAGTACCCGGTACGATCTCCAGATTATCTGCGGCAAATTTCCGCTTGTTCTCCTTAAGAAGAGCAAGGGCATCCTCCTTTTTCTCGATGGCATAGACCTGCCCCTTCCAGGCACGCAGCGCCATCTCAACGGAAACCGAGCCTGTGCCCGCTCCCACATCATAGCAGACAGAATCCTCCTGAAGACGAAGCTTGGACAGAGAAACCGTACGCACCTCTTCCTTTGTCATAGGCGCCTTCCCACGGAGAAATTCCTCATCACAGATCCCGTGAACTGCGGGCAAAGGTTCTGCCTTTTCATTGCACGCAGTTACCACGCTTAATGCATCTCCCCGGTATTCTGTAAGATCTGCTGCCCTGGCATGAAAGATCTTTTCATTTTCGTAGGAAAGATTTTCGCCTACATAAAGAGTCACATCACCCATTCCATACTCAACCAGACGAGAAGCCAGACGAGCTACCCCATCCTCTGTTCCCAGAATGGAAAAGGCCTTGGGGTTATGTCGGATCAGGGAGATCAGATTGCAGTCTCTTCCATGAGCGCTGACGATCCTGGCATCATCCCAGGAAAGACCGATCTTCGCCATAAAATAAACAACAGAAGAAATCCCACAGATCACCTGGACATCGCCATCCAGAAGATCCATCAGCTTCCTTGCGCCGCTGTAGAAGCCCACATCTCCGGAAAGGGCAATGGCAACGGTACGGTACTGTGGATGTGCCTTGATATACTCCACGATCTTATCACTGCGGTACTCATGGAGAACCATCTGTCCGGGCCTCTGTACGGCATCTGTCATACGCTTTGCACCGATCAGAAGCTCCGCCTCATCAAAGGCCTTCTTTCCTTCCAGAGTCAGAGTTTTTTCCGCACCCATGCCGATGCCCA
>ENA-OQDM01001148-OQDM01001148.1-human-gut-metagenome-genome-assembly--contig:-NODE-1148-length-11448-cov-2.524689_pt1 | contig 11448 bp, 13 predicted proteins | sample MGYA00242772_ERZ504605 | MGnify/ENA primary metagenome ERZ504605 (study PRJEB26092, sample SAMD00036348) | human gut metagenome | host: Homo sapiens | study: EMG produced TPA metagenomics assembly of... | reverse complement strand
CTTCACATTCAGAATGTCGTAGTTGTAAGGAACCTGAACGGTGTAGCTATTGCCCTCGCTGTCATCCGGGTTTCCGTCCGATAGCGTAACTTCAACTTCCTCGGTGAGCGTCAGCTGATACTGGGCATCAAATACCACGCTCCAGCTCTGCCTGGGCGCTCTGCCGGGTGTAGCCCTGCAAGACAGCGGACAGGTAGGCCGCCAGCTCATGGGGGGTCATGCCCGACATGTCGAGGTCGTAGCGGTACTCGTCATACCCCGGATGGCTGCTTTCGATGTTGTCGATCTCGACTTGCAGCGCCGCTTCCTTGGCAGCGTAGTCCGCCTCCACCGCCACCAGCTCCGGGTCATCCGACGGATAGGTGGTGCCGGACACCACAGAACCGATGCTCTGCGCCATCATGGAGCAGGAGGACATGGTGTTGAGCAGCATACAGACCAGCAGGAAGATCGCACCCGCAATCAAAAAGCCCTTTTTGTGGCGCATGACAAACGCGCCCGCTTGCTGGGCTTTCTCCTTGACCGCCTTGGCCGCCATGCCGGTGGCCTCCGCAGTCTTGGCGGTGTTCCCGACAGCTTGACCGGCGCGCTTGGCGGCAGCGTATTCCTTTTTTGATGGCCCTGTTTCTGCTGCCAGCGGGAGATGGGGTTGCTGGCAAGCTGGGGATTTTCCCGCAGGGACTTCTGATACAAGGCGTTCACATTGGCCTTCTCCAGCTTCTGCTCGGCCTGGGCCGCCTTGCGGTAGGGCTTCAACTTGTGGCTGCGGTAGCCTTCCCGTGCAAGCCTAACGCCGGTCTCGGCAGCCTCCTCGGACTTGTGGGCGCTCTCCACGCCCACATTGTCCTGTTCGGTCTCCCGGATTTCCTTGTGGAGCTTCCCCAGAGCGGCATTGGCGGGGGTATCCCGCACCGCATGGGACAATTTGGAGGGCGGCTTCTTCTTGTCCTCCAGCACCAGCTTGGTGGTCACTTTGCCGGTCTCCGGGTCCACCGTCTTTTGCCGGACCTGCTTTTTGGGGATTTTGGCCTGCGCCTTGTCTGCTTTGGCGGCGGCCTTGTCCGCCTTACGGATGGGCTTCTCCAGAGCCGGGTCAGCCCGTTCCTCGTCCGTAAAGCGCAGGCGCGGTTCCTTATTCAAACCATTCCCCCAACATGAGGGAGGCCGTCATGTAGCGCAGCTCCACATAGACGGCCAGCCCCACAGGGTCACGGGAGGGGTGCTGAAGCAGATGGGCGTAGATCTGCGCCACCACATTGGCCAGCAGCTCGGACTGCCCGCCCTCGAAGATGACGATGGCCGGGACGCCGTTCATGGCGCACCAGATTTCCGTCAGGCGCAGCAGGCCCGCTTCGCCGTCCTCGTTCAGCTCCGCAGCCTGATCCGCCGCCGTGCGGGTCTCGCTGACGGCATCGGCCAGCTCGGTGAGCAGCTGGGTGCGCTCACCCTCCAGGGCATCGTCAAAAAACATCATGGTATTCAGTTCGGTGTTGGGTTTCATGGTCATTCATCCTCCTTTTCAGTTCCTGGGGTTTGGTGGTCATAATGCGGTACAGCTCGGTGTTCTTGGGGAAATGGTCCACGAAAGGCAGGATCGTGGAGCCATAGAACAGCAGGCCCTCGCCCTCGCTGGAGTGGGTCACATAGGAAAGCTGGTGAGGGGAAATGCCCAGCTGCTTGGCGAGAATCTGCCGGTCCCCGCCCGCCTGGTTGAGCATATACACGAAGTCGGAGTTCTCAAAGATGTTCTCCACCTCGCGGGAAGAAAGCAAGTCTTTGACATTCTGCGTGATGCCGGTGGGGATGCCGCCCCATTTTCTGAACCGCTTCCAAATCTCCACCGTGTAGGCGGCGGTCTGTTCCTCTTTCAGCAGCAGGTGCATCTCGTCGATGTAGTAACGGGTGGACTTGTGGGCAGCGCGGTTGATGGTAACGCGGTTCCACACCTGATCCTGTACCACCAGCATACCGATTTTCTTGAGCTGCTTGCCCAGTTCCTTGATGTCATAGCAGACAATGCGGTTGTTGATGTCCACATTGCTCTGGTGGTTGAACACATTGAGGGAGCCGGTTACATAGATTTCAAGGGCCGTAGCGATATACTGGGCTTCCTTTTCCTCCTGTTCCCGAAGCAGGTTATATAGGTCCTCCAAAACCGGCATATTCTCCGGGCGCGGGTCATTGAGGTAAGTCTGATAGACCAGGCGCACACAGCGGTCGATGATGGTTTTCTGCACCGGCTGCAAGCCCTCCTTACCGCCCACGATCAGCTCACACAAGCTGAGGATAAAATCAGACTTGAGGGACAGTGGGCTTTCATCATCCGAGTAGTCCAGGTTCAGGTCCATCGGATTGATGTAGTTGGTGGAGGTAGTCGAGATCTTGATGACCTGCCCATGCAGACGCTCAACAAGAGGTGCGTACTCCGCTTCCGGGTCACAGATGATAACATCATCATTGGTAAGCAAAAAGCAGTTGGCGATTTCTCGTTTTGCGCTGAAGGACTTACCGGAACCCGGCGTACCCAAAATCAAGCCGTTGGGGTTTTTCAGCAGCTTTCTGTCTACCATGATGAGGTTGTTGGACAGGGCGTTTATGCCGTAGTACAGAGCTTCTTTGCCGTTCTGGAATAATTCCTGTGTGGTGAACGGTACAAAGATAGCCGTAGAACTGGTGGTCAGTCCTCGCTGGATCTCAATCTGATTGAGTCCCAGGGGCAGACAGCTCATCAGCCCTTCTTCCTGCTGGAAGTCCAGCCTGGTCAGCTGACAGTTATACTTCTGGGCAATGGAGCCTGCCTGGAAAATGTTGTTGCCAAGCTGACGGGGATTGTCCGCTGTGTTCAGCACCAGAAAGGTCAAAAGGAACATTCTCTCGTTGCGGCTCTGCAAATCCTGCAAGAGTTTTTTCGCTTCACTGCCGTAAGTAGCAAGGTCAGATGGAATGATGTATAGTGATAGGTAATTCTTTGAAGTTATCTCCGAATTTTCCCCCACTCCGCACCGTGCGTGCGAGTTTCCCCGCACACGGCGCTCCAACAAAATTTAGTTTGCTTTAACTACTATTTCTAAATTCTCTGCTGATAGCCTTAGAGAATTGACCTTTTTCAGTGCTTTGTCATCAAGTTTGAGAATATCAAGATATTTTGTAATCGTATCTTCTTCGGTAGCATGGATAAGTTTATGTACGTCGGATTTTAACCACACAAGATTTCTATATTCGTCCGTACCACCCAGCTTTTTAGGCTTCTTATGATGGCATTCCATGTCAAATATGCAGAGTGGTTCACCTGTTACCGCACATTTACCGTTTTGTCCTGCCATAAGTGAAATACGGTTATCGTTATATTCCACAGATTTTCCATACTCCTTTGTTTCCAATAGATGGCATTCAACTGACTTACCTGATGGGGTGATGTGTCGTGCTGTATTACTTTGATTTGCTCTTTGAGTTTGGTTTTCATTGCCTTTTTCGCTTTTTCCGAAATATTACTTTTTGATACATACTTCTTACTCTTTTTCGTCACATACAATGCAAAGCCAAGAAAATCCGTTTTCTTTTTACGGACATTTGTGATTTTGGATTTTTCAGGGCTGATTTTAAGCCCCAGTCTTTCCCAAAGCCACTCCTTTACAGCAATGAATATCTTTTTTGCTGTTTTGTAATCCCTACATAGAATCTTAAAATCATCTGCATAACGCACGAGGAAAAATTCTTTGAGGTTGGACTTCTTTAAGGCTTCATATTTTGGGGCGGGATGGAAATGGAGTTAGCAAAGGTCTCCTCCGATGCCGCAAGGTTCAAAAAGACAGCTGGAAATGAATCGAGCTGTCAAAATAATTGAGGAAATCACACCAACCCTCAAAGATTGCCGTCTTATCTTCGTTTTGGGAGAGTTGATAGTTGATGTCCTGAAACTGAATGATCTTTGTGTAGTGGCTGTCCGATATGCGGCAGATTCCGTCCGGCCACATCCGTTCATAAGGGATACTGTCCTGCGCAGATTTTCCTTTTTTGTCCGTGCGGTTGGCGCGGACAATGGCCGCTTCGATCTGCTTCTTATCGGCGCGGGACAGCTTTTTCTTTGTCTTTACCGGCTGCACAGTTTTTTCCTCGGTTTTCCCGAACATCCGATGCAGCCATTTTTTTATTGCGGTGAACAATGTCATACACCTCCTTATCGAGCATTTCCTGCCGCTTTAATACGGCATAAAAGTTATTGGTCTGGTAGGGACGCTGCTTGGGACGGATCACAGCTACTTTGAGAATGTTGCCCACGATCTTTTCAAGGGGCTGTCCATGCTTTTCGTACATAGCCAGCATAAAGAAGGGCAGCATAACCAGCATCATACACATAGCTGCCACACTGTTTCCGGTAGGTTTTCTGAGCAAAAAGAAAAGCGGTACGCCAATAAGCGCTCCGCCCGTGAAACAGATAAGCTGCCGCTTGGTCAGATTGAACATGACCTTTGTTTTGACTTTTGTTAAGTCCTTGGGTACGGGTACATAAGCCAATGTGGAAACCTCCTTCCGTTTTAGTGCGCCTGAAAGACTGATTTGGCGAGACTGCCGGTTTTGAACAGCGTAAAACATAGCAGTACGGTGTAGCCCACGCAGCTCCAGATTGCCATGATGATGTCATCTTCCAGAGCGATGTTCTGCACCAGCACAGCATAAATTGCCACGCAGACGATAATGAGAAACGCCTGAAAGCCCAGCGCCAGCAGGGATCGGAGGTAATTCTGTCCCATACCGCCCCATTCTTTACCCATCATTGCAGCCATTGGAACGGGAGCCACCGAAGTCACAAGGTAAATCTCGATCATACGGCCATAAATAACGATAAAGATACAGATATATAACGCCCACATAGTAATGCCGATAAAGAGGGATTGGAACCACAGTCCGAACAGCGGTCCCAGATCCATTTCCATCAGCCTCGGTTCCAGATCGGTCATAACTGAGGAAATGTCAATGGACGCATCCGAATTGATAATCCCTGCCGCCTGCGCCACTACGCTCTGCGCCATATCAAAGACGCCCATCACGATATTCCATGTGTTTGTGACAATGAGGATGGCGGCAGCTGATTTGAACACCCACTTGAAAATCATCCAGGTATCCACATCATGCAGGTTGTTCTTGTCTGCAATCATCTGGATCAGGTCTACGGTCATCACGATAGCCAGGATCACGCCTGCAATCGGCACCATGATGGAGTTGGACAGATTCTCAATCATGCTGAAAATACTGCCATTCCATCCCTGTGGGGTCTGGCCTACCTGTACGGATATATCCGCGACCTGCTGGTTTACACTGTCAAACATCCCCGAAAGGTTGCTCATAATGCCTCCCACCAGCATTTCTTTCAGCCAATTTGTCAGGGCTTCAAGTAAGAAATCCATACGGTGTCAACCTCCTTTCCGCCGCCCCCCGCAAAACTGCGGGAGCGGCAAGGATTTCATACGGAGACGCTTAGACAGAGAAAAGCCCGGAGAGCAGAGGTACAAGGACCATGCCTACCACGGCTACACCAGCACCGGCCATGAGCTGTTTCATACCAAAATAGGTGTAAAACTCTGCTCGATGGCGGGCGGCGGCGTGTCAAGAAATTTATGGAATTTTTTTAGAACCGCCCCGGCGGGAACAAGTCAGGCCGTGACCTGTTCCACCTCCGGGATGGGTTTGAGATTAAAATGAATTTCAATAGAAATGTGTCGTGTCTTATCGCTGTCGATGTGTTCATGGACAACGATTTCTTTAATCAGACGGTTGAGGGTGGCAGCGTCCAGCTCCGTGATGTCGGCGTATTCCTGAATGGCGTCCACCCATTGCTTGGCGTCCACGGCAAGGCGGATTTCATCAGCCAGCTTCCTGCGCCCCTGTTCAACCCGTTCCTTTAGTTCAGCCTGTTCCTTCTGCGTCTTATCCAGCATGAGATTGAAGTTTGCTTCGCTGATACGTCCGGCAACCATGTCCTCATAGAGCCGCAGCACCATTTTTTCCAGTACCTCAATCCGTTCCTCGTGCTTCGTCAGGGAACGCTCCAACGCTTCCCGCTGGCCTTTCTGCTCGGCTTCACAGGTGTTGGTAAGCCGTCCGGCAACAGCTTCCCCGTCCATCAGGGCGGCCTTCGCACATTCCCGGATTTTGTTCAGCACAAGGCGGTAAAGGGTTTCGTACTCCACACGGTGCTGGGTACAGTGCTGTTTCCCATAGGCATTATAGGTCTTACAGGAATAAATCTGCTTCGGGTGCTTGTCGTTGGTGTAGCGGATAGTCAGTGATTTCCCACACTCGCCACATTTGAGAAGCCCCGCAAACAGGCTGATTTCCCCGGTCTGGCGGGAACGCTGCCGGGATTTCAGCTTGTCCTGCACGATGTCAAAGCTCTTGCGGTCAACAATCGGCTCATGCCGTTCCTCCACCACAATCCAGTCCTGCGGCTTTTTTTCCCCGATGGTGCCGATTTTGAAGCGGTAGTCCTTCTTCTGGGAAGCGATAGCCCCGGTATAGACGGGATTCATCAGGATGTCCTTGATTACCGAAAAATCCCACATATACCGCCCGTTTACCGGGTCTTTCTTTTCCCATTTAGTGCGGACATTGCGGAAGCCCCGTTCCCGGTTCCACCATGTAGGGCAAGGCACCTTCTGTTCTTCCAGCCTGCGCCGGATAAAGTTCGGGCCGTGTCCTTCCAGCGCCCAGCGGAAGATTTGCCGGACAATGGGGGCGGTTTCCTCGTCCACCAGCAGATGGTTTTTGTCCTCCGGGTCTTTCTGATACCCGAAAGGGGCGATACAGCCGGTAAACTGGCCTTGCTGGGCTTTCAGAAGGTAAGAGGAATGTACCTTCTTGGAAATATCCTTGCTGTACATCTCGTTGAGGATGTTCTTGAACGGCGCAATGTCGTTATTCTCCCGCATGGTGTCGATACCGTCATTCATGGCGATATAGCGGACGCCGTGGCGGGGAAAGAAGTCCTCAATGAGTGTGCCGGTCTGCAAATAATTTCTGCCCAACCTCGATAAATCTTTCGTTATGACAAGGTTTATCTGCCTGCGCTCGATGGCTTTGAGCATCCGTTTCAGGTCGGGGCGCTCCATGTTCAGCCCCGTGTAGCCATCGTCCTGATAGACTGCCACAACCTCCCATCCCTGCTTTTCGCAGTATTTTTCCAGCATATCCCGCTGGTTGGCAATACTGGCGCTCTCCCCGTCAAGGTCATCGTCTTTGGAAAGCCTGCAATAGATGGCTGCCCGGAAGCTGCCTGCCAGTATTGCGTCCATGTCTGTATATTCATATCCGTTCATCATAACCGTTTACCCGCACAATCCAGACGGAACACGGTTCTTCTGAACCTCATCCTTATTATACTCTAAATCTTGTGTTTTCGCAAGATTTTCTTTGCTGGTATTCTGCCCATATTTTTGGGCAATCAGGCTCACAAAGACGTCTGTGGCGTCCAGTTCGCCGTCAAAAACTGTGGTAACATGAATCTCTGTTTTCGTTTTTGCCATAGGCAGTTATCCTCCATAATAGAATAAGCCAGACAAGGAGAAGGTCGGCAACGAAGTCCGGCAACGGGCTTCAAAAAACCTGAAAACTATCTCTGTCTGGCAGTTTGGCTCTTATTTTTATTTTCTTTTATTTTTCTGTTGTTTTGGTTGCTGATAAGGGGAAAAGCCCGCAGTTACGGGGGGTTTCCCGGCAACCGGCTCGGCAACGGGAGTGCAACAGGGTCGGCAACCGGCTGCATTTTTCAGAAGGGAAGCTCCATCTGTTCCGTGACTTCCTCAAATGGCCTTTACTTCCTCAATGCTCCGGGGCGGGGCTGCTTCTTGTATGGTCTGTTCTGCGGCCTGCCGTATCTTGGGCGGCAAGCTCTGCCATTCGTCTTTCAAGATTGCTCACTTCCTTTCCATAGTCAACGATAAGGACTGCCCGTTCCTCCATATCCGGGGAGAGCAGCACATCCAGCAGATATTCCACATGGGATTGCTTCTGCAAGGCTTCCACAAAAAGCGGGTGCCATGCTTCTTCCGGCATCTTAGGGGCATAGTCCCGTTTCCAGCGGCGCAGAAGATGGTAATAATCGGACAGCACCCGGAAGCAGTAACGCTCCATGCGGCAAAACCGCTGTTCCGGGGTTTCCTGCCGGGGTTTGGGTTTTCTCCTGCCGGGTGGTTCCCTGTCCTCATAGGGGATGGAGAACTCCTGCGCCAGCATGAGGGCGGCTTCCTTCGGACTGACAGCTTCCAGACGGGAAACAAAGTCAATCACATCCCCGTCTGCCTGACAGCCGAAACAGTGAAAGCGCCGGTCAACCTTCATGCTGGGGTTTTTATCAGCATGGAAGGGGCAGACACACATCCCGTTTCGTCCCACCCGGATTCCAAAATGCTCCGCAGCCTGCCGGGTGGTAACAGACTGCTTGACAGCTTTAAATACATTCAAATAAATCCTCCTGAAAATAAGAAAAGCGCCTGTCATTCTCGAAAAAGAAAATAGCAAGCGCCTATTAAAGTTCCATATCCTGTTTTTTCTCTGTGCGGGGCTGCTTCCGTTTCTCGGCCTGTTCTTCCCGGATACGCTGCGTCCGGCCTTTGACTGCCTGCTGGATGGACGGTTTCTTTCCCGGCTCGGCGGTCTGGCGGTACTGTTCAGACGGAAGAACCTGATTGAGCCAGTGACGCACATCCCGGAGAATCTTCACATCCTCCTGTAATGCGGACAACCGTTCCTTATATCCGGCAACTTCTCCGGCAAGCTGTGTCTGTTCCTCATTCAGCTTTTTAATGCTGTACTTCTTCTCCTTCAAATGCACCTTGAAATAACGGATAGCGGCATTATAGGCGTCCAGCTCGTCCCGATGGGCGGCGGCAAACTGTTCCCGTGGCTTCTTAAACCGGATGGCAGCATACTCCACATGAACCGGCTTATGGGCTTCAAAGTTGGCGATATGGGAAAGCAGGGTGTTGATTTCTTTCATACGCTGTTCTTTCGGCTTCATCTCTGCCCGGATGGAAACGGCCTGCCCGCTGACGGTATCCAGATAAGCGTCCAAACTCTGCACAGTGGACAGCTCCTTTTCCCGCAGATAGCGGATAGCTTCCATAACCTTGTTGAAATCGGCAACGCTGCCTGTAAGCTGGCCTTTGCTTGTCCAGCCTGTACGTTCCTCCCGGCGCAAATCCAGATATTTCCCCAGCAGCTCCGGCAGGGTGGGTTCCTTCGATTCCTGCAAGGCTTCCAGCAGGGCGGCTTTTTTCTCCTTCAGGTCTGCAATCCAGCCTTTCAGGTGGCGTACCATCTGCCGGATAGATTGCATAAGGGAATTGGCGGCTTTGATGTCCCGGTTCAAGTTGCCGATGTTGGTCTGTATCCCTCGTTTCTCCATCTGGCTGACTGCTGGCCCCATATGGACGGTGGGGATTTTATCAAGCCCCTGCCGTTCATAGGAACGAAGGTCAAGGCGCTCCGGGCGTCCGTTGGCTTCCAGATAGCGGTTAGCGGTAGCCGCCCAGCCCTGCCGCCAGATCTCTCCGTACTTCTGGTCGTTCCAGTCCACGGTATCCTCCTTGTGGCTTTTCCAGCTCCCGGACGGGAGCCGGATACGCTCGCCGTTCTCGTCAAGGTCATAAACCTTCCGGCTCTTGGGAAGCCATTTCCCGTTTTCGTCCATTGCCCGCATGGTCAGCAGGATGTGGGCGTGGGGATTCCCATTCCCTTTGTCGTGGATGGCAAAATCGGCAATCATGCCTTTAGAAACAAAAAACTCCCGGCAGTAGTCCCGGATAAGGTCGGCGTGCTGTTCCGGGGGGATTTCCCTCGGTATGGCAAGCACGATTCTCCGGGCAAGCTGGGAGTTCCATTGCTTCTCGATAGCTTCGGCGGCGTTCCACAAAGTATTGCGGTCTGCATACGCTGGTGGGGCGTGGGGCGGCAGCATGATTTCTGTATGGACAATCTCGCTTTTATGGGAATAGTATTTCTGCTTCTGGTCGTACTCGGAAAACAGCCGTTCCCCACTCTGGTAGGCGGCAGACGCAACGGCTGACTGGTGGTTGCTGCGCTGGATTATTTTTATATCATGGTGTGGACAGGGCATAGCGTTCCTCCTTCCTGTGGTTGATTTTGGGCAAAAGAAAAGCAGGAAACCGTTTCTGATTTCCTGCTTAGTGGTGTCGCTGGTAGGCGATTAGTATTCAGTTTTGAAGGTTCGGGTCAGGTTGGCTCGATGATGGAAAGCTGTCTAATAGCTTAAAAGTTTTTGTTCGCAAATTTACTTGTAATTCCAGTTTCTGTTTTATAAAATCCAAAAATCAGAAAAATAATTCCAACAACTACTCCTGCAAATACGGTAGTCTGTGTAGAAATATTAAGAAGAAGTAAGGATATACACAAAACGATTTCTACCAAACCTAATGTTTTGCCAATACCAATAAAAATATTAGGCGCTATGCTTTGTGCATAATCCCAATGCTCTTGTGACTTTCGTGAGGAAGGTGTGTTGTACCCGTTGCCAGAGTTCATATCTTTTTACAGGGTGCTTCTTTAAGATATATCCCACAAAAATCATCACGAACGGTATTACGAAATTCAATATAAGTAATCCATACATAAGAACATCTCCTCAAATTAGGATTTGACTATCTCTTAACTCGTTTTGATAAATGAAGTTCATTATCATCTACATATCCAAGTTTATTATATACAGTTTGTGCAACAAGATTTTCTTGTCCTGTTAGAAGTTCATATTGGTGAAGTGGATAATTCTTACTACAATAAGCCTCTGCAAAAGTAATCATCTCACTCGCTAAGCCTCTTTTTCTGTATGTCTGGTTTAACATACACTTCTGTAATTTCAGCATATATTCATCATAGCAGAACGATTTTTTAAGCTGAACACAAACAAATCCAACTAACATATCATCTTCATCAGCAACGATAACAACTTCCTGTTTATTATTCATAAGGGAATTTCTAATATTGTCTATGCTTGTTTCGCTCTCACCATTAAATTCATCATTTAAGATGTTTAATTGCTCTGCATCATTTACTGTTGCAATTCTTACCATAATTACACCTCATCAAATTCCGATTTGTCAAGTTCTCTTAACCTCGAAACAACTTGCTAAACCAGCCCCGTTTTTGCTCCGGCGCCTGGTCCTGCTGATCCGCTCCGGCCTCCCCGGTAAGAAGCTGCTGCTGGATCGTCCCCGCGTGAAGAGCCTGGGCCGCTGCCGCCGTCTGCTGGGCAGCGGCCAGCGCATCAGTGAGCCGAGTAATGGTCTGAGCCTGCTGCTCGATCTGCCGGTCTTTCACTTCAAGCTGCCCTTGCAGTGTGTCGATGGTGGCCTGTAAAACGCAAACCAAATCGCCAACTTCACGGTTTTCGGTTTGTTTTAGTTTGCGATTGGTTTTCGATTTCAGTTTGCGTTTTTT
>ENA-OQDM01001146-OQDM01001146.1-human-gut-metagenome-genome-assembly--contig:-NODE-1146-length-11473-cov-2.461749_pt1 | contig 11473 bp, 11 predicted proteins | sample MGYA00242772_ERZ504605 | MGnify/ENA primary metagenome ERZ504605 (study PRJEB26092, sample SAMD00036348) | human gut metagenome | host: Homo sapiens | study: EMG produced TPA metagenomics assembly of... | reverse complement strand
GCGGAAAGGCCGCGCCGTGATCAGGCCCCGGCCCTGGGGCAGCTGCCCGGCGATGGAATAGATCTTGGTGGTCTCCACGGCTTCCTCCCGGGTGAGAGGCGGCAGGATGCCCGGCAGGCGCTTGGCCAGCATGGACTTGCCGGTACCCGGGGCACCCATCAGCAGCACGTTGTGGCCCCCGGCCGCAGCGATGACCATGGCCCGGCGGGCCAGTGCCTGCCCCATCACGTCGGCAAAATCCGGCACCTGTGCCCAGGCCTCGGCGGGGTCAAGGGAACGGCTGCCGCAGCGGTCAGCGGCCGGATGCCGCGCAGGGCGTCCACCACCTCCCGGGCGGTGTGGGCCGGGTAGACGGCCATGCTGTCGGCACAGGCCTCGGCAGCCTCGGCGGCGTTTTCGGCGGGCACATACAGGGCGCGGATGCCGTTTTCGGCGGCGGCCAGTGCCATGGGCAGCACGCCGGATACCGGGCGCAGGGTGCCGTCCAGCGCCAGTTCACCCAGAAAGGCGGCGTCCTCCGGCACATCCTCCAGCTGGCCGCTGGCCGTGAGCACGGCCAGCAGCAGGGGCAAATCGTACACCGGGCCGGTCTTGCGCACATCGGCGGGGGCCAGGTTGACCGTGATGCGCCGGTCCGGGAACTTGAAGCCCAGGTTCTTGATGGCGGCACGCACGCGGTCCGCACTTTCCCGCACGGCGGAATCCGGCAGGCCTACGATGGAAAGGCGGGCAGCCCGCCCGAAACGTCGGCCTCCACGGCCACGGCAAAGCCGCGCAGGCCGTTCAGGCCAAAGCTCTTTGTTACCGAATACATGGGTGCACCTCGCTTGCATTTTCTGCGCGAAAACGGTCGAAAATTGGGTGGAAAAATTTGGGAGGAACCGTCAGCCTTCGACAGCATCTCCCGGTCGATTTCATTATAGTAAAGGGCAGGAAAGATGTCAATGCAGCGGAAAGGAGAGCGACAAACGATGACAGGCAAGGAATACTGCCGGTACATCCGTACTTATTCAGAGCTGGAGGGGCTGCAGCGGGCCCACACGGTGGTGTACTGTGCCCAGACCGTGCCCGGGGGCGTGCTGGCCCAGCTGCGGTGGGAGCAGGCAGGCCGGGTACAGTGCAGTACGGCGCTGGCGCCGCAGGGCAGTTTTGCCCGGATGATGCAGCTTTTGCGCTATCTGTGCGAGAACAGCATCGGCCCGGAACAGTGGCTGGAGGTGCTGGAGGACGTGCACCAGCCCTACCGGCTGCTGCCGGAAGCACAGCAGCCCGCCGACATCCACCCGGAGAGCGGCTGTTTTTGTGGCATTTGCTGATTTTGTACCGGTAAGATTGTGGCAGAATATGCAATTGACATGATGGACACAAGCGTTTATAGTATAATTAGGTTTGAATAAACTGTCTCCTTTTTTGGGAAAAAATAACAAAGGTAAGGTGTGCAACATGTATCTGGATGAATATAAGCGCTGGCTGGCAGCAGACCTGGATGACGCAGATCTGAAGCCGGAACTGGCAAAGGTCGAGGGGAATGACGACGAGATCAAGGATCGCTTTGCTGTGGCCCTGAAGTTTGGCACCGCAGGCCTGCGCGGCGTCCTGGGCGCGGGTACCAACCGCATGAACATCTACGTTGTGCGTCAGGCTACCCAGGGCCTGGCCAACTGGGTCAAGACCCAGGGCGGCAGCCAGACCGTCGCCATCAGCTACGACAGCCGCCTCAAGAGCGACGTTTTTGCCAAGACGGCTGCCGGTGTTCTGGCAGCCAATGGCATCAAGGTGCGCATCTATGATGCCCTGATGCCGGTGCCGGCCCTGAGCTTTGCTACCCGCTACTATCAGTGCAATGCAGGCATCATGGTCACCGCCTCCCACAATCCGGCCAAGTACAACGGCTACAAGGCCTACGGCCCGGACGGCTGCCAGATGACCGACGCCGCCGCCGCCATCGTGTACGACGAGATCCAGAAGACCGATGTGCTCACCGGTGCCAAGTACATCTCCTTTGCCGAGGGCGTGGAAAACGGCCTGATCCGTTTTGTGGGCGACGACTGCAAGAAGGCCCTGTACGACGCCATCGAGGCCCGTCAGGTGCGCCCCGGCCTGTGCAAGACCGCCGGCCTGAAGCTGGTGTACAGCCCCCTGAACGGTTCCGGTCTGGTTCCGGTCACCCATGTGCTGAACGACATGGGCATCACCGATATCACCATCGTGCCCGAGCAGGAGTACCCCAACGGCTACTTCACCACCTGCTCCTACCCCAACCCTGAGATCTTCGACGCCCTGAAGCTGGGCCTGGATCTGGCCACCAAGACCGGTGCCGACCTGATGCTGGCCACCGATCCCGACGCCGACCGCGTGGGCATCGCCATGAAGTGCCCGGATGGCAGCTATGAGCTGGTGTCCGGCAATGAGATGGGCGCTCTGCTGCTGGATTACATCTGCGCAGGCCGCATCGAGAAGGGCACCATGCCCAAGAACCCCGTGGCCGTCAAGTCCATCGTGTCCACCCCGCTGGCCGATGCCATTGCCGCCCACTACGGCGTGGAGATGCGCAGCGTGCTGACCGGCTTCAAGTGGATCGGCGACCAGATCGCCAATCTGGAAGCTGCCGGTGAAGTGGACCGCTTCATCTTCGGCTTCGAGGAGAGCTACGGCTATCTGGCAGGCCCCTATGTCCGCGATAAGGACGCCGTCATCGGCTCCATGCTGATCTGCGAGATGGCTGCTTACTACCGCAGCATCGGTTCTTCCATCAAGCAGCGCCTGGAGGAGATCTACAAGGAGTACGGCCGCTACCTGAACAAGGTGGACAGCTTCGAGTTCCCCGGCCTGACCGGCATGGAGAAGATGGCGTCCATCATGCAGAAGCTGCGCGACAACCCGCCCACCGAGCTGGCCGGCCACAAGGTGGTCAAGGTCACCGACTACAAGAAGCCCGAGGAGACCGGCCTGCCGGCTGCCAACGTGCTGATCTACACACTGGAGAACGGTGCGACTGTGGTGGTCCGTCCCTCCGGCACCGAGCCGAAGATCAAGACCTACTTCACCACCCTGGGCAAGGATCTGGCCGAGGCTCAGGCCCAGAAGGATGCCCTGGCTGCTGCCATTGAGCCCATCCTGGCATAAACCGCACTGAAATAAGGTCCAAAAGCCCTTTTGCACCCGCCTGCCCGGCGGTGCAAAAGGGCTTTTTTGCTGGGCGGAACCGGTTGCAGTTTGCGGGCCGATACGCTATAATAAAAGATGACTTATTATAGCCAGCCGCAGCCGGAAACACCGGCGCGGCGGCAGCAGGGGCAGGTGTGCAGATTGCAAAAAACGATTTCGGCCGTGCTGGTGGCGGCAGGTTCTTCCACCCGGATGGGGTTCGACAAGCTCAGCTTTGACCTGGGCGGCGAAACGGTGCTGCACCGCAGCATCCGCGCTTTTGAGCAGTGCCCGCAGATCGGCGAGATCGTGCTGGTGGCGGGCAAAAACCGTGCTTTCGTGGAGCAGCAGGCCGTCGGCTGCACCAAGCCGGTGCAGATCGTGGCCGGTGGTGCCACCCGCGCCGAGAGCGCCAAGAATGGCGTGCTGGCAGCCCACGGGGAGCTGGTGGCTGTGCACGACGCGGCCCGGCCCTTTGTGAGCCCGGCCGTCATCGCGGCGGTGCTGGAAGCTGCTGCCCGCTGCGGAGCTGCCGCCCCGGCAGTGCCGGTCAAGGACACCATCAAGCAGGCCGTGCCCGGCGACGGCAAAACGGTGCCGGAAGCCTGCCTTGTGCACAGCACCCCGGACCGCAGTACCCTGTATGCGGTGCAGACGCCCCAGTGCTTTGACCGGACGCAGTATCTGGCCGCCCTGCAGGAACTGGACGCCGAAAAAGCCCGGCTGGTCACCGATGACTGCAGCCTGTTCGAGCTCACTGGCCGCTCGGTGCAGCTCACCCAGGGTGACTACGCCAACCTGAAGATCACCACGCGGGAGGACCTGCCCCGCCCGGTACAGAAAGAGGAAACGAGAATGCGCATTGGACATGGTTATGACGTGCACCGCCTGGTGGAAGGCCGCAAGCTGATCCTGGGCGGCGTGGAGATCCCCTTTGAAAAGGGCCTGCTGGGCCACTCGGACGCCGATGTGCTGGCCCACGCGGTGATGGACGCCGTGCTGGGTGCGGCGGCGCTGGGGGATATCGGCCAGCATTTCCCGGACAATGACCCCGCCTATGCCGGGGCCGACAGCCTGGAGCTGGCCCGCCATGTGGCCCGCATCCTGTCGGAGCACGGTTATCGGGTGGAAAACATCGACGCCACCATCCTCTGCCAGCGGCCTAAGCTGGCCCCGCACATCCCGGCCATGCGGGCCAATCTGGCGGCGGCCTTCGGCCTGCCGGTGGACGCCGTGAGCGTCAAGGCTACCACGGAAGAGCATCTGGGCTTTACCGGCGAGGGACTGGGCATTGCCGCCCACGCCGTCGCCCTGATCGAAACACGGTAACAGGAGTGTGCGTCCATGACACTGAATGCGATCATTGCCAATTTTCAGACCTTCAAGCTCGTTGACCTGCTGGATATCATCATCATTGCGTTCCTGATCTACCAGCTGCTGGGCATCGTCAACCGCACCCGCGCCGGGCAGCTGTTCAAGGGCGCGCTGCTGGTCATGGCGGTTTATCTGGTGGCCGAAACGCTGAACATGCGCACGGTCACCTGGCTGCTCAACTCGCTGCTGCAGGTGGGCCTGCTCACCCTGGTGGTGCTGTTCCAGCCGGAGATCCGCCGTGCGCTGGAGCGCATGGGCCAGACCGACCAGTGGGCCGCAAAGCTGTTCAACGTGAAAGGCCGCTACAACGACCCCAGCCTGAAAGGGGCCTGGCGCAGCGCCATCATTGCCATCTGCGACGCGGCAGAGCGCTTTTCGGAGACCAAGACCGGTGCGCTCATCGTGCTGGAACGCCACACCAACCTGTCTGAGATCGTGCGCACCGGCACCCCGGTGAACAGCGCGGTGAATCTGGAAGTGCTGGGCACCATCTTCTACGAGGGCACCCCCCTGCACGACGGTGCCGCCATCATTGAGAACGGCCGCATCAAGGCCGCAGGCTGCGTGCTGCCGCTTTCCAATAATCTGGATCTGGGCAAGGACATGGGCACCCGCCACCGTGCCTGCCTGGCATTGCCGAAAACTCGGACGCCATCGCCATCGTGGTCAGCGAGGAGACGGGCATCATCTCCATGGCAAAAAATGGCGTGCTGATCCGTCATTTTGACCGCCAGACCCTGTACACCCGCCTGATCGACGAGATGATCCCCAAGGAGCCTGTGGTGGAAAAGAGCACGGCCGACACCTGGAAGGACCGCGCAAAGAGCCTGATGAAGTGGGTCAGCCAGAAAGGGGAGGACGAGCAGCAATGAACAGTAAACCGAACAAGTCGAACGGCACAAAGCCTGCGGTGGGCAGCCACAGCCGGAGCATTCTGGACGACCGCCGCATCCGGCTGGCACTGTCCATTCTGGGTGCCATTGTGGCCTGGATGATCGTGACCATCATCGTGCAGCCCGGCACCACCAACACCATCTACAATGTGCCGGTGGACTATACCTACGATTCCTCCGTTTATACCTCCCGTGGACTGAGCATCGTCAGCGCCGAGGACAAGACGGTGAACCTGAAGATCTCCGGCGACGGCTACACCATCGGCAGCTTGACGGCCTCCGATTTTGTGGTCTACCCGGACTGGTCCAGCGTGCGGGACAGCGGTGAAAAGACCCTGCGCCTGCTGGTGCGGGGGGCCAACGGCATGCTCAATGGCGTCACCGTGACCATCGACGGCTCCGACAACATGGTGGACGTGATGTTCGATGTGGTGGAGGAAAAGACCCTTCCCGTCACCGTGACCACCAATTACCTGACCATCTCGGACGGGTATATCCTCTACAGCACCGAGGTGTCCAAGGATATGGTCACTCTGTCCGGCCCCAGCAGTGAGCTGGACAAGGTGACCACCTGCACCGCCGAGGTGACCTACTCCGGCGAGTTGGACAGCTCGGTCACCCTGGCAACGCCGCTGCGGTTCTACACCTCCGGCGGCACGGAAGTGAACTTTGAGTACACCGAGCTGGAAGAAAGCAGCGTGGACGTGACCTTGCAGGTGTACAAGATGGCCACCCTGCCGGTGAACGTGAGCTTCATCAACGCGCCCCGCGACTTTGACGCGTCGGTGCTGGTGTATGAGCTCAGCCGCAAGCAGCTCAAGGTGGCCGGCCCGGCGGAAAAAATCGACGCGTTGTCCACCCTGTCCATCGGCACCATCGACCTGTCCACCTTCACACTGAACAAGGTCTATGAGCTGCCCATTGAGCTGCCCAGCGACATCTACCTGCTGGACAACATTTCCACCATCACCCTCAGCTTTGACTGCTCCGGTCTGGAGACCAAGACCATGAACCTGCCTTCCAGCTGTGTGCAGGTGATGAATCTGCCGTCCACCTATCAGCTCACGGTGGAGACCGAACGGCTGATGAACGTGACCCTCTGCGGCCCGAAGGCTGCATTGGAGACCCTGACCCCGGAACAGGTGGTCGTGGAGATCGACGCGGAGGACTTCTCGGTGGCCACCGGCCAGCAGAACATCGCCTGCCGCCTGTATGTGCCCTCCAATGGCAAGATCTTTGCACTGGGCAGCTATGTGCTGCAGTGCCGCATTGAAAGCAACTGATAAAAAGGAACACACTGTACTATGATTCTCGTTCGCAACATCCGTCTGCCGCTCTCCGCCGGGGAACCGCAGGCATTTGAAAAGGCCCTGCGGGAGGCACGCATCCCCCGCGCAAAGGTGCAGCATCTGGCGTGGCAAAGCTGTCGGTGGACGCCCGCCGCGGCCAGCCCAAGCTGGTGTACACCGTGGCTGTCACCCTGAAAAACGAAGCCGAAGAACCCGCCTTCGCCGGGGCATCGGCCAACGTGTCCCTGCACAGCAGGACCGACTTCCGGGTGCAACGGGGCACGCAGAAGCTGCCCCACCGCCCGGTGGTGTGCGGCCTGGGGCCTGCCGGTCTGTTTGCGGCGCTGCTGCTGGCCCGGCAGGGCTACCGGCCCATCGTGCTGGAGCGCGGCCCGGCGCTGGACGAGCGGGTGCAGGCGGTGGAACACTTTTCCGCCACCGGCGAGCTGGACCCCAACGCGAACATCCAGTTCGGTGAGGGCGGCGCAGGCACCTTCTCGGACGGCAAGCTGACCACCCGCATCGGTGACGAGCTGTGCGGCCTTGTCACGGAAGTGTTTTTGCAGCACGGTGCCCCGGCGGAGATCGCCTGGAAGCAGAAGCCCCATGTGGGCACCGACCTGCTGCGGGGGGTCATCACCTCCATCCGCAAAGAGATCGAATCCCTGGGCGGTGAGGTGCATTTCAACACGGCCCTCACCGGTCTGGAACAGAAAAACGGACACATTACCGGAATTTTCACAACGGATGGTTCCTTTGCTTGCGAAGCACTGGTGTTTGCGGTGGGCCACTCGGCCCGCGATACCTTTGCCATGCTCATGGACAGCGGCCTTGTGCTGGAGTGCAAGCCCTTCAGCGTGGGCTTCCGCGCAGAGCATCTGCAGAGCGAGATCGAAAAGAGCCTGTATCACGAGGCGGCAGGCCACCCGGCCCTGCCCCGCGGCGAATACCAGCTGTCCCAGCATGTGGGGGAGCGGTGCGTGTATACCTTCTGCATGTGCCCCGGCGGGCAGGTGGTGGCCTCGGCCAGTGAGGAAGGCCGTGTGGTGACCAACGGCATGAGCTACCATGCCCGCAGCGGCAAAATGCAAACGCCGCCGTGGTGGTGAGCGTGAACGGCACCGACTTTGCAAACGACCCCCGGCAGGCCATCGCGTTCCAGCGGGAACTGGAAGCAAAGGCCTACGCGGCAGGCCGTGTGGCCGGGCCTTACGCCGCCCCGGCCGAGAACATCCGGAGCTTTCTGGAAGGGCAGGGGCAGCTGCACATCGGCAGCGTGGAACCGACCTACGACCGCGGCGTGACTGCAGCCGACCTGGGCAGCCTGCTGCCTGCGGAGCTGGCCGACACCCTGCGGGCCGGTCTGCGTGCCTATGAGCACAAGATCGCGGGCTACACCGCACCGGATGCCATCCTCACCGGCCTGGAGACCCGCACCAGCAGCCCGGTGCGGCTGAAGCGGGAAGAAAACTTCGAGTGCACCCAGCTGGCAGGGCTTTACCCCTGCGGCGAGGGCGCGGGATATGCGGGCGGCATCATGAGCGCCGCCGTGGATGGCCTGCGGGTGGCCCGCGCCATCATCAGCCGGTATGCACCGGCAGAAGGGTGAGAAGATTTTGATGAACGATCGTGAAAACGACAACCGGATCAAGGACGAGGGCCGTCAGGTGCAGCAGGAGCTGGAGGACCAGCTGCGCGCCTTTGGCGACACCATGACCGACGCCTTTGCCCATGGCTTTGAGGGCCGGGGCATGGAGATCGGCGACCGGGCCTGGGATGTGGGAAAAGCAGCCGTCCATGCGGCCAACTTCGGCATCTCGGAAGCGGGAAAAGCCCTCCGGAACAGCCGGAACGAATACTACAAAGCCCAGCAGGAGGCACAGAAAACCGGGCCCCGGAACGCGGGCGGGATGCCCCAGTGGGCCAGACAGATCTTTGGCCTGAAAGGGGAGCAGACCCCCGTAGACCTGCTGCGTGCAGACGGCAAAAAGCGCCAGAACGGCGGTGCAGCCCTGCTGGCCGTGGGCATCACCTTCATGGTGATCTTTGGGCTGGGGACGCTGGGCTGCCTCATCGGGCTGGGCATTATTTCGCCGGCTGCTTTGGGCGACGTTGTGGTGTCGACTGCTGAGGACGGCGGCATCCTGATGACGGGCACGGGCTACGTTATGAACACCGCCTACAACGTGCTGGGCATCGTCAGCGGCGTGTTGGGCCTTGCCACGGCGGGCTTTGGCTGGATGACAGCCTGTGGTTCCGCCTGGGTGAAAGCTGGAAAGCAGCTGGGGCAGTTCGCCGATCTTGCGGATACCACCGACTACCACCAGGGCCTTTCGGTTCGGATGCTGGCCGACCTCGTCCACCAGAACCGGAAAAAAATGCTGAAGAAGCTGCAAAAGTACATCCGCAAAGGCTGGCTTGCCGCCTGGCTGGATGAAAAAACGGAAACACTCTATCTGACGGCGGAGGATTACCGCGCCGCCCAGGAAACGGCGGCTGCACCCCAGGCACAGCCGCAGCCGGAACCGGCTCCGGAGCAGCGCGAGGAAACGCCTCTCAATCTGGAAACGGCCCGCCGCTTTGCCGCTGTGCTGGAACAGGAAAAGCAGCTCATGCAGGACGCGCAGGGCGTGGAGGAGCTGGCCCACATGCAGAAGACCACCGAGGCCATCTGCGACTGGCTGGAAGCCCACCCCGAAAGCCTGCCCAAGGCCCGCCGCTTTGCGGAATACTATATCCCCACCACCCTCAAGCTGCTGCACACCTACAACGACGTGCAGGGCCAGAAAGGCGATAATGCCGAGAGCATCCGCCGGGACATCGCGGGCATCCTGCACACGCTGAACCAGGCCTTTGACAACCTCTACGACAATCTGCTGTCGGACGTGGCCATGGATGTTTCCAGCGAGATCGCAGCCCTGCAGGGAATGCTGGCCAACGACGGCCTGACCGGGAGGGATTTCCAATGACCTACCGTGCCTGGGACCTGAAAACGCTGGACCGCGCCGCCGTCCGGGAGCTGACCCATGCCATCGCGGAGCAGCGTACCGAAGAACTGGAATACAGCGCCATGGACGAGGAGCCTTGGAGCGAACAGAAATATGCCGCCACGCTGGCCGCCCAGCAGAAGGAGACGGCCTTGCTGGCCGGCAATCCTGGCGGCCCGCGGCATCACCGACCCGGCCGACGCGCTCACCCTGCTGGCCGGGGAAGAGGAGCTGAGCGACCCCGCCCTGCTCACCGATATGGAAAAAGCCTGCCAGCGCATCTGGCAGGCCATCGACAATGGCGAGACCATCGTGGTGTTCGGCGACTACGACGTGGACGGCGTGACTGCCACGGCATTGCTGTATCAGCACCTCAAGGGCATGGGTGCCGCCGTCAAATGCATGCTGCCCAGCCGCGAGGGCGATGGCTACGGCCTGTCGCGCAACGCCATCCAGTCCATCCACGACAAGGGCTATCGGCTCATCGTGACGGTGGACAACGGCATCTCCGCTGTAGCCGAGGCCGACTTTGCCGCAGAGCTGGGCATCGACCTTATCATCACCGACCACCATCTGCCGCCCGAGACCCTGCCCAAGGCAGTGGCCGTGGTGGACCCCCGCCGGGAGGACGATACCAGCCCCTTCAAAGGGCTGTGCGGCGCAGGCGTGGCCTTTAAGCTGTGCGCCGCGCTGGACGACTGCACCCCGGAGGAAATGCTGGATTACTGCGGCGACCTGGCCGCTGTGGGCACCGTGGCGGACGTGATGCCCCTGACCGGAGAGAACCGCACCCTGGTCAAGGCCGGCCTGCGGCAGCTGCAGCAGACCGACCGCCCCGGCATGGAAGCCTTGCTGGAAGAAGTGGGCCTTGCGGGCAAACCCGTCACAGCGGAGAATATCAGCTACGCCATTGCGCCCCGCATCAACGCGGCCGGCCGCATGGACAGCGCGGTGACGGCCCTGCAGCTGGTGCTGTGTGAGGACCCGGGCCGCGCCGAGGAGCTGGCCCATAAACTCAACGAGATCAACGCAAAACGACAGGAGACCGAGCTGCAGATCTTCAAGGCCGCTGAGGAATTGCTGGAGCAGCAGCCGGAGCGGCTGGAGGATCGTGTGATCCTGCTGTGGGGCCGGGACTGGCACCCCGGCGTCATCGGCATCGTGGCGTCCCGGCTGGTGGAGCGCACCGGCCGCCCGGTCATCGTGGTCACGGTGGACGAGCACGGCGAGTGCAAGGGCAGCGGCCGCAGCGTGCAGGGTTTCAACCTGCACGCCTGGCATCGGGGCCTGCGCCGACCTGCTCATCCGCTACGGCGGCCACGCCATGGCGGCGGGCCTCTCGGTGCGGGAAGAAAATTTGGAAGCCCTGCGCCGCCGCCTGAACGAGTGGGCGGCGAGGGAGTGCCCCGTGCTGCAGATCCCGCCGCTGACCTGCGATCTGTCCATCCATCTGGACCGGGTCACGGTGGACGCCGTGCGCCGTCTGGATCAGCTGGCCCCCTTCGGGGCTGAGAACCCCACCCCGGTGTTCCTGCTGCAGAATGCCGTGCTGGACGGGGTATACCCGGTGTCGGACGGCAAACACAGCCGTCTGCGTCTGCGGCAGGGCAATGCCTGCCTGTACGCCGTGTGGTTCGGCATGCGGCCGGAGCAGCTGCCCTATGCCACGGGCGACGTGGTAGACACTGCCCTGAATCTTTCGGTCTACGATGCGCCCCGTGGCGCGCAGCTTTCGGGCCGCATCATCGACCTGCACCCGGCGGGCCTTGGCAGTGCCATGCCG
>ENA-OQDM01001145-OQDM01001145.1-human-gut-metagenome-genome-assembly--contig:-NODE-1145-length-11482-cov-1.487891_pt1 | contig 11482 bp, 14 predicted proteins | sample MGYA00242772_ERZ504605 | MGnify/ENA primary metagenome ERZ504605 (study PRJEB26092, sample SAMD00036348) | human gut metagenome | host: Homo sapiens | study: EMG produced TPA metagenomics assembly of... | reverse complement strand
GGAAGATTATGAATGATGAACACAGGCGACAGTTGGAGAATTTAAAAAGAGACAAAACACCTGTGGTAATAAACGGATATGGTGGACCGGGAGCAGGAAAGTCAACTGCATGCATGGAGATTACGGCTGCACTCAAAAAGGCAGGATATGGTGCAGAGTATGTACAGGAATATGCCAAGGAGCTTGTTTATGACAAAAACATGGAAATGCTGGATGGATCAGCAAAAAATCAGTTTGAAATTTTAAAGGAACAGACAAGAAGAGTTGACCGATTGTATGATCAGGTAGATTTCATTGTTACGGATTCACCAATACTTCTAAATGAAATATATAATAAAGAGCTTACACCTGAATATAGAGACATTGTTGGAAAAATTCAGAATTCATACAGTAATTTTTCATTTTTCATTGAAAGGGATGTATCAAACTTTGAGGAAGAAGGTAGAATTCACAATTTAGCAGAAAGCATTCAAAAGGATCAGGAAATAAGAGACATGCTTTTAGATAATGACATCAAGTATAAGACGTATAATCATGAAAACATAAATGAAATAGTAAACGATGCAATAAATTATTATGAAAGTTATAACTTAATGAATGATAGAAAAAGTGAAATAATCCGTGATGCAGAAAAAATAAGTATGACTTATTCTGATGCGGCCACGTTCAGAATGGCAATGAAGGGACAAAAAAGCGCCCTTGAAAAGTTCATGAATGATGAAGAAATTCCACAATACATAAAAAATGACAGCATGGCAATAGGAAAAGAGATAGAAAAATATCTTGATGAAGGATTGGGAATTAATGACATAATAATGAAGCACATTCATGACATAGATTCCTCATGCAGCATATCAAATCCTGCGTACACTAAAAAGCTCATGGTTGAATTATATTCAGGCACAAGGGAAGAATATGAAGCAATGATGATATTGCCTGATTTGTCAAAGGATAGAACAGAATTTGATGACGAACAGAAGGTTAGCGAAACAGTAGAAAATGTGAAAAAATGCATTGATGTAAAGAATGAAGTAACGGAAATGCGTGTACCGGAAGCAGAGCCTGACATCATAAGGGACGTGCAAAAATTTGCCTTTGAAAACGGATATGAACACATTGATAAGATAATTAACGAAGGTCAAGGCTTCTGGGGAAAGACTGAAAAAATAAGAAACTGGTTAATGAACGTTGTTGAAGTTAACAATAATGAGGATGTCAGAAATGAAGCAAGACGGTATCTTACAAGATTAGACATGCTGCAACCTAAATTTGAAAGTCAGATAATATCTGAAAAAATTAACAATGATCCCCTGTTTTCAATTTCATCAAGGGATTTGATGGAATCCAGAGCTGACAGCTTAAGAGACAAGGAAGAAAGAATAAAGGATACCCAAAAGAAAGAAACACAGAAGGAATTAAAACGTTAACGTACTGTCATAAAGACAGTATTTTTTATATCAGGAAATAAGGAGGAAACAAAAATGGACTTTACAGTATTTACGGAAAAAGGAGAATTTACATTTGAAGAGGAGAGAGAAGGAATAAAAAAGAACACTCTTGAATCATATGAAAAAATCATTAAACAAAAAGGAAGGTGAACAGTAAATGAGAAAGGTGGAATTTGCCGAATTTTTACAGGATGAAATAAGAGAAGAAATTCCTGAACTTGAAAACGCACAAATGTGGCTTAGATACATACAAAAGGATAATGACAGAAGTTATTATGGTTTGACAATAAAGAAACCGGGAATGGACATTTCGCCAACATTTAATATGGATGCTATGTACAAGGAATACACGGAGACAGAGGACATGCTGACAATAATGGACACGGTACGTGCAGGTTTCGAAGAGTTACCGAGTCTGGACAGGATGGGAATAGACTTAAGCGACTATGATTCAGTAAAGAACAACATAACGATGGTAATAAGAGAAAAAAGCAGATGTCAGGACATCATCAATGATGTTCCGTACATCCAAAAGGGCGAATTTATTGGACTGTTTAAGATGGAGTTCATAAATGATGAAGCTGCAATGTCAGCAACAATTAACAACAAAATAATGGAAGCATATGGAGTCAATGTTAAACAATTATACGAACAGGCGAAGCAGAATGATTCAATAAATAAAAAGCCGGGACTTTACAAAATGGAAGAAGTGATGGCAGATATTTTCATTGATGAACCGGACATTGTTAAGAAAAACCTACTTAAAAGTGATGAGGTAATTGGTTCAGATCAAACAATGCTTGTTCTCACGAATGAAGAAAAACGTGAAGGTGCTGCATTGTTGCTTGATGAAGGAATCTTGGAAAAGATAAGTAAGATAATGGATGGTGGATATTATGTGATACCGTCATCCATACATGAGGCAATAATTGTAAACGGATTTGGAATGAATGCATCAGAACTAAACGAAATGATTGAAAATGTGAATGAATTTGAAATTGAAAATGAAGACATTTTATCAAACAATTCCCAGTATTATGATCCGGAGGAAAAGGTTCTCATGGATGCATTAAAATATGAAAGGAAGCAAAAGTTTAAGGATGTTACATATGAGATTGAAAGTAACAGTCAGGAAAAAGTTACTTCTTCAGAAAAATCAAGAGAAAACCCATATCGCAAGGAACAGAAAAAAAGAGAAATGAAAAAATAGGAGGAGATAAGCATGGACATAACAATAACAACATTAAACGAAGAGTTAACATTTGAGAGAGTAAGCGGAGAATCAAATAAGGATGCTCTTGAAGCTTACAAAAAGTTATTAAATGACAAAAAAGGAGAAAACTAATTTATGGACAAGAGAGAATTTTTTGAATTTTTAAGGGATGAAATAATAGAGGCAATGCCTGAACTTGAAAATGCACAGTTTTTCACAAGAGAAGTTAAAAAAGACAATAACAGAGTATACAACGCATTAAACATAAAAAGACCGGAGCTTTCAATCAGTCCATCATACAACTTTGATTCATTATACAATGAATATGAGAGAACGGGGGACATGTACACAATCATAAGCTTAATAAAATCAGGATTTGAACAAATGCCAAACCTTAGGGAAATGAACATTGACCTTAATGATTATGATTCAATAAGGGATAACATAACAATGGTGGTAAGGTCCAAGGACAGATGCATGGACATAATTAATGATGTTCCATATGTTGAACAGGGTGAATTTATAGGATTATTCAAAATTGAATTTCAGAGAAATGAACATGAGTCATATGCAACGATAATATCAAATGCAACCCTTGAAGCATATGGGATAACAAAAGATGAACTATATGATCAAGCAAAGGAAAATGACAAAAAAAATGCCTACAAACAGCCAATACTTTGCGACATTAATGACATCATATTTAACATAATTGCAGGTGAAAAATTATTCGACGAAAAAAATCTTCTTGAAAACAATGAAATCATCGACATGGAGGATGATGAATTGCTTGTGTTGTCAAACAGGGGAAGCAGGGAAGGAGCAGCCTTATTGTTTAATGAGGATGTTCTGGAGAGAATAAGTGAGGTAATGAATGGAGATTATTACATAATACCTTCATCAATTCATGAAGTCATAGTGTTAAAGGAAATGCCTGCTCCGGAACTTAATCAAATGATAGCAGAAGTTAACAACACTCAGGTTGAACCGGAAGATGTACTGTCATACAATGCTCAGTATTATGATTCAAGGAACAAGACATTGGTTAATGCATTAAGCCATGAAAATCAACAAAAATTCAGGGAAATGACCGGAGAGATTAGTCATGATTCAGAAATGAGACATGAAGAAAAGGCAAGGAAAAATCTTTATCATAAAAATAAGGAACAAAAAGAAAGAGCAAAATAGAATGATGATTTGAAAAAGTGTAAGGACAAAAGCCTTACGCTTTTTCATTTTAGGAGAAGTAATGGAAAATACTGAACAAATCACAAAAAGCAATGAATTTGCACAAAAACATTCGATCATGGATAACTTTTTAAAATGGATAGTACTGTTTGCCATGAAAAACAATCTCAATCAGGAGTTGATGGATAATATATTTTCAAGTGGCAGTGATGCAGATGTCATTTCGGCGCAGGTAATTGCAGCGATGATTGGAATGAAAGATGTTTCAAAAATTAAAAGCATTTCTGACATAAAAATGGTTAATTCGAAAAGTGAGGAATCAAAAAGAATAAGCGAATTAATAAATTGTGTTCTGGAACTGTCAGAATGCAATCTTGCATTACTTGAAGAGTTTTCAAGCATGAAGAAAACACTCATTGAATTAAAAAGCATTGATGTTGACAAGAACACGTACAACATAGGCTTTAAGATTCTTGCAAAACAGAATGAGGTTCTTAACGACTTTAAGACAGAACTTAAGGACAGCATCATGAATGAAATCAGGTCAGTTGCAGAAAATGTGGAGTCAGGAAAACAAGAAAGGAAAACTGAAATCACATCGATGCCTGAAGAACGTGAACGAAAGAGATTTTTCTTTAGGGGAGCAAGCAGGGAGCAACCAGAATCACCAGCAATGAACACTGAAATACCCAAAAAGGAAAATAAGCAAATAAATGAGAGTGAAGAAAAAAAAGAAGCAATTCAAAAATACAATGAGACACGAAAACGAATAGAAAGCAATCCTGTCAATGACATTTTTGATGTTTTCGAAATCATTAGAACAGGTGCATTTGACAAGTCACAATGCAGGATAATCAAGAAAGGTGTAAATGCAGGACTTACAGCAATAGAAATACTTGAATATGCCAAGCCCGAAAACACTTCTGAAACAATGGAGCAGCTTTTTGAGTTTCTTGATTCAGTAAAGATTGGTCAAAGAAGCAGAAAAAGTGTGCCAAAGATTGAAAAAGACACGGAAAAAAAGCCGGCTAAAAACAAGAAGGAAAATCCTGAAGAAAAGGAACAGAAAGAAATAACAGAGGTTAATGTTTCTAACATCATGGCAACGATAACGGCTGAGGATGAGGACGATGATGAAGACATGTTTTAGGAAAGGAGGAAACGAAAATGGATAATGAGGCAAACATAAGTGATGTGATACAGCTTCTAAGATTTAGTGGAGAAGCATTGAGTTTTGGCATAAAGGCAATCGGTGGAACAGGTAAAACCTTGAAAAAGGGAAAGGATCTTGGAAGTCTTGCAGTGATGCAGGGAAAACTTGCAATATATCACACAAAGTCAGCAACCGAAACAAAATATAATCTTTTAAGCCTGAAGACAATGCAGAAGATTACTGGAGGAAATTATGGTGTTGTTGACATTCCAACAGAGGATCCCCAAAAGCTTGCAAAGTTCTTTAATGCAATGAAGAAAATGAAAATACAGGGAGCACTTCTTCCTGATTTGGTACCAAATAACGGATACAGTCAGATTGCAATAAATCCTCAACAGGCACAAAGACTCGAAGCACTAATACGAATGTATGATTTTTCAAAGGACAAGGTGCTAAAAAAGGATGAACCAAAGGAATCAGACAAGGCAAAGATCATATCCTTTTCCGATTACTGGAATGAAGGAAATCCTGAAGAAAAGGAACAGATAGTGGCTGAGGCCACTGAAAATCTGGAAAAGGAAAGAAAGGATAATCCTCAAAAAAAAATGAAATGACAAGGGAAAGCAAGGAAGAACTTAAAAATGCAATGAAAATAGAGGAATTTAGACAAAAGAGCCTTGACAAGGATAATTTTTATCAGGTGACGATCGACAAGAAAATGATAGTCAGGGAATCGGAAGAGGCATATCTTACAAGAGTTCCCAATAGCTTTGACAAGGAAACAAACTCGTCAATGATGATGGCGGTAAAGAAGAGTGACAGCTTAATGGTCAACAATGGAAAGACAATAATAACATTCATTCCAAAGGAAGGACAGACATGTGTGGCAAGGAATGATAAAGGTGGCAAGGTTGAAAAGAAGATGATGAAAAACAGGGAGCTGTATGGAAAACATTACTGTAAGTACGACACAGACCTTAATAAAAAAGCAAGAAATCAGAGGAACAAACAGAAGCTTCAGGGAAAAAACAAGCCTGTTAATACCGGGGCTCAAATAATAAAATTTAAGAAGTAAAGGGAGGGTAAAATGGACATCTATTCGAGACAAAATCACAGGAAAAAACAATGCATAATCATATTTTTAATGTTATTGCCGTTTTTTATTTATGCAGGTTTTTCACTGTCAGCATTCTTATCCTTCAACATTACAATTGACAATGCGCAGGATACTCTTGTAAGGTGTTTTACCACATTTTACATGCCAGAAAAATTTAATGATAAAACAATGCTGGTTACCTTCATATGCCTGTTGGTATGGATGCTGTTGTTTGCCAATGCATATGCAAATGCCTGTCTTAAGCTTACGCCTGGTGCTGAGTATGGTACTGCTGAATGGGGAAGCATAAAGGAATTTAACAAGAAATTTGCCGCACCGGAAGAAAAAGGACAACAAGATTTTTATCAGAAAACATCCGTCTTAAATATGATGCATCAACGCTAAAGAATAACAACATGTTCATTGTAGGCGGTTCAGGTGCAGGCAAGACAGCATTTGCGGTGTCTCCGAATCTGTTGAACAATTCGTGTTCAGGTGTTTATACTGATCCAAAGGGAGGTCTGCTTGAAGATTACGGCGAATACCTAAAGGCACAGCCGTATACAAGGGTTTATCAGATTAATCTTTGTGAGATGGAAAAATCAATGAGATTTAATCCGTTTGTGTTTCTTAGAAAACAGTCAGAAATTCCAAGGCTGATTGCAAACATAATGAAGAACACAACACCTGATGAAGGACTTAACAACACAGCAGATCCATTCTGGGACAAGTCAGAATCAATGTATCTTCAGGCGATATTCTATTACATATGGCTTGAATGCCCAATGCAATCAGTGGATCCGTTTACAGGAGAAATTACAATGTTAAGGAAAAACTTTGAATCTGTATTAAGGCTTCTGGACGAGGCAGAAATCAACGATGATGGAGAAGAGAGTCCGCTTGAAATGCGATTCAGGATTCTTTCCGAGGAAAAACCAAGACATCCGGCAGTAGCAACGTACAACAGATTTAGAAAGGGGGCAGGTGACACGATGCGTTCAGTCATCATGTGCGCCAATTCAAGATTCAATGCATTTGACAATGAAGAATTACTTCACATTCTTTCAGATAATGACATTCCACTTGATGAACTTGGAACAGGCATTAATGGAGATGGAATCACCAAAAGTCATCTGTTTGTAATCACTCCTGATGATGACGACACATGGGATTTTGTACCGGGAATGATTTATACGTTACTTTTTCAGGAATTATACAGACAGGCAAGATTTTACAGGAATAATGCCCTGCCAATTGCAGTCGGATGCTGGTTTGATGAATTTGCCAACATCAAGATGCCATCCAACTTTGAAAGAATATTGGCAACATGCCGAAGCAGAAACATTTTCTGTGTGCCAATCCTTCAGTCGCTTGCTCAGATTAAGAAATTGTTTAAGGATGGAGCGTGGGAAGGCATCGTTGGTAACTGTGACACATTCATATATTTGGGCGGAAACGAGCAAAGTACTCACAAGTACATATCAGAGCTTTTAGGCAAGTGGACAATCGATAAGAGAACCACAGGCGAAAGCAGAGGTGCACAGGGTTCCGTTTCGAAAAATTATGACGTGTTGGGACAGGAACTTTTGGATCCGGCGCAGGTGAGACTCTTGCCTAACGACAAGTGCATTGTTCTTGTGCGTGGTGAAAAGCCACTCATCGACAACAAGTGGTTCATCTGGGAGAAACAGATAGCAAAAATAGCAAAAAAATACGGACGATATAAAAATGATGCTGTTCCAAGAGAAGACATGTTTGTAATGACGGACATATCTTCAGAATACTTCAAGTCGATAAACGAAAAGGAAAAAAATGTTGTGGTGCATGACAATCTTGATCCGGTTGAATTTTTAAAGATGGACTTTTCCGAAGAGACAATTAATGAACATGATGACGAGGAAGAATACCTAATGTCAATGATTGACAGTCTTTCGTCAGATGAAATGGATGACATCATTAATGAGGAAGAAGAGGCAACCAGAAGGACCAAGTTTGAGGAATTTCTACAGGATTATGATTTAATGTCAATAATTCAGATATATTCATCTGAATTAATTGAACCTGAAAGAAAAAAGGCAATAATCGAACTTGAAAAACTGGGAATAGATGAAGACAAAATCAAGAACGAGGTATATCCTGAAATTCCATTATCCGAAGTTCTTGAAAATGTAAGAATGGTCAAAAATTATTATGCTGCTGTTAACAGTTAGAGAAAAGAGGAAGAAATGGAGACTGAAAGAGTTGAAAAGAACCTAAGAGAAATGATTGGCAATCTTTCAGATGAGGCAGACGATAACCGGTCAGGAAGGCTCAATGAGATTAGGAAAAAAAGAATGAGAATAATAAAACCTGAATCGGACATGATGGAAGAAAGGGAGCAGTTATTTCAAGAAGCTTACAAGTCACTGCTCATTGAACTAAAGGGTGAGCCAATTGAAGAATTTGTCTTATGGTTACAGAAAAACATATGAAAGCATTGGAAGCTGTCCGGTTTGTGGTGAACCGGTTCTTTCGTATAATAAGGCATACTCATGCAGTAACAGAGAATGTAACTTTTTCATCAGCAAGACAATTGCCGGAAAGAACATAACAGAAACTGCAGCAAAAAACATACTTGAAAAGGGTAAGAGTGGAAAAATAAGAGGATTCATTAGTAAGAAGGGAGAAGAATACAGCGGAGAATTATATCTTAATGAAGATAATGAACTAAAAATCAGATACAGAAAATAGAGGCAGGAAGCCTCTATTTTCTTAACATGATTTTATTTTGATGTAGTCTTCTTAATGGATTTTAAAACCCTTGCAGGAACATTTTCAACTGTAATGGTAATGGTGTGATTTTTTTGTTTGAGTCTGTCTGCATACGGACTCTTTACAGCTTTTGAAAAGTCATAATGTTTTTTCATGTAAATCACCTCCTATGATTATAGTATTTCTTTCTTTCGTGCTTATCAGCTTTCCTTGAAGATATTATTCGTATTGTGTCATTTTCCCTGAAACAATGGCATACAATCAGAACGTGTGATTCGCTGCTCATTCCGATTAGAATAAATCTGTCTTCATAAGCGGAATGATTATCGTCATATAGAATCAGAGCGTTATCATCAAAAAAACATGTCATCGCTTCATAAAATGAAACCTTGTGTTTTCTTTTATTTATTTCATTTTTATGATAGTCCCAATCAAAACGAGTTCTGTCATCCATTAATATTTTACCATAAATTACTCATTAGTAACATCCTTTCTACTTATTTTTAAAAACTTCAGGATACCATTTGATATCATTTTCACCTTTCTTAAAAACTGATTTCGGTACATAAACGAAAGAATTGCCAATCTTTTCCAATACATTATTCTCTTTTACAATGATAAATTGTGTTTGTGACTTATACATAAATAATCCTTTCTGCCGTCGTGACCTCCGTGGCGGGTTGTTATTGTAATTAATTTGTTACTCAGGTTAAAGTATTTGCTTTAAGATGTCACTAATCATCGATGTTCCTGAATCACCAGTAACCCTCGCCATTTTTGTGCCTCCACATTCAAATGTTGCTGTTACTGTTTCTGTTTCATTGTCATAATGCAATTCTTTTAAATTACCTAAGTTTCTTGTTTCTTTAAGTGTTTCAGTAAGTAGGTCGCATACTTTTTGTAAATTTTCCATTTTGTTCACCTGTGTCCTTTCCAATCTTTTGGTTATGTTGTTATTTTTGTTACTGCATTTTCTATAAAATTTGCTTCCGGTTTGTCCGGGATTGGGAGCTTATCTAAAATAGTTGATTTTTATGTTTTCATGGCAATTACCTCCTCTTATCTCTTATAAATTTGCTTCCGTATGTGTCGGTGTTTGGTATGCTTGCATACGTAAGAGAATATTTAAAAAAAATAATGTCAAGGACGTGTTGCGTTCACTTTATCCTTGCAGGATTTTTGAAATATTCTAGTGTGCAATGAGCATACAAATGCCGTGACACATGAAGCTCATTTATGGATAAGAAAGGAAGGTCCATGAAAACATAAAAATGAACGTCCGCCTTGAATTGCGTGGTGGAATAAGGAAAAAGGTAAAAAAATGAATGAAAAAGAAACTTAAATAACGTATAATGTAATCAAAGTAGTACAGTTTCAGCGACGGATAAGACTCATTAAATGTAAAGAGGGGGTTACACAATGGGAAGACAATATAAACAAATAAATAGAGACGAAAGAATGAAGATTGAAGCTTTACATACTGCAGGTTATTCCATTACAGAGATAGCAAAGCAGATGAATAGGAATTACACGACCATCTATAGAGAAATAAGGCGTGGAAGAACAACGCAACGTAACAGTGATTGGACGGAAAGAACAATATATAGTGCAGACCTTGCGCAGATGAAATACGAAGTTAATAAAAAACAGTGCGGTAGGGAATTAAAAATCGGAAATGATTACAAGTTTCTTCATTATATTGAAAAGAAAATTGCTGACGAAAAGTATTCACCGGCAGCAACATTAATGGAGATTAAGAAGGAAAACATAAAATTTGACACGGAAATATGCTTAACTACCTTATATAATTACATAAAGTCTGGAGTTTTTCTTAATCTTACACTGGAAGAATTACCGTACAGACGAAAGAAGAAAAAGGCAACGCATAGAAGAGTTCAGAAAAGACTATCAGTAGGAACAAGCATTTCTGAAAGACCGGAAGAGATATTGGAACGTGACGAATTTGGACATTGGGAAATGGACACTGTTGTGGGAGCTCAGGGAAAGGGAAAGAAATCATTGCTTGTGCTTACAGAGCGAAAGACACGTTTTGAGTTGCTTTTTCTACTGAAGGATCATACAAGTAATGAAGTTGTTAAGGCATTGGATAAACTTGAACGTAGGGTATCCGAAAAAAACTTCAGAGAGATATTCAAGACAATAACAGTTGATAATGGAACGGAGTTTCTGATACTGAAGGGATTCAGAAAAGCAGAAGAAACAAACGTAACAGAACCAAGCTGTATTATTGTCATGCTTATAGAAGCTGTGAGCGTGGCAGTAATGAGAATCAAAATAAGTTAGTAAGACGATGGCATCCAAAAGGAACCATCTTTGATACAGTAACAAAATCAGAAATCATAATGCTTCAAAATTGGATTAATGAATATCCTAGGAAGCTTTTTGATGGTGGTTCGGCAAAGGAAATACTCTCAAGAGAAGATTACAGGTACATAGATATTTTAACTGCATAAGGATAATCAACGTTATTCGGTCAAACAGACTGTCCTAAGGATGGTCTTTTTGGCACGCCCAAAAGAAAAAATATGATTCAACAAAAAAATAAAAGTCAAAGAACCAAATCAGAAAAACACATAAATCCTCAAAAAAACGATGAAAAAGTAATGAAAAAC
>ENA-OQDM01001144-OQDM01001144.1-human-gut-metagenome-genome-assembly--contig:-NODE-1144-length-11485-cov-2.263603_pt1 | contig 11485 bp, 13 predicted proteins | sample MGYA00242772_ERZ504605 | MGnify/ENA primary metagenome ERZ504605 (study PRJEB26092, sample SAMD00036348) | human gut metagenome | host: Homo sapiens | study: EMG produced TPA metagenomics assembly of... | reverse complement strand
CATATACACAAAGGTCTTGGCGTTGCCCACCACCTTCATGTCCGGGGTACTTAGCGGCCAGGCGGGCAATGTTGGCACCATGGTCCGGCTCCATGTGGGAGACCACCAGATATTCCGGCATGCGGTCCCCCAGCGCTTCGGTGAGGTTTGCCAGCCAGGCATCCGTGGCACGGTTGTCCACCGTGTCCAGAATGGCGACCTTTTCATCCAGAATGACATAGGAGTTGTAGCTGACGCCGGTAGGCACCGGGTACTGACTTTCAAACAGGTCGATGGTGGTATCGTCCACCCCCACGCCCAGAATGGCATTGCTGATCTTCTGTACGCTCATAAATCCCATGCTCCTTTATTTTTATGCTGTGCCGCAGAAAGCGGCCGATTTTTCTTAAGAACAATTCCTAGTATAACACATCGTCAGAAATTTAGCAAGAGGGATCTGCGGCTTTTCCTGCCCCCTGACCACAACCGTTATTCATCGCCCCTGCTTTCCGGCAGGCGGGCAGACACGGGGCGGCCCGGCTCGGTGTCCAGCTCCAGCAGGGCCGCAGCGCTGGCGTCATCCATCGTTTGTACGGCCCGCAATTTGCGGCTGATGGCACGGCTGCGCACGCCGATAAGGTTGTCCAGCTCTTCGTCGGTCTGGCGCAAACGCTGCTGCAGCTTGGAAAGCCCCTGCCCGAACTTGTCGAACTCAGTCTTGACGGCACCCAGCAGCTGCCACACCTCGCCCGAACGCTTCTGGATGGCAAGGGTCTTGAAGCCCATCTGCAGGCTGTTGAGCAGGGCCGCCATGGTGCTGGGGCCGGCCACGTTCACCTGATAGTCCCGCTGCAGCACCTCCAGCAGGCCCGCATTCACCACCTCGGCGTACAGGCCCTCGAAGGGCAGAAACAGAATGCCGAAGGCTGTGGTATACGGCGGCTCCACATACTTTTCGCGGATGTCCTTGGCCTCGCTGCGCAGCACCAGTTCCAGTGCATGGCGGGCGTTTTCCACAGCCTGCGCATCGCCGGATGCCTGCGCATCCTGCAGGTGGGCGTAGGTATCACCGGGGAACTTGGAGTCGATCGGCAGCCAGACGCTGCCGCCGTCGGCACCCGGCATTTTGATAGCGTACTCCACCCGCTGGGTGCTGCCGGGGATGGTGGCCACATTGGTGTCGTACTGCTCTGGGGCCAGAATTTCTTCCAGAATGGCTCCCAGCTGGATCTCGCCCAGGATGCCGCGGGTCTTGACGCCCGACAGCACCTGTTTCAGGCCGCCCACATCGGCGGCAAGGCTCTGCATCTCACCCAGGCCCTTGTACACCTGTTCCAGCTGGGCATTGACCGCCTTGAAGCTCTCGGTCACCCGCTTCTGCAGGGCATCCTGCAGCTGCTCGTCCACCGTGCAGCGGATCTCGTCCAGCTTCTGGGCATTCTGTGCCTGCAGGGCGGCCATGCTTTCGGCCAGCGTTTTGCGCATTTCTTCCAGCTTGCGGGCGCTGGAGCTTCCAGCCCCTGCAGGCGCTGTTCCATGGTCTGCTGCTGCGCGGCCTGCCCGGCATTCAGGGTGCTGCTCATACCCTGCACAGCGGTCTGCAGCGTTTCGCTGATGCCGCGCATGGCGTCGTAGTTCTGCCGGGCCAGCTCGGCCTGCTTCTGGGCAAAGAGCTTCGACTGGGCGTCCAGCTGCTGACGCACCCACTCCTTGAGGGCTTCGTCGTCCTGCCGGGGTGCCGGTTTTCCGGATCGGTACAGCAGCAGTGCCTGCTGCAGGCAGATGGCCACCAGCAGAACCGTATACAAAAGCGAAAGAAATTCCATGGGATGTCTCCTTATAAAATCCAAGATCCGGGCCGTGCAGATGCAAAGCCCGGACCTTTTGCTTTTTACAGTGTCTCGTAGCGGCGCAGCGTCTGGCTCCACTGCAGCTGCTCGCCGTACAGGCCCACACCGTCGGCTTCCACTTCGCCCACCTGATTGTCACAGGGGTCGGCGCGGAAGGAGCACATGGGCGGGTCAAAGGGTGCGCAGAGGGCACGGTTGGCCACCATGCGCCCGGTGTCCAGATTGCCGAAGTAATGCAGGCGCATCTTCTCGTTCCCGGCACGGGCCATGGAGGCACCGGCCGAGCAGTCGGCGTACATCCAGCCGTGGGGCGCGATGTAAAACGCGGCCCAGTCGTGGCAGCTCCACCATCCTCCGCCGCACCACCCACGACCGCTCTGCCACTGGGCCGGGATGCCGGCCAGGCGGCACAGCACGATGAATGTGGAGGCCATGATGCCGCAGTCGCCCCGGCGGTTGTGGGCACAGCCGTCGGTGATGTTTTCCTGCACGAAGTAGGGCGGCTGGTAGTGGTAGTGGGTGTTAAGGGTCACATAGTCGTAGATGCGCTTTGCCTTCTGCACCGGGTCGGTGAGCCCCTGGGTGAGCTGGGCCGCCAGTGCCCGCAGATAGGGCGTGAACTCCAGATGCGGCAGCTCCTCCTGCGTGTCAAAATCCGGCTGCACGGGGTCCGCCTGCATGTGCAGCGGGTCGGCATAGCGGGCAGTGGTACGGTAACTGTACACCGCGCCAAAGGGCCGGTTCTCGGCAAGGTCGGCCTCCCAGTACGCCGTGCGCTGGGCGGCATCTTCCGGGGCAATGCAGGTGGGCGGCTCGGTGAAGGAATCCAGCGTGATATTGCTCTGTGCCGGGCAGGCCGCCGGGAGCGGCAGCCACACCCGGACGTGCACGGTGCTGCGCCCTTGCTGCTTTGCGGCCGCAAGGGCTGCGGCAAAGGCCGCGTCACTCATGCCGATGCAGGTCTCCAGCGTGATTTCTGCACAGACCGAACCGGTGCGCGCCATCTGGTCGTGTTCCGGCTCATACCGCTCCCAGCTGGGGTGCTGCAGGGGCGGGTCGATCTGCCGTGCTGCCAGCTCCGGGTGGGTGGCCAGCAGGGTCTCGGCAAAGGAGCGGATGTACCGCTTCTCCCCTTCCACGAACCGCCAGTCCATAGCCCCGGCGTGGTCCAGTGCCCGGAATTCCTCCGGGGTAACGTCCCGCACAAGGTCCTGCAGCAGTTCCAGCGCCTGTGCTTCGGGCACCGTGTAATCCAGCGGCAGACGGCGCAGGATCTCCCGCTGGGCCAGCAGAGCATCCCGCATGGCGTCCACCCCGCGGGGCGTGGGGTTTTCCGGCAGAGGGCCGCCGGGCTGCACCGGCTGGTTCTGCGTTTTTGTCCAGTCCTCCGCAAGATATGCGTCGATACGGGCAATGGCCTCGGTGTAATAGCCCGCCTCCTTCAGACGGCGCACATCATCCGGCAGGCCAAGGTTCAGGCTTGCCAGACAGGCATTCAGGTTCTTCATTGCATTCCGCTCCTCTTTTGTTCAGATTCAGCCGTTGATCTGGGTCTCCCAGAAGTTCGCAGCGTCCAGCATCCAGCCGTCGGCATCGGTGCCTGCGCCGGTACCCACGCCGTGGGTCGCATTGGGGAACAGCACCTCTTTGCAGGGCACATGGTGCTTTTCCAGTGCGCGGCTCAGCGCCGGGCGCTGAGCCGGGTAGCACAGCAGCGGGAACACATAATCGTTCTCGCCGTACCAGTGATACACCGGCGGGTAATCGTCGGTGACACAGTCAGAGATGTTCAGTTCATAGTACCGGCCCTCCAGTACAAAGGGGTCGATAGCAGCATGATAGACCGGCTTATACTCAAAGAAATTGTTGATGGGATAGCCCAGCAGCAAAGCACCGGGCTTGGGTACCCCATAGTGCTTGTAGCCCAGTTCGTCGCCGGAGAACACACCGGCCAGATGGCCGCCGGAGGAATAGCCCAGCAGGGCGTAGTTTTCCGGCTGCACATTGAACTGGCCTGCATGAGTGGTGATGAACCGGACAGCGTTGCCAAGGTCAGCCACCGGGGCGTTGTCCTTTGCCTTGAGGAACACGCGGTAGCGCAGCACGAAGGCTGCGTAGCCCATCTGGTGCAGCCGCCATGCCGTGGCATAGCCCTCGGACATATTGGCAGTATTGTTGAGCACATTGCCGGACATGACCACCACAAACTTGCTGCCGGGCACTTCCGACGGCCAGTAATACAGTTCCACGCCATCACGGGTGGCGTCTGCGGCGATCTCCTCCGGGGAGTACACTTTATAAGTCACCTGAGTGCCGGCTTCATAGGTATCGGCCAGATCGTTCAGGGCGTCGGCGCTGTCCTGTGCCATGTTGGCGCCCACATAGTCCGACAGCGTGGTGCCTGCTTCCGGGGTGTCCGGGCTGTCCACGGCACTCTGCCAGGTCCACACGCCGCTGGCGGCGAATGTCGGGTCGGCACGCAGGTCAGAGACGAGGGTATCCGGCGTAACGGTCAGATGGCCCGATGCGGCAGAGGCCTCCACCGGCAGGCCGGCCAGCAGCAGCGCGGCGGCCGAGGCACCGGTCACCTGCAGAAACTGGCGGCGAGAGATCTTGTTTTGCATAAAAACCCTTCCCTTCAACTTTATAAAATCTGATTTCTTCAGGAGGTGTGCTGCTCCCAGAAGGCCGCAGCACTGCTCAGCCAGCCCTCTGCATCCGTACCGTTGCCGGTGCCGATGGCATGGGGTGCATTTTCATAGACGTGCACCTCACAGGGCACGCTGTTTGCCTCCAGTACTTTCCGAATGGCCGATCCCTGGAACGGATATCCCAGAGTCTTCAGGGAAGCATCATTCTTGCCGTACCAGAAATAGGTGGGCGGGAAGTCCGGTGTGATGCCGCCTGAGATATCCGACCAGTAATACCTCCATCTGCAGGATGCCGGGTCCATCACGGCATGGTACACCGGCTTGATTTCTGCAAAATCGTTGACGGGGTAGCCCATCAGCAGTGCACCGGGCTTTGGCACATCATAGGCCTTGTAGCCATAGCGCTTATCCGAACTGAACAGCCCACACAGCTGCCCGCCGGAGGAAAAGCCCACGAGGGCATAGTTTTCCGGCTGCACGCCGAACTGCCCCGCATGGTTCGTGATGAACTGCACCGCCCGGCCCAGATCCTGCAGGGGGCCGTTGTTGCTGATATCCCACCAGATGCGATACCGCAGCACAAAGACGCTATAGTCCATCTTGTTCAGCTTCGCTGCCACAGCAATGCCCTCGTTCAGGTCGCCGCTTTTCATGGCCGCATTGCCGCCCACCACCAGCGCATATTTGCCACCCGGCTCCTTGCCTGGGAAATAATACAGCTGCACACAGCCCAGCGAGGAGTCGGCTGCGACCTCTTCCGGGCTGTACACCTGCCAGGTCACCTGCTTACCGGCTTCGTAATTCTCAATGACGATGTTCAGGCCGTCGGCGCTGTCCTGTGCCGTGGTCTCACCCACATAGTCCAGAAGGGTCTTGTTCTCATATTTGCGGCGCAGCGTCAGGCTGTCCGCATCCCCTTTGATATACGTCGAGATTCCGCTGCCCGCAATGGCCGGGTCGGAGCGGATCTCCTTCATGGTCATATCGGTGGTGATGCGCCCTTCCGCATAGGCCGGCAGGGCAAGAACGGCTACAAGGCACAGCACGACTGCACCGCGTTTCAGCCGATGTCCGAACATTTCACCCATTCCTTTCCGATTTGAATCAGCCGGTGGTATGTGCTTCCCAGAAGGCGGCGGCCTGCGTCAGCCAGCCCTCTGCATCGGTGCCATTGCCGGTGCCGATGGCGTGGGGTGCGTGCTGATATGTCACACGTTTGTAGGGTACATTGCAGGCCTGCAGAGCCTTTTCAAAATCGTTATACTGGCCGGGCACCCAGGCAGGGCCCAGCATACTGTCGTCGTTTCCGCGCCAGAAGTATACCGGCGGATATCCTTCTTCCACAGCCTTGTCCAGAGAGGTCCAGTAATAACGCCACCCACAGGTGCCGATATCGTACAGGGTGTAGTATACCGGCTTCATCACGGAGGTGTCGGAGACGGAATACCCCAGCAGCAACACGCCGGGTTTTGCCACATGATACCGACCATAGCCTCGCTTGCTGTTGGCAAACACTCCTGCCACCTGTCCGCCGGAGGAAAAGCCCACCAGGGCGTAGTCCTCTGGCTGCACGCCAAGTTCCTCTGCATGGGCCGTGATATATTCCACCGCCCGGGCCAGGTCCTCCAGGGGAGCATTGTCGCCCATATCCATCCAGATGCGGTACCGCAGCACGAACACCCCGTACCCCATATCATGGAGCTGGGCCGCCGATGCCATACCCTCCCGCAGCTCGCCGCTGGTAAAGGCAATGTTGCCGCCCAGCACCACCGCAAATTTGGCGTTTGCCTGCTCCGCCGGGAAATAATACAGTTCCACCGCTGCCTTGGCTGGCGTGGCGGCGATCTCCTCCTCCGTGTAGACCTTGTAGGTTACCTGACGGCCTGCATTGTAGTTTTCTACTACCAGGTTCAGGGCTGCCGCACAGTCCTCTGCCTGTTCCTGGCCTGCGTATTCTGCCAAGGTCTGGTTCTGAAAGCAAGCTCGCAGCAGTGCGCTGCCATCATCGGCGTTGCCAAAGGTGAAGATGCCCGACTTTGCAATGCTGGGGTCCTGCCGGATCTCCTGCATCGTGGTCTGGGCTGTGATGGGGCCAGTGTTTTCCGCTGCCCATACGGGCAGGCTCAGGCAGGCCAGCTGTGCCAGGCACACCGCCCCACACAGCAGCTTGTAGTTCCAGGATCTCATTTTTTGTTCCTCCTTTGGTCCGGTCCCAACCGGACGATATGAGTTTATTGTATCACATCCCAGGCTATTGTCAAAACAATTCTGCGGCCCCGCCCGCTGCAAATCCAAGACCAGATCAAACAAAGCAGGTGCCGCACTCCGCTCAGACAATCATGTCTGACAGAACTGTGCTGCCCCTGCTTTGATCTCGTGCGCAGACCCTCACGGTTTTGAAGCCCACGGTCGAAATGCCGAAGTCCTTTCTGTAACATGCCCCGTCATTCTGTCTGCCCTGCGAACCATTGACAAAAAAGGCCAGACCCTCCTGTACCAACAAAAAAGGCTCCCTCCCAGAGGGAGCTGTCGCCGCAGGCGACTGAGGGAGCTGCACGCAAAAATGGGCCCGGAGACTTTCGTCTCCGGGCCCATTCAGAACCTGTTCTTTGGTCTGCCCTCAGGCAAACCAGCTAGTCAGTCACAAGGGCTGATTAGAACTCGACCTTCCAAGCCTTCTCACTGGCATCGTTCTTCACGGTGCCGGTAGCCAGATTGTAGATAGCAGCAGCAGAACCGACCATGCGCAGGCCAGCGTTCAGAACGCCGTTGCCACCATTCAGGAACTTGTCGCCAGCGGTCTGCTCATCACCATGCTTGCCGAAGCCAGCATCGTAGCCGGTGCCGTAAGCACCCTTGACGCCGGTGAGCCATGCGCTGCCCAGGTCGCCGGGCTTGTAAGCGCCGTCGAACAGAACGCCGACAGTGTTCTTGATGTAGTTGCTCATGAAGCTGTTACCGATGATGGTAACCATGTTGGTGTTGAACTTCTGCCAGTTCTTGACTTCCAGAGACGGAGCCAGGATGTCAGCCAGAGAAGCGCCACCGTTGACGTAGGTCATCTCGTTCTCAGAGATTGCGGAAAAGTTTGCAGGCATCATCATAATGAATTACTCCCTTCAAAATGTAGAAAGATATTTTGCGAGCTCACTTTCGTGTGCTCACCAATCCTTACTAGGATGGCAATAATATACCACACTTTCCAGAAATGTTCAAGTACCTTTTGCAAAAAGTGTAAAAAATGTGAAACAAGGTCTATAAAAGTATTGCTTTTGTACAGTCCGCAGGCGGTTTTCCGGTTCCGACAAGCTTTGCCGCCGCCGGGCGGTACACTGGCTGCAAGGGGGCTGCGGCATTGAAAAGCGTGATCTACCTCGACGAGCTTCTGCTGACCAATTTTGTCCTTGCTGCCCTGTTTCTCACCGCAGCCGGTCTGCTGTGCGCCACCGTGTGCACTGGGGTGCGGCTGTGCACCGGGGCGGCGCTGGCGGCAGTGTCGGCACTGGTACTGCTGGCCCCGGAGCTGCCGGGAGCCGTGGCAGTTGGTTATAAAATTTTCACAGGCTGCGCGGTGGTGGCCGTCGCCTACGGCCTGCCCGGGCGGGGGCGTTTTGCCCGGTTGTGTGCGTGGTATGCACTGCTCAACCTGCTTTTGTGCGGAGCGGTGGTGCTGCCCGGCGTGCAGAGCCGCAACCTGAGTGTCAGCCTGCCCCTGTCCCCCGGGCGGCTGCTGGCCAGCTGTGCGGGAGTGTATGCCGTACTGCGGGCCCTGCTGTACTGCTTTGGCCGCAGCGGCGCGCCCAGCGTGCCCGCCACGCTGGAGGTGGCCGGGGTGCAGCTGCCGGTACAGGCCTTCCACGACACCGGCTTTGCCCTGCAGGAGCCGCTGAGCGGCAAGGCCGTGGTTCTGGTGCAGTACCCGGCGGTGCGGCACCGCCTGCCGCAGGCAGCCCGGCAGTATCTCGATGGCTGGTTTGCCCACAGCACAGCCCCGCCCCCGCCGGAGCTGGGGGTGCATCTGGTGCCCTGCCGCAGCATCCACGGCCAGAGCATGCTGCCTGCCCTGCCCGCTGCCCTGCAGTTGGGCAAAGACCGCGCAGGCGGGCTGCTGGCGGCGTTCTGCTGCCCCACGCCGCCGGACCCTGCATGGGAGCTGCTGTACGGCGAGGATGCGGCACAGCTGCTCTTATAATACTTATTATAGGGAGGACTGCTCATGTTCCAGTTTTTGCGGCAGCTCTGGCACCGCCTGTGTGCGCGGCTGCGGTTTTGCGGCGGCGTGCAGTATCTGGCCGGCACCGCCAGCCTGCCCTCTCCCCTCTCCCCCGCCGAGGGAAAAAGCCCTGCTGGCCCGCATGGCCGCCGGAGAGGCAGACGCCCGCGATGCGCTCATCCTGCACAATCTGCGGCTGGTGGTGTACCTTGCCAAAAAGTACGAGAACAGCGGTGTGCCCGCCGAGGACCTGATCAGCATCGGCACCATCGGGCTGATCAAGCGGTGAACACCTTCACGCCGGAACGCAGCATCAAGCTGGCCACCTACGCCAGCCGCTGCATCGGCAACGAGATCCTGATGTACCTGCGCAAGACCTCCAACCGCCGCCAGGAGGCCAGCCTTGACGAGCCGCTGAATGTGGACGGCGACGGCAACGAGCTGCTGCTGTCGGACATCCTTGGCAGCGACGAGAACATGGTGGGCCAGCAGCTGGAGCAGGACGCCGAGCGCGCCGGTCTGCGCCGCGCCGTGAACAGCCTTTCGGCCCGGGAGCGCCGGATCATGGAGCTGCGCTTCGGCCTGACCGACGGCGTGGAACGCACCCAGAAGGAAGCCGCCGACGCCTGGGCATCAGCCAGAGTTACATCTCCCGCCTTGAAAAGCGCATCATCCAGACCCTGAAGCTCCAACTGGAAGGGCAATAAAAAAGCGCGGCCTTGTCCTTGACAAACCGCGTGGAATCGTCTATACTGAAAACACAAAAGGCGCTGGCCCATACAAACGACTAGCTCCTTACCATCGTGTCAAAAAGAAAAATGACCGTTCAGTTGGGGAACTGTGAGGCGGTCATTTTTTCTTTTTGTCATCACTGTGCGAGACAGTCCATGTGATCTGAAATGTAACGTAGATTGCTCCGCCAAGCAGCGAAAGCAGCATTACGACCTGTTCAAACGTCATGGTGCATCCCCCCTTTCCGCCCTTGGGCGTCCGGGGGAGGCCGAGATTTCAAGAAAAATTCGCTCCACCGGGCACTCAGGTGCCGGTAAGGAGCTCAGCCGCCTGCATTTGTGGGACGCAGCGCCTCGTGGCAGCCTTGCGGCTGCGTTTAAAGCATACCATAATTATGGGCCAATTGCAATTGCGGCTTTTTTGCACGCTCATCCGGCTGCCGGGTGGGCGTGTAATTTTTTCCACGCATAGTGGTTTGCCCCTGCGGCCATACTCCCGGTGAACTTCAAAACAGACCGGGGGCGTTTGGATGTACAATAAGGTGGAACTGTGCGGCGTGAACACGGCGCAGCTTCCTGTTTTGTCCGAAAGCGAAAAGCGGCAGCTGCTCCTGCAGGCCCACGCCGGGGATGCAGGAGCACGGGAACGCATGGTGGAGGGCAACCTGCGGCTGGTGCTGAGCGTGGTGCAGCGCTTTGCCCAGCGGGGCGAAAACCTCGACGACCTGTTTCAGGTGGGGTGCATCGGGCTCATCAAAGCCATCGACAACTTTGACCCTGCCCAGCCGGTGCGGTTTTCCACCTACGGCGTGCCCATGATCATCGGCGAGATCCGGCGCTTTTTGCGGGACAACAATGCCTGCGGGTAAGCCGTAGCCTGCGTGATACCGCCTACCGGGCCATGCAGGCCCGCGAAACGCTGGAGAAGCAGCTGGGCCGGGAACCCACTATGGACGAGATCGCCGGGGAGGCAGGCCTGTCCCGCCGGGAGGTGACCGCGGCACTGGAATCGGTGGTAGAGCCGGTGAGCCTGGAAGAGCCGGTGTATACCGACGGCGGCGATGCCATGTACCTCATCGACCAGGTGCGCGACCCGGATGGCGAGGACAGCTGGATCAGCGGGCTGCAGTTCCGGCAAACCGTGGCCGGGCTGACCCCGCGCGAAAAGCGGATCATGGAGCTGCGCTATCTCCGGGGCAAGACCCAGATGGAGGTGGCGCAGGAGATCGGCATCAGTCAGGCGCAGGTGTCCCGGCTGGAAAAAGGTGCCTTGAATCAGTTCCGGGCCGGGCACTGAACACAGCAGCGCCCCTGCTCCGTCCATCCGGCGGCGTGCAGGGGCGCTGCGCTTCTATTTACGGTATTTTCGGCGGGTGGCAGCCCCGCCGCGCAGATGCCGTTCGGCTTTGTTGCGTGCCAACACCGCCCGCACCTGTGCCGACAGCCCCGGGCTGACCCGGACCAGCCGCACCGAAACGTCCTTGTGCACGGTGGACTTGCTGCACCCAAACGCTGCAGCCGCAGCGCGCACGGTGGCCCCGCGCTCCACGATGTATTCTGCCAGCTGTACCGCCCGCTGTTCCGGATCTGCTCTCATACCCCCACGCCCCCTGTATCGTGCTGCTACAGCCTATGCGCCGGGCCGGGCAATTATGTCGGCAAGGGTTGACTTTTGCCGCCCGGCTGCGCTATACTTAGAAATGGACATAAAAACAGGGGCGCCGTAAGGCTGAGATCCGCACTGAGCGGAGTACCCTTTACCTGATCCGGGCAATGCCGGCGTAGGGAGTTTGCGGAGCTGTCCGGCACCATCAACAAACCTCCATGCGTCTGCTACCGGCAGGCGCATTTTGTTTTTGTGTACTATCGTTCTGAGAAGAGGAATCCCTATGACCAAAACCTATTCCAAGACCCGCATTCTGGTGGAGGGTGCACTGATGATCGCTCTGTCCACCGTTTTGAGCATGATCCAGATCCCGCTCATGCCCCACGGCGGTTCCATCACCCTGTTCAGCATGGTGCCCATTCTGGTAATGAGCTACCGCCACGGCGCAAAGTGGG
>ENA-OQDM01001142-OQDM01001142.1-human-gut-metagenome-genome-assembly--contig:-NODE-1142-length-11494-cov-1.498724_pt1 | contig 11494 bp, 13 predicted proteins | sample MGYA00242772_ERZ504605 | MGnify/ENA primary metagenome ERZ504605 (study PRJEB26092, sample SAMD00036348) | human gut metagenome | host: Homo sapiens | study: EMG produced TPA metagenomics assembly of... | reverse complement strand
ATGAACTGCAAGATCAAGCATAAGTCTCAGAGCATATCTTCCTTTTGTAGAAATTCTGCATTTTTCAAAACCTCCTGATTAAATTTCGTCGGATTATCATTGTTTTCTTTTATTATATAGTATTCCCAGTTATATAGTCAAGATATATTCAATTTTCCTATATGAATATACAAAAAATCACAGAACCATCCCCAGTCCTGTGATTCTCTCACTGTCTTATACAGTATTATTTCTCCAGTTCTTCTGCTGAAGTAAATACATTAAATCCATTATTCTTAAGAATGCATTCTGTCACTGCACCATCCTCCGTCTGAAGAATTACTACAGGTCTGAGATCTTTTCTGTGGAAAGAAGTATAAATATAGTCAAGACTTACATTACTGTCTGATGCTACTTTCAGGAGTTCATCCAGACCGCCTACCTGATCTTTCATATCAACTACGATCGCCTGTGTAATACGATTCATATATCCACTCCTGTTTAAAACAATTTCCGCTTTATCCGGATCGTTGCAGATCATACGGAAGATTGTAAACTCCGGTGCATCGAAGCATGCAAATCCATAAATATTAATCCCGTTATCTGCAAGTATCCCTGTCACTCTTTTCAGACTTCCTGCTTTATTTTCCACAAATACAACATTCTGTTTGATCATCTCTTTTATCCTCCGGTCAACTCTCTCAGTATCTTTATAATCCCTCATCCACATATTTCTTAATATTGGATGTATTTACATATTTCGTCATATGCTCACCGTCTGTGATCACCAGAGTCGGAGCCTGCATAATTCCAAACTCCTTCACCATCTCCGGATTCTTCTCCGCATCAATAATCTCGAACTCCCTGCCTTCCAGTATCTTCTTCGCCACTCTGCAGTTCGGACAGGTACTGGTTGTAAACAGGTATTTATGTGATGCCACAGGTTCTATCTTCACGTCATCCTTAGTCACAGTAACTACACTGGCATGAACCGGCTGTATTTTTCTGATATCTGAATGCATCACATCATAAAGCGTACGGTTCTTATACTCCTGTGCTTTACCGTCATTCCAGTTCTGTACAGGTCTGTAATATCCTGTGATACGACTGTAAACCTCCGCCTTCTTACCACATTTCGGACAAGTGAAATGCTCTCCGCTGATGTAGCCATGTTCCTTACATACAGAATAGGTCGGCGAAATCGTATAATACGGCAGTTTATAATTCTCTGCGATCTTACGTACCAGTGCTGCTGCTGCTTTCCAGTCAGGAAGCTTCTCACCGATAAATGCATGGAATACAGTACCTGATGTATAAAGCGTCTGCAGATCATCCTGAATATCCAGTGCATCAAAAATATCTGTGGTATATTCAACCGGAAGATGAGAACTGTTTGTATAATAAGGAGTATCCCCTTCCTTGCCTGCAGTCTTAATATCCGGCCAGCGTTTTCTGTCATGTTTGGCCAGACGATAGGCAGTAGATTCAGCAGGAGTTGCCTCAAGATTAAACAGTTCTCCTTCGTACTTCTCCTGATAATCGGACAGACGTTCCCGCATATGAAGAAGAACCTCTTTTGTAAACCTCTGCGTACGCTCATCAGACATATCTTTTCCCAGCCAGCGGGCATTCAGACCAACCTCGTTCATTCCCACCAGTCCAATGGTAGAGAAATGATTGGAAAAGCTTCCAAGATATCTCTTTGTATAAGGATATAATCCCTCATCCAGCAGCTTACCAATTACTTCACGTTTAATATGCAGAGAACGTGCGGAAATATCCATTAAGCGATCCAGACGATTGTAAAACTCTTCCGGTGTCTTGGAAAGATATGCGATACGCGGCATATTTATAGTTACTACCCCCACAGAACCGGTACTCTCTCCTGATCCGAAGAAACCACCGCTCTTCTTGCGGAGTTCTCTCAGATCCAGACGCAGACGGCAGCACATACTGCGGATATCACTTGGTTTCATATCACTGTTAATATAGTTTGAGAAATACGGTGTTCCATATTTGGATGTCATCTCAAAAAGAAGGCGGTTATTCTCTGTATCAGACCAGTCAAACTCATTTGTTATGGAATAGGTCGGAATAGGATACTGGAACCCGCGTCCGTTGGCATCCCCCTCGATCATGGTCTCAATAAATGCCTTATTGATCATATCCATCTCTTTTTTGCAGTCTTTGTACTTGAAATCCATATTCTTTCCGCCTACGATAGCCGGAAGCTCTGCAAGATCATCCGGTACTGTCCAGTCCAGCGTAATGTTGGAGAAAGGTGCCTGTGTTCCCCATCTGCTTGGGGTATTGACTCCATAAATAAAAGACTCAATACATTTCTTCACTTCCGGATAGCTTAAATTATCTGCCTTGACAAAAGGTGCCAGATAAGTATCAAAGGATGAGAAAGCCTGCGCTCCGGCCCATTCATTCTGCATAATCCCAAGAAAGTTTACCATCTGATTGCAGAGAACACTCAGATGCTTTGCAGGTGAAGATGTGATCTTGCCTTCAATACCGCCAAGTCCCTCCTGGATCAGCTGTTTCAGTGACCATCCTGCACAATATCCGGTCAGCATGGACAAGTCATGAATATGAATATCTGCATTTCTGTGTGCATCTGCGATTTCATTGTCATAAATCTCAGACAGCCAGTAATTTGCAGTAACTGCACCGGAGTTGCTTAAGATCAGACCTCCAACTGAATAAGTAACTGTGGAGTTCTCCTTTACACGCCAGTCCTCAACCTTCACATAACTGTTTACGATTTCTTTGTAATCCAGGATCGTTGACTTCATGTTGCGAACCTTTTCCCTCTGCTTGCGGTAAAGAATGTAGCTTTGCCATCATCTGCATATCCGGCCTGGATCAGCACATTCTCCACACTGTCCTGAATTTCTTCTACTGTAATCTTATTATCTGTAATCTTTTTCTGAAAATCAGAAGTAACACGCAGCCCTAAGAGATCAATCATCTCTTCGCTATAATTTTTCTCTTTTGCATCAAAGGCTTTATGGATAGCCGCTGTGATCTTGCCTATTTTAAACTCATCCACTTCACCATCACGTTTTACTACCTGAAACATATCTAATGCCCCCATTTTCTCTTGTTAATCTGTTTCTCCTGCATATTCTTACCGGAGATATTTCCGTCGTTACTGTCCACTTTGCTCTGAGTAACACTGTAGGTTCATTGTATCAGAGTATCACCGGTTCGTCAACACGCAAAATACCACATAATGTTCCTCGTTTTTGTAAAAGGCACAATATATGGTATTTTTCTTATTTTTCAAAATATTTTTTTATACAACTCTGGCGTAGATTTCTTTCGGCACCCTTGCCTTCACAGCAATCCCTTCCTCTGTGTATTCCTCTGAGATAAGCTGCCCATATTCGCGGATCAGCTGGATTTTTCCTGCTTCCTGATAAGGGAAAAGGCGCTCCACATAAATCTGTTCTTCAGCAAGAAGCTTCTCCAGAAGATCATTCAGATCTGCAAGACCCTCGCCTGTCTTTGCAGAGACCTTCAGCGTATAATCCGATTTAAAATCTCGCAGTACGCATGCCCCCGGCGCATCCTGCTTATTAAAGAGTGTGATGATCTTCTTTCCCATCACTCCCAGTTCTTTTAATGTCTCATATACCACATGCATCTGCATCTCTGCCTGCGGATTGGAAGAATCTACCACATGGATAATATAATCTGCATATTTGGCCTCTTCCAATGTGCTCTTGAATGCTTCGACCAGATGATGCGGAAGCTTATGGATAAATCCAACCGTATCTGTGAGAAGAATCTGCTGTCCGTCCTTCAAATTTAAAAGTCTGGTAGTTGGATCCAGTGTAGCAAACAGTTTATCCTCTGATAAAACCTCTGAGCCTGTCAGTGTGTTCAGCAGCGTAGATTTTCCCGCATTTGTATATCCTACGATCGCAGCAGTCTTCATATTGCCTCTGGCCCGGCTGGAACGGATCAGTTCCCTGTGTTTCTCCACCTGGGATAATTCCTGCTTCAAAGCAGAGATCCTTGTACGGATAAGACGACGGTCTGTCTCCAGCTTTTTCTCTCCCGGACCTCTGGTTCCGATTCCACCTCCCAGACGGGAAAGAGATTCCCTGAGACCGACCAGACGGGCAGATCTGTAGCGAAGCTGTGCAAGCTCTACCTGTATTTTACCCTCACTGGTTATAGCTCTCGCTGCAAAAATGTCCAGAATCAATAATGTCCTGTCCATCACCTTACAGTCCAGTTCCCGCTCCAGATTATTCAGCTGTGCAGGAGAAAGTTCGTCATCACAGATAATTCCGGTTGCATCCATAGCATATACCAGTGCACGTACTTCCTCTATCTTTCCTTTTCCAATATAAGTTCCGGGATGCACAGACTCACGATTCTGAATGATTCTTCCCACTGTAACAGCTCCCGCAGTTGATGCAAGCTCCTTCAGTTCATCCAGGGATTCTTCCACATTATCATGATCATCCGTCTGCACTCCCACAAGAACCACCCGTTCTTCAAGCTTTCCAAATTCTTCCATAAATTCTCCTCAGTCAGATAGATATTACACACGCGTTTTAAGAAATGCAAGTTCCTTCTTAACAGTTTTATCTTCCGGGTATAATTCCAGATATTCCTGTGCTTTCTGCAAAGCAGTCTGAAAATCCAGTTTCTTCTCATAGACTACGATCTCATTAAACAGCAGACTCTGCATATCCTCCGCTCCTGCCACATGGATTCCGCTTTCTATATCAGAAAGGGCACTGTCATAATCCCCATCCTCTATATCACACAGTGCAAGTCCGTTAAATCCTTTGGCTCCGTTTTCTGCCTGTGATACATACTGCTGAAACATTGCTTTTGCATTTGCGCTGTCTCCTTTATCCATATATACCATACCAAGCAGAACCAGTGCCTCCGTATTATCGCCGTCTATGGCCTGTTTCAGTTCACTTTCAGCATTTTCATAATCATCCATATAATAATAAACTCTGCCGCGGTCACAATGATCCTCTGCATTTTTTGCAGTTCCTGACAAAGCAGCTTCCAGATAACGGGTTCCGTCTGCTTCCATATCCCTGTTCAGATATGCCCCGTAGATCTGGATAGCTCTGTCATAAGTTGCATCTTCGCCGTAGGCCTGTTCAAAATTAGCAGAAGCTTCCTCATAGGAATCCATGGCCAATGCTGTTTCTCCCGTAAGGAAGTACAGATCCGCATCCATTTTATAGTTTTCTGCCAGAGTCTGGCAGTCTTCCAGTGCTGCCTCATAATCCTTTACTTTGAGATAAGCCACAGCTCTATACGACAGAATATCTTTTTTTAATGCTTTGCCAACTTTGTCACATTTAAGCGCATCATTGAAATATGTTATGGCTTCTTCATAGTTTCCAAGCTTGAGTTTCGCTACACCTGCACCTCTGTACGACTGTGCAGGCTTCACTCCTTCAGAAATTGCTGTCTCGTATTCTTCAAGTGCTGCCTCATAATTTCCCTGTTCCAGATCCTGTGCAGCCTGTTTATAATTCTTCGTATCTCCCACATTACAGCCTGTCAGAAGTCCAAGGCTTAAGCAGACAGCAGTCAGAAATAATCTTTTTTTTCTATTATACATGTAATTCCTTTGCCAGTAAATCAGTCAATGAGCAATCCTTCGGATTCCATTACCTTTACTACATGATCAACATTCTCAAGGCAGAGTTCATCTGTTCCGGCTTCTACCATAACACGAATCAATGGCTCTGTGCCACTCTCGCGTACCAGAATACGCCCATCACTTCCCAGTTTCTTTGCAACTTCCTCTACAGCAGCAACTACCTTCGGATTCTCTCTCGCAGTCTTCTTGTCTGCCACCCGGACATTTCTGAGAAGCTGTGGATAAACCTTCATTTCCCTTGCCAGATCACACAGAGTTGCTTTCTTCTCTACACACGCTTCCATTACCATGAGAGAAGTAAGGATTCCATCACCTGTTGCAGCGTAACGGCTGAAAATAATATGTCCGGACTGCTCACCGCCAAGACTGTATCCATTCTCCATCATATTCTCTGCCACATATTTATCTCCTACTGCAGTCTGCTCATATTTCATACCCTCTCTCTCCAGAGATTTGTACAGACCGAGGTTTGACATAACAGTGGTTACTACTGTATCATCTTTTAATCTGCCCTGCTCCTTGAGATATTTTCCACATACATACATAATCTTATCACCGTCGACCACATTTCCCTTATGGTCAACAGCAATACAGCGATCTGCATCACCATCATAAGCAAAACCGATATCCAGTCCATTGTCTACAACATATTTCTGCAGGACTTCAATATGGGTAGAGCCACAGTTTGTATTGATATTTGTACCATCCGGCTGGTTATTGATCACATAAGTCTTTGCCTGAAGTGCCTCAAATACACTCTTTGCAATAGCTGAAGAACTTCCGTTTGCACAGTCAAGCCCTACTTTAATGCCTTTGAAATCCCTGCTTGGAATAGAGATCAGATGTCCGATATAACGATTCCTTCCTGAAGCAAAATCCACAGTGCGTCCAATATCTTCTTTAGTTGCCAGAGGAAGATCCTCGATCAGGCCATCCAGATATGCTTCAATCCTTGCTTCTACTTCCGCTTCAATCTTCTGTCCGTTTCCATTGAGAAGTTTGATACCATTATCATAGAATGGATTATGGCTTGCGGAGATCATAATACCACAGTCAAAATCCTCTGTACGTACTGCATAGGAAACACTTGGGGTCGTCGTTACATGAAGAAGATATACATCCGCAACCGGACGCTGTCAGACCTGCAACAAGTGCATATTCAAACATATAACTGCTTCTTCTTGTATCTTTTCCAATAACAATCTTAGCTTTATGGTCTCTTCCATAATACCAGCCTACGTAGCGCCCCACCTTAAATGCATGATCTACTGTCAGTTTAACATTTGCTTCTCCACGAAATCCATCTGTTCCAAAATATTTTCCCATAATTGCTCTCCTTTACTTTTTACAATATCCTCTGTTTCTGCACTGCATACTGTATTTCCCAGATCACACCCAAAACTGCTTTTAATCAGATCAGACATGTCTCCTGCGAAAGCTGCAGATATCTGCTTAACTTATTGATAAAGTCCCTGAGGATATATACCCGCTTCTGTAAGATTTTTAAATGCTCTCATTACTGTTTCTTTATCTTCCTGATAGGTTACACCAAACCATGTATCCTTTGTCTCCAGGACATCAACTTCAGCACTTTCATTTTTGATCAGATGGTCAACTAACTCCGGAAGCAGATATTCCTTTTTTGTATCTTCCGGTGCGAGTCCACTGAGAAATTCTGCAAATCCTTTCTCGAGAACCTCCATAAAGTCCGGCGTCAGTCCCCCACATATTCATGGACACCAGATCCTTTACATCCAGTTCCTGCACACTTCCGTCCGCATTTCTTGACTCTGCACCTGGTGGCAGTCTTAAATATATCATGCGTCTCTGTCACACCTGTAAGCCGTCCATTCTCAATATGGCAGATTCCTCTGGTAACGCTTCCATTATCGCTCAATGTATTTCCAAGCCTGAAACCGGCCATGCAGATGTGGAGTTTTCCGTCCTTTTGCTGTTCCTGCACAAGATAATCATGCACCTTCACATAAGCTTCTTTCCCATAATAATCATCTGCATTGATAACAATAAATGGCTCATCCAGAACCTTCTTTGCAGCAAGTACAGCCTGTCCGGTTCCCCAGGGTTTCGTGCGGTCAGCCGGTTTCGTAAATCCCTCCGGCAGATCATCAAGCTCCTGGAATACATATTCTACTTCCGTAATTTTCTCAATACGCTCGCCGATCACTCTGCGAAACTCTTCTTCCAGATCTTTACGGATAATAAACACTACTTTGTTAAATCCGGCTTCCAGCGCATCGTGGATGGAATAATCCATAATAATCTCTCCACATGGTCCCACCGGTGCAAGCTGCTTGATTCCTTCTCCAAAACGACTTCCGATTCCTGCCGCCATAATTACAAGTGCTGTTTTCTGCATAAATATTTTCCTCCTGACATTCTTCTCTCATATCAATACTTTTTCAGTCATCTTCTGTCACATACCCTCTCCGCAATATTCTATTCCGCATCCTGAAGATTACTTAATTTTGCTGCCTGATCTGCTGCGATCAGACTGTCAATGATCTCATCCAGATCCCCGTTCAGAACATTCTCCAGTCTGTGCAGTGTCAACTTGATTCTGTGGTCTGTCACACGGCCCTGTGGAAAATTATAAGTTCTGATCTTCTCTGAACGGTCACCTGTTCCAATCTGGCTCCTTCTTGCCTCAGCCTCAGCATCATGCTGTTTGGCAAGCTCCATCTCATACAGACGGGAGCGAAGAACTTTCAGTGCTTTATCTTTATTCTTAAGCTGTGACTTCTCATCCTGGCAGGAAATTACGATTCCGGTAGGAATATGTGTCAGTCGCACAGCAGAGTCTGTTGTATTGACACACTGTCCGCCGTTTCCGGATGCACGGAACACATCGAATTTACAGTCATTCATATCCAGATGGAAATCGATTTCCTCTGCTTCCGGCATAATAGCAACTGTACAGGTAGAGGTATGGATACGTCCGCCGGATTCTGTTTCCGGAACTCGCTGTACACGATGTACACCACTTTCATATTTCAGTCTGGAATAAGCACCTGCACCTGTGATCATAAATGTTACTTCCTTAAATCCGCCGATTCCGTTCTCATTGAGACTCATCATTTCTGTTTTCCAGCGGCGGGATTCTGCATATTTCACATACATACGGTAAATCTCTGCTGCAAAAAGGGCAGCTTCATCCCCACCTGCACCTGCACGGATCTCCACAATAACGTTCTTGTTATCATTAGGATCTTTCGGAAGAAGAAGGATCTTAAGTTCATGTTCCAGTTCCTCTACGTTCTTCTTTGCCTCAGACAGTTCTTCCTTCAGCATTTCCCGCATATCTTCATCTTTCTCTTCCTCAAGCATGGAAAGACTGTCCTGTATCGTTTCTTTGTTTTTCTTGTACTCCCGGTAAGCATCTACTATCGGCTGCAGATCGCTCTGCTCTTTCATCAGCTTCTGAAAATGTTCCTGATTATCGGTAACTCCCGGCTCTCCAAGCTCATTAAGCACCTCTTCAAAACGAATGAGCAGATCGTCTAATTTATCAAACATATTTATCCTCCTGTAATTTCTTTCGCCCCAGAACCACCCGGTCCAACCCGGCCAGATCCTGCCTTATCTCAATATCTTCAAATTTATATTTCCGCAAAAGAGCTGCCACATCTTCTCCCTGGCTGCATCCGATTTCATACAAAAGCCAGCCACCCGGAACAAGATGATCCTGTGCCTGTTTCGTGATAGCCCTATAAAAATAAAGTCCATCTTCCATACCATCCAGCGCCATACGCGGATCATGCAATTTTACTTCATCCATAAGATCTTCAATTTCCGCCGTAGGAATATATGGCGGATTGATATAATCATATCATAAGCTCTGCTATAATTTCTATTACTATTTTCGCATTCTGTCATTTTTACAGTATCTTTTACAGCAGTCCTTTTCATATACTCTGTTCCGTACACAATGTTCTGCATTTCAGAAAACAGATTACTCTGTACGAATTCCGCATGCTCTGCCACTTCCAGTGTCCGTGCATTCCGCACAGCCACTTTCAGTGCCTCATCTGACAGATCCACGCCTGTTCCGTGTGCATCAGCTCTCTCCTTCAGAATACTGATAAGAATACAGCCGGATCCTGTACACATATCAAGAATATATGGATTTTTCACAGCTTTCATGCATTCAAGAGCGGACTCCACAAGTGTTTCCGTATCCTGTCTGGGTACCAGTACATTCTTATTCACATAAAATTCATGCCCCATAAAAAAAGCCTGATGCGTCAGATGCTGCAGCGGTATGTGTCCCGCACGTCTGCTGATCAGTTCCAGATATCTTTCAGCAACACTTTCTGTGACACTTTCTTCTCCGTATGCAAAATAATACGCCCGGCTTTTTCCTGTGACATATTCCAGGAGAAGCCAGGCATCCAGCCCGGCTTCCTTAATCCCCGCCTGTGCAAGGATCATCTGTCCTTTTTTTAATAATCCTGTCAGAGTTTCTCCGTTCATTGTTCTGCTTCAACTCCAAATTCTTCCTTCAGATATGCTTTCCAGTCAAAAACCGCCTCTACAGCCCTGATTGCAACCTCTGCCATATCTGCTGTCGGTTCCTTAGTTGTAAGTTTCTGCATTGCCAGACCCGGTTTACTGAAAAAGTCAGCAAGTTTGCTGTCTGATCTTCCAGCCCACTGAATAATCTCAAAAGATATTCCTGCTACAACCGGCACCATAAGAAGTCTTCCAAACAGTCTCACCCAGTAAAATGGAACCAATACAAAAATAAAATGCAGAAAAATGCTGACCAGCATAACCAGAAACAGAAAACTGGTTCCACATCTCTTATGCAGTCTGGAGCTTGCAAGAACATTATCCACCGTAAGCGGCAGTCCATGTTCCACACAGTTAATGCACTTATGCTCTGCTCCATGATACATAAATGTTCTCTGAATATCCTTCATTCTGGAAATCAGAAGCATATATCCCATAAACAATGCAAGCTTTACAAATGCCTCAACTATTGTAACTGCAAATTCCGAAGCGCCAACCCTTCTGCAAAGACTTGCAAGGGCGTATGGCAGCAACATAAAGGCGGCAACTGATACCACGATCGAGACAGCAACTGTCACATATAACAGCCATTTGAACTGCTTATCTTCTTTTGCCTTTTTTGCAGCAAGCTCCTCTTCTGAAAGAGCAGCATTCTTCTGCTTATCCTCTTCGTCCTCCTCGTCCCCTGCGATCTCCGCTGAATACATCAGACATTTTGTGCCGACCACCAGAGAATCCACGAAGCTTACCACACCTCGGATCAGTGGATATTTGAGAAATTTTGCATTTCCGAATACACATTTGTAATCTTCTACTTTTAATTCAATCTCATTGTCCGGTCTGCGGACAGCAATGGAATATTTATCCTTATGGCGCATCATAATGCCTTCCATTACAGCCTGACCGCCGATGTTCGATGATTTCATTATTTTCTCCTAAAGAAACAAGAAAGGCTGAGATTTCCCAACCTCAACCTTCTCAATTCTTACTATATTCTGATTATTTGTTCAGGCCGTATTTCTTATTAAACTTATCGATACGTCCACGAGCCTGAGCTGCTTTCTGCTGACCTGTATAGAATGGATGACATTTAGAGCAGATTTCTACGTGGATGTCCTGTTTTGTAGATCCTGTTACGAATGTGTTACCACAGTTGCAGGTTACAGTTGCCTGATAATAATTAGGATGGATTCCTTCTCTCATGATTTTCACCTCTCTGTAAAGATTCTATTTTCTATTCGTATTCATTTGACGAATTTACTATTAAACAGCTTTATAAGTATAACATATCGTCCCATGGAATGCAAGTTTATTTTTAAAAATTTTATT
>ENA-OQDM01001139-OQDM01001139.1-human-gut-metagenome-genome-assembly--contig:-NODE-1139-length-11513-cov-1.348059_pt1 | contig 11513 bp, 11 predicted proteins | sample MGYA00242772_ERZ504605 | MGnify/ENA primary metagenome ERZ504605 (study PRJEB26092, sample SAMD00036348) | human gut metagenome | host: Homo sapiens | study: EMG produced TPA metagenomics assembly of... | reverse complement strand
TTGATACTATTATAGTTTCAAATCTCCGCCAGCAATGAGCAAACGATTGACCATTGTAGTGCATGGTTGCAAAAATAGTCGCGGATGGGGCTGTTAGGCTGGATGGCAGATTGCGTGGCAGAGAGTGTCTTGCCTGAAAGAACATAAGGTTGCAATCCTTTTATGCCTTGGCTTGCCCAATATGTACCGTTGTTATAAACTAAATAATTGAATGGATTGTCTTGTTTGATTTCCTGTTTGTCTGTGACGTTGTTGAACAGATAAATATGGGAAGAGTTTCCGGTGAGCATGACGTCTTCGGAGCAAGAAAAAAATGAATAGCCTCCTTTTACCAAGGCTGTGGTTGTATAATATTGTTGGTCAATGGTGAATAACCCTGTACTCTTGTTATACCCAATCAGTTTACCTTTGAAGAATGTAAGTTCGTGGAAGAAGTTAGTGCTGGTGTGCTTCCAATTGTTTTTATCCAATAAGTTAAGGTTCAAGTCGCCTATGTTGAAACCGTTTTCCGAACAACAAAGGTAGATGTAATGTGCATCTGCCGTACAACTGTATACGTTCAAGTTTAAGTCGTATGTAGCTTCGAATTCTTCTTTATCCGTATTCACTACGACTATGCCGAAGTTCGTGCATATATATGCTTTTTCGTTTACTACGGAAACATTATTGATGATGAGGTTAGAATAGTTTTTGTCTTTTAACTGCTTCATGTTGACCACCTCATTGTCCGGATAGATTAAGTCTATGTTTCCGTTTTCATATACAAGAATAAGCTTTTTGGCTTGCGTTGCTATATCTTATGAATTGTATTTTGGTGTCGTGCAATCCGTTAAGTCTATCGAACACGTAGACTTCCGTATCTTCGGTATTGTAACTGAAAAGATTTCCATTACAAAGAGAATATACTTTATGTCCTACCGGTATATTATAAGTAGATATTTGCAATGCCGGATAAGCTTTCCAAGAACCGATAGTCTGTCCGAATGAAATGGTCGTATATATAAAGAATATAAACCATAAAATATATTTATTCATAAGATTTACTATTAAATTTATACTCCTTCTTTATTAACGGGATAATGCTGATAAATTGTGCTTTACGATGTTTTTTTCATTTGTCGATTTCATTCGACAATGGATATTTATAAGGCTTGAAAATTTTATCTTCATGTCTTCGTCTTATTTAAGTTTCTTTTCAAAGTAAGGCCCTCTACCTACGAGAAAAGGCACATAAGAATTTATTAGTTTGATAGGTAAGCAGCAAATGATGATGGTTAATAGAGTCAATATTATATTGGTAGCATATCCTCCATATTCTATTATGCTTTTGAAATATAATTTAAAGCATCCAATGATGTAATTTTGCAGAGCTAAAATGATAATCGTATTTTTGCCAATAAAAGAAACGGCTTTGTCTATTTTCAGATGTGAGAAAGCCTTTATGAAAATGGTGTATATTGGCATTACTAAAAGACCGCATATTACAATCTGTATGTTTTTGAATATCATATTGCTATAATTACCATATCGTATGCATACGAGTGTTATGCAAAAAGCAATGATGGCGCCTAAGATATGTTTTGATGTCAAAGATTGGATAAAATCCTTGTTCATGTTGGAAAAAGCATAAAAAGGAATATATAGCAATGCTGCCGACAAATTCCAAGGTAAATAAGAAGTCCATGGAATACAATGTAAAAGGGGACATATCGATACGATAATTATGACTATGGGTTTAGGAAATTGTCGAATGAGTAAATAATAGATTATTTGCATACTGAACAAGCAGCAAATAAACCAATATGGGGCAATAATGGTTACGGGGGTTCCATAAGCGAATTCCATTAAAGGCTTCCATAGCGGGATATCCAATTCATTTCCTCCTATCCAGTCTCGCCCAAAGAGTAACCATGAAATATAGAAAAATGTAAAAAAGGATATATAGGGTATTAATAATTGTATGCTTCTGTGTTTTAGGAAATAACTGAGTGAATGGAATTTGTTTGTGTTGAAAAGAAATCCTGCTATCATGAAAAAGCAGGCATTCTCAGTAAGGACAATAATTCTCCTACGTATCCGTCAGCGCGGTGAGGAATATGGTAGGATACAACCAAAAATATAGAGAAAAATTTGGCATAATCTACCCATGCATATCTGATTTTTGGAGAAGTATCATAGGATTTTATGTTTGCTTTTTCCATTCTATACTTATTTATTTGGCAAATTCATTTTGTTGAGAATATATCTGTGGATTTTTTAAGTCAATAATTATTCTTTCTTAGATAATCACAGAGGGCAGCTAGCTGCACGTGCGCGGTGCTGATGCGGTTCTTGATGTCGCTACCCAATTCGGCGAATGTGGTTCATAACCGTCGGGTTGAAAGATAGGATCGTAGCCGAATCCGGATTCTCCTCTTTTTTCTCTGGTAATTTGTCCCTTCACAATTCCTTCGAACTGCCTTTCTTCTCCTTTTTCTATTAACGAGATAATGGTGCGAAATTGTGCTTTTCGATCATTTTTTTCTTCCATTTCTTTCAGGAGTTTATTCATGTTGGCTTGAGAGTCATGTCCTTGTCCGTCGGCATAACGTGCGGAATACACGCCCGGTGCCCCTCCAAGGCTTTCTACTTCCAGTCCGGTATCATCGGCAAAACAATCTAACCCATAATGTTCGTATACGTACCGTGACTTTTGTCGGGCATTGCCTTCAAGAGTATCGGCTGTTTCGGGAATGTCGGCATGACAATGGATGTCGGCAAGACTTAATATTTCGATACTGTTACCTAAGATAGCTCTTATTTCTTCCAATTTATGAGCGTTGTTTGTGGCAAAAACAAGTCGTTTTTTCATGTTCCGTTATTTTATTTTTAATTTATCGAATCCTTCTCCATAGACACCTACTACATTACTTTGCGAAACAAAGGCTTTGGGGTCGATACGGTGAATGAGGCGGAATATTTCTATACCTTCACGTCGTTTAGCCAAAACAACCAATACCTTTCTCGGTTCCTTGCTGTACCAGCCTTCCCCGTTAAGAATGGTGACTCCTCGGTCGAGTTGTTTGCCTATGGCTTCCGCTATCTCGTCATATTTGTTGGAAAAAATAAGAAACTGTACGGATTGGCGTGCACTGTTCATATAATAGTCTAACATAATCATGGAAATGATGAGTACGCAAAATCCGAATACTACTTTTTGCGATTCGTGAAATACAAAATAGCTGGAAGATACGATGGCAATATCGCAAAACATAAGTGCGCGTCCTAAACTGATGTCGCGGTATTTGTTGACAATGGCAGCTATGATATCAGTTCCTCCTGTACTACCATTACTTAAAAATACAATGGCAAGCCCTACTCCTTCGCAGCAGGCTCCAAGTACACAGGCCATAAAAGTCTGATCTCCCAGAATCATAGGAAGTTGTCCGCTTTCGTCAGACAAAAGTTTTTGGAAAAGGTCGAATTCGAATGTCAGGGCCAATGTACCTACAATCGTTTTTAAACAGAAACGGAAGCCTAAAATTTTGATGGCAGCGATAAGTAAGGCCGCGTTAACCAAGAAATAAGTATATTGTACAGGAAAACCTGTGGCATAGTATATGATAGCGGATACACCGGATAATCCACCGGTCGTAATTTGGTAAGGTAAGATAAAAGCGGTGAATCCTAACGCGTAAATAGTAAGTCCTATAAAAAGACTAATGTAATCTTTGGTTTCTTGCCAAATATCTTCTTTTGAGTATTTCATATTTATTGAATACAAAGATTTTTATGTAGGAGACTACTTGAAAAACAAGTAGTCTCCAAAAGGTTTGACACTATTTTAATACTATATTTACGATGCGCTTCGGTACGATAATGACCTTGACGATTTGCTTGCCTTCCGTGTACTTTTGGGTTTGTTCGTCATTCAGTACCGTCTTTTCGATGGAAGCATTGTCGGCATCTGCAGAAAAATCCAGTGTGAAACGGGTTTTCCCGTTGAAGGAAATGCTCAGTTTCATGCTGTCTTCCGTCAGGTACTCTTCCTTCCATTCCGGCCATTCGGCATCGCATACGCTATTTGCTTCTCCCAGAGCATGCCACAATTCTTCTGCGATATGCGGAGCAAAGGGAGCCATGAGGATGACCAACGTGCGAAGAATGTCCCGGTTATGGCATTTTTGCTGAGAAAGTTCATTCACGCAAATCATGAATGCACTGATAGAAGTGTTATAAGAAAAAGCTTCGATGTCCGCCGTGACTTTTTTGATAAGCTTGTGCAACGATTTCAGTGCTTCCTTGTTGGCTTCCCCTTCTGTGGGCAGGAAATTACCTGTGCGGTCGTAGAACAAGGCCCAAAACTTCTTCAGGAAACGATGACAGCCGTCGATGCCGTTGGTGTCCCAAGGTTTACTTTGTTCCACCGGACCGAGGAACATTTCATACAGGCGGAGCGTGTCGGCTCCGAACTTCTCTACTATCATATCCGGATTGACCACATTAAACATACTCTTACTCATTTTTTCAATGGCCCATCCGCAAATGTATTTGCCGTCTTCCAAGATAAATTCCGCATCGTGATACTCTGGCCGCCAGTTACGGAAAGCTTTGATGTCCAGCACGTCGCCCGATACGATATTGACATCCACATGCAGGGGCGTAGTGTCGTATTGGTCTTTCATATTTAGTGAGACGAACGTGTTGGTGTCTTTGATACGATACACAAAGTTACTCCGTCCCTGTATCATGCCTTGGTTGATGAGCTTTTGGAACGGTTCTTCTTTGCAACTGTAACCCAAGTCATGCAGGAATTTGTTCCAAAAACGACTGTAAATCAGGTGGCCGGTAGCATGTTCCGTACCGCCCACGTATAAGTCTACGTTTTGCCAGTAAGCATCCACGTCCTTGTCTACCAGTGCATGGTCGTTTTTCGGGTCCATGTACCGGAGATAATAGGCAGAACTGCCTGCAAATCCCGGCATGGTGTTCAATTCCAACGGGAAAACCGTTTGGTGGTCAATGCGTGAGTTTTCCGTCACGCAACGGTTCACGGTATCCCATGCCCATTTCGTGGCATGTCCCAATGGCGGTTCCCCACTTTCCGTGGGGAGGAATTTGCTGACTTCCGGTAATTCCAACGGCAGGCAATCTTCGGGAATCATGTAAGGCATTTGGTCTTTGTAATATACAGGGAACGGTTCGCCCCAGTAGCGTTGGCGACTGAAAATGGCATCGCGCAAGCGGTAGTTTACCTTTACCCTACCCAATCCATGCGTTTTGACATACTCTTTTGTGGCTGCAATGGCTTCCTTGACGGTCAGTCCGTTGAGCGAGAAATCAATATAGGGAGTCACTCCGGCGCGTGGCGAATTGGTTACGATTCCTTCTTTGGCATCGAAACTTTCTTCACTTACGTCGCAACCTTCCACCAACGGGATGATAGGCAAGTTGAAATGTTTGGCAAAGGCATAGTCACGGCTGTCATGTGCCGGTACGGCCATGATGGCTCCTGTCCCGTAGCCGGCCAATACGTAATCGCTTATCCAAATGGGGATGTTTTCGCCCGTGAAAGGGTTGACGGCATACGAACCCGAGAACACGCCGGTCACGCGGCGGTCGGCGATGCGTTCGCGTTCCGTACGTTTTTTGGTGGCATCGAGATAAGCTTCCACTTCTGCCTTCTGGGCTTCGGTCGTAACTTCCGGTACCCATTCGCTTTCGGGAGCCAATACCATGAACGTGACGCCGAACATGGTGTCGGCCCGTGTGGTAAAGATCGTGAATTCCTTATCGCTGTCTTTTATTTTAAATTGCACTTCCGTGCCTTCAGAGCGTCCTATCCAGTTGCGTTGCGTTTCTTTCAATGAATCCGTCCACTCCACCGTGTCCAATCCATCCAATAAGCGTTGGGCGTATGCACTGACACGCAGGCACCATTGGCGCATCTTTTTCTGAACGACGGGATAACCTCCGCGTTCGCTCACGCCGTCCACTACCTCGTCGTTGGCCAGTACCGTACCGAGTTTCGGACACCAGTTCACCATCGTTTCGCCCAAATAGGCGATGCGGTAATTCATGAGCGTCTCCTGCTGTTTCTTTTCGTCCATGGCTTTCCATTCGTCGGCAGTGAACCGCAGTTCCTCGCTACAAGCCACGTTCAAGCCTTCCGTACCATTTTTATCAAATGCCTTCACCAGTTCTTCAATAGGGCGTGCTTGCTGCCTGTCATTGCAATAATAACTGTCGAACATCTTTTGGAAAGCCCATTGCGTCCAGTGGTAATAGGCCGGGTCGCAAGTACGTACTTCCCTATCCCAGTCGAAGCAAAAACCAATCTTGTCCAACTGTTCACGGTAGCGGTTGATATTGGCCGCCGTGGTAACGGCCGGGTGTTGCCCCGTCTGTATGGCATATTGCTCGGCCGGAAGTCCGTAAGCATCGTATCCCATGGGATTCAACACGTTAAATCCTTGCAGACGTTTGTAACGTGCGTAAATATCCGAAGCAATGTAACCTAACGGATGTCCTACATGAAGTCCTGCACCACTGGGGTAAGGAAACATGTTGAGCACGTAGAACTTCTCCTTGTCTTTGTTTTCCACAACCTTGTAAGTCTGATGCTCCACCCAATATTTCTGCCATTTCGGCTCTATTTCTCTAAAATTGTATTCCATGTTATATATTGATATTTTTATTTTAATCCGTTTATAGAGTGATGCACGTTTATCCATGCGCCGGTGATTTCTACAATATACATTTTGTGATAACCGCCTTGTTTACCGTACCATCTTTCGTTGAGCGACGGGTCGAGGAAAGCTTCGGGAGCCAGATTGTCGGCATACAACTTCCTGCAGGCCAAAGCGAATCGTGCCTGTTCAAAAGTCACGCATTTGCCGTCTTCGAGGGGATATGGCGTGAGTCCGCTTTCGAGTGTTTTGTCTATATCCCGTCCGGATTTTGAACCACACAAGTTATATGCTTCACGCGCCTTGGGCGATTTCCCCAAGAAAGAGAGCGTCATGAAGTCGTTGTTTTCCGTAAATTCAAAGTATAGCGTTCGGGACGAATGAATACGAAAGCTACAGGTTTGTTCCATAACCACCCTATTCCGCCCCATGATGCGGTCATCATGTTATATCGGTTGGCATCGCCAGCACAGACTAACATCCATTCTTTGCTGATCGTTTCGAAAAAATTCTCCGTAAGTTCAGAGACTTCTATCTTTTTCATGCTCTTTTCTTTTTATAATAAGGTGCAAAGATAGTGAAAGGCGAGCGCAGAGACAAATGAAAACGCAGTTTTCTGATTTGTCTTTGCCGAGCCACCTCCTATTTTCGTGGAAACAAAGATACGGATTTTACAGGTCGTAGCGAATATTTTCAGGATATTCCTTGACGTAAATCAAGAAAAAAAGGTTTCATGAGAATATTACGTCTGAAAGTATGCATCTTTCAGGAATATCGCGTAACTTTGCATTGTCTTAAAACAAGAGACGATATTGAAAGCATCGTGAGATGCAGATAAATTAGGTATTAGATTGAGGTAAAAAAGATTGTTACAGTATAATGTTGAGCATAGGACTGCGTGAAGCAGTAGTTTAATAGGAAAAGCAAACGAATAGTTCGTTTATTGTTTATGAGAAAAATTTTGAGAGATTAAAGATTTGTTTGTCGGGGCTTTCCTCTTGTGATCTGAGGGTTGTCCCGTTTTTTGTGTCTTGCAGAAAAACAAAATAATCGTTTCAAAATCAGAAAAAATAATCGTATTTTTGTGGTTGATTCTAAAAAGTTAACGATTATGGCAAAAGAAGGGTTGACCCCGATGATGAAGCAATTTTATGATTTGAAAGCAAAACACCCCGATGCGATTATGTTGTTCCGTTGTGGGGATTTCTATGAAACTTATTGTGAGGATGCTGTCGTTGCTTCTGAAATATTGGGTATTACCTTGACAAAACGTAGCAATGGCGGAAGGAACGGCGAACCGGTGGAGATGGCTGGCTTCCCTTACCATGCCTTGGATACGTATTTGCCTAAACTCATCCGGGCAGGGCGGCGCGTGGCCATTTGCGACCAGTTGGAAGACCCCAAGCTGACCAAGACATTGGTGAAGCGGGGGATTACGGAGTTGGTGACTCCCGGAGTTTCAATGAATGACAATATATTGAGTTACAAGGAAAACAATTTCCTTGCCGCCGTGCATTTCAATAAGAATGTTTGCGGCGTAGCTTTTTTGGATATCAGCACGGGAGAGTTTCTCACGGCAGAGGGTACGTCTGAATATGTAGACAAACTCTTGGGGAATTTTTCGCCGAAAGAAGTGCTTTTCGAGCGTGGAAAACGGAATCTGTTTGAGGGTAATTTCGGAACAAAGTTTTTTACGTTCGAGTTGGACGACTGGGTCTTTTCCGAACGTTCGGCTACGGAAAAGTTGCTGAAACACTTCGAAGTGAAAAATCTGAAAGGCTTCGGCATCGACCATTTGAAATGCGGCATCGTGGCATCAGGCGTGATTCTGCAATATTTAGAGATGACCCAGCACAGCCAGATCGGACATATCACGTCCATTTCGCGTATTGAAGAAGAACGTTATGTCCGTTTGGATAAATTCACGGTGCGCAATCTGGAGTTGTTGAATTCCATGGTAGACGGTGGTAATTCTCTGTTGGGCGTGATAGACCGTACGATTACCCCGATGGGCGCCCGCTTGATGCGCCGTTGGATATTGTTTCCGTTGAAAGACGAAAAACCGGTCAACGAGCGTTTGGATGTGGTGGATTACTTTTTCCGCGAACCGGAGTTTAAGGAACTGATTAGCGACCAGTTGCATCTGATGGGCGATTTGGAACGCATCATTTCCAAGGTTTCCGTAGGACGGGTGTCGCCGCGCGATGTGGTGCAACTGAAAGTGGCCTTACAAGCCATCGAACCGATTAAGATAGCTTGCGAGCATGCTTCGGACGAGACTTTGAAGAGGATAGGAGAGCAGTTGAACCTATGCGCTTCCATCCGCGACCGCATAGCCCGCGAAATACAGAACGACCCGCCTTTGTTGGTCAACAAGGGAGGAGTGATAGCCGAAGGAGTAGACCGGGAATTGGACGAGCTTCGCCATATAGCTTTTGAAGGTAAGGATTATTTGCTGAAGATACAGCAAAGGGAAACGGAACTCACCGGAATCCCGAGCCTGAAGATTTCCTATAACAATGTCTTCGGGTATTATTTGGAAGTGCGGAATACGCATAAGGACAAAGTACCTGCCGATTGGATACGCAAGCAGACGCTGGTAAATGCCGAGCGTTACATTACCCAAGAACTTAAGGAATACGAGGAAAAGATTATGGGCGCACAGGATAAAATCCTGGTGCTCGAGACGAAATTGTATAATGACCTGGTGTTGGCCTTGGCCGAATTCACACCGGCCATTCAGATTAACGCCAATTTACTGGCACGGTTGGACTGCTTGCTGTCTTTTGCCCAAGTGGCACAAGACAACCGTTATATCCGTCCGGTGATTCAAGACGACGATGTGCTGGACATCAAACAAGGGCGTCATCCGGTGATTGAAAAGGAGTTGCCGGTAGGGGAACAATATATTGCCAACGATGTCTATCTGGACACGGAGAAACAACAAATCATTATCATTACCGGTCCGAACATGGCCGGTAAGTCAGCCCTGTTGCGCCAGACGGCCTTGATTACGCTTATGGCTCAGATAGGTTGCTTCGTTCCGGCCGAATCTGCCCATATCGGATTGGTGGACAAGATATTCACCCGTGTAGGGGCAAGCGACAATATTTCCATGGGTGAGAGTACGTTCATGGTGGAAATGAACGAGGCAGCCAATATCCTGAATAACATATCCTCGCGTAGCTTGGTGCTTTTCGATGAATTGGGGCGTGGCACGTCTACGTACGATGGTATCAGCATCGCGTGGGCTATCGTGGAATACATCCATGAAAATAAAAAAGGGAGGGCAAGGACGCTCTTCGCCACGCATTACCATGAGCTGAACGAGATGGAGAAGTTGTATCCCCGCGTGAAGAACTATAACGTGTCGGTGCGCGAAGTGGAGCAGAAAGTCATCTTCCTGCGTAAGTTGGAACGGGGAGGAAGCGAGCACTCCTTCGGTATCCACGTGGCCAAGTTGGCCGGCATGCCGAAGAGCATCGTGTCGCGGGCGAATACCATATTGAAGGAACTGGAATCTGCCAACAGCAAGGATGTGATGAAAAACAGCCGTGGGGCAAAGCAGGTCATGCAGGCGGACAACGGTGTGCAGCTTAGCTTCTTCCAACTGGACGACCCAGTGCTGTGCCAAATCCGGGACGAGATATTGCATCTCGACATCAATAACCTGACGCCTGTGGAGGCCCTGAACAAATTGAATGACATTAAACGTATCGTAACAGGAAAATAGGACAATGGAAAAGAAGACTGTATTGATAACCGGCGCTTCCTCGGGAATAGGAGAGGGATGCGCCCGCAAGTTTGCCATGAACGGGCACCGGCTGATTCTGAACGGCCGTAACGTGGAGAAACTGAATGCCGTAAAGGACGAATTGGAAGAAAAATATGGAGTCGAAGTATGGCTGTTGCCGTTTGACGTGCGCGACCGTGCCGCAGCCCGTGCTGCCTTGGATTCCCTTCCCGAAGAGTGGAAGGCCATAGACGTGTTGGTGAACAATGCCGGCCTGGTCATCGGGGTGGACAAGGAACACGAAGGAAGCCTCGACGAGTGGGACGTGGTGATAGACACGAACGTGAAAGCCCTCTTGGCCATGACGCGCCTCGTGGTGCCCGGCATGGTGGAGCGGGGCAGGGGACACGTCATCAACATGGGATCCATTGCCGGAGACTATGCTTATCCCGGCGGGAGCGTGTACTGTGCCTGCAAGGCGGCGGTGAAGGCCCTGTCGGACGGTTTGCGTATAGATTTGGTGGATACTCCCATACGTGTGACGAACGTCAAGCCCGGATTGGTGGAGACGAACTTCTCCGTAGTGCGTTTCCGTGGCAATAAGGCTGCGGCCGACAACGTGTATGAAGGGCTTCGTCCGCTCACGGGCGACGATGTGGCCGAGGTGGTTTATTTCGCTGCTTCCTTGCCCGAGCATATCCAGATAGCCGAAGTGTTGGTCATGCCTACCAACCAGGCCACAGGTACGATAGCTTACCGCAAGAAATAAAGTTGCCGGATCATCCGGCTTTATGGGGTGTGCATTATGAAAAATTCAATGTTTTTATGATAGCAAGTCGGGAAAATAAAGTATCTTTGCCAAGTATGGTACAAGATAAGAAAGAACTTGATAGGAAATGGCTTACGGAAAAATTAGGAGATTTTCTGCTTGACATAGCCAAACTGATATTCGGTGGTGTTGTCCTTGCCGGAATAATGGAAACGGATGTCAACCCTTATTGGCTTTTCAGCATTGGTGGCGGAGTTGCCGTTTGGGTAGCATTCATCGGTTTTTATGTTCTTGGTTTGTTTAATCGTAAAAAATAAGAGATTATGGCATTTATTATTTTTGT
>ENA-OQDM01001138-OQDM01001138.1-human-gut-metagenome-genome-assembly--contig:-NODE-1138-length-11525-cov-1.702667_pt1 | contig 11525 bp, 11 predicted proteins | sample MGYA00242772_ERZ504605 | MGnify/ENA primary metagenome ERZ504605 (study PRJEB26092, sample SAMD00036348) | human gut metagenome | host: Homo sapiens | study: EMG produced TPA metagenomics assembly of... | reverse complement strand
CCAAATCCTTTAATGTTGGTGCCATCAAGTCCAAAAAGCACAGAATACGGAATATCATGACCATCCTTATAAAGTAAAGTTCCACATTCCGGACAATTGTGGTCAGGAAGGTCAAAACCACTCCCCACTGAGCCGTCAGTATAAAAATGATTCCAATGACATTTGGGGCATACATAATGTGAGGCAGCGGATTGATTTCAGTAATACCGGACATGAACGCGACAAAAGAAGACCCTAAAGAATCTCTGACGCCCGCCAGATGACCACCGTCATTAGAATACTTTACTAATTTATGCGCCGTATAAAAAATTGTACTATAACCGTTATCCTGAATAAATTTTAACTCAAGACGCAGACGATCTTTTTACAATTTCAGGCAGAGGATCTCCATAAACAGCATGAGCCCGATCATAACATAGCTTTCCCAGTTTATCATAAACTTCCTCATGTTCATGATTTGTTCCCATTTCTACTGGGTCGCCTTGTTTAACAATCGGGAATAATCCCAAAAAGATTGTAGGCTTTGCTGCTTTAACATATCCGGGAAGTGCTGTTAAGGTGTTATTTTCTGAATCTACGACAGTATCTCCTATTTCCCAGTCCTGAATATTCTCCATATTCGCTGCCGCATATCCTATTGACCCACAGCACAGGATATCAGCTGCTGCAGGAAATGGTAAGAAATGCCCCACTTCCGATACCGTGCAGACTTTGCCGGAAGCCATCATTCGGATCTTCATCCCTGCCTTGATTTCCCCATCGACAACACGGATATGTGCAAGTGCTCTCCTGGAAGGATCAAAGACGGAATTAAAGATAAAACCACGAAAAGGCTTTCTCGAATTGTCTAATGGCGGCGGTACCTGCTCCACTATCTTTTGGAGCACAGCTTCCACATTCAGCCCCGATTCATCAGAAACAAAAACCGTATTTGCCATGTCATAACCACTGATACATTCGAGATCTTCTATGATTCGTTCCTTATTAATTGATTCACCAGATTTTTCGATGAGAACCGGGATTAATACCAGTCCATGAGCTAATACCAGATTCATATCTGCCAGTATCTGGCGTTTAGACACAGAACAGGAATCAATAAGCAGAAGCCCCCCTTCACAAGTGAAAGGACTGCTGTATACGTCTTGCGCCCAATCCGCTGACCATTCACAATGGAAACCCACCTGAGCCGGTATCTCAATAAAATTCAGCTCATAAACCTCGCCATTTCGATATTTGTAATGCAACTGTACCGGCTGCCCCTTATCAACAATATGCGAACCTGGCATATCAGGAATACAGATTCCTTCTCCGTAACCCATACTTCTGTTGCAGAACTCTATCAGCCGTTCTATCAATTCCGATTTGCCGTACTGTTTATTATTGACAATCAAAATATTTCTGATATATTGCGTATCCATAGCCACTTCTTCCTGTCAAGAAAAATAAGACTTATTTCTCCCTTCCTTATAACAATTTTAAACAAGCTTCAGATAAGATTTCATAGTCATTCCTCCACATACTCATATACTTGTGATTTAGTATTATTATACAAAACGGATATGACATAAAACGGCGTCTTTAATATAACTCTGAAGGCGTCATAGCAATTAATTCTTATTCATTAATCCATAACCTGATACGTTCCGGCATCAGATTAACATGAGAATACACAAAAGCCAGCAACTCTTTTTTATCGAGACCAATAATATTTTCACCATTAATATTGTTATAATTCTGACTTACCGCAAATAAGTAAACTTTATTTCCATTAGTGGCTAAATGCTTATACTTATTACCATTCAGCGATTCTCCGCCAGTTTTTACCTGAGGAAAGCAACGATAACTTCCATCCCTTGCCACAGCAACAAATTCATAAGTCTGGGTATTCAATTTATTTGTACTTGTATAAACCAGATATTCTTTTTTTATCTGTAAATAAAGACTTACGATTTCCTCTACGTCTTCAGGGAGCAGCATCTCAAACAAATCATCTTTCGACGGTTTCTTAGTTTCGTAATACCTTTCACCTTTCAGTTTATTATAAATGATTTTACTTGCATTTAATGCAATTTCACTATGTATCCCCTGTATAGAACTTCCGCTCCGAAAGCTATTAACCACTTTCCCAGGCACCTCATCAACTGTACCAACTTCATTAAATTCTACGCCTATCACATTTTCCAAATCTTCATTAAGATACTCAGGTTCATTATGATATTCCCAACTGCCTATTACACGGCACAAATAATAAATACCGTTATTTCTTGTCCATATCAAATCATCCGGTTTCATACGTCCCAGGCAATGAATGGCAGTTACAAAGCCCCTGAATTTTGGATAGCACCTACGTCCCGCTTCTTCACAATCCTTAATATCTCTCGGCATATATGATTTACCATCTTTGCCTAATAACTTCCAGCCCACACCAACAATACTTTTTTCCTGACAAAAATCAAAAGCCCTTTCCATCCTTGCTGTCAGTTTTAATCGTTTATACGATATAGATGACTTCCCTTTAGCAAGTCGTTTTTTCCCACCACCGATTTCTGCCCGGATATAACTCTCTCGGAATCGGACTCATTATCAAGAACCACTTCTTCATAAGGATTAAGCCGTACAAAATAATTGTTTCCAACTAAATTATTATAAATATCTCGACTGGCATTTATTGCTTCTGTATTCCACAAATTCTGCAATGTCCCGGGGACTCGAAAGCTTCTGATTACTCTTTTAGGCACTTTATCCTTGGTTCCCACTTCATAGAACTCTACAGCGACCGTATTTTCAATATCTTCATAGATATACTCAGGTTCATCGTGATATTCCCAAGTACCAGTCACACGACACAAATAATAAATATCATTATGCTTAGTCCATACTAAATCATCCGGTTTCATACGCCCTAAACAACGAATCGCCGTTATGAAACCTCTGGATGTTGGATAGCATCTACGCCCTGCCTCTTCACAATCTTTAATATCTCTCGGCGTATATGATTTACCATCTTTATCCCATAACTTCCAACCTATACCAATAATATTGTGATTCAGGCAAAAATTAAACGCCTGCCCATCCTTACTATCAGGTTTAATCGTTATACGAAATAAATTGCTCTCGTTTCGTGACATTATATTCCTCCAATAGTATTTCAGACAAACAAAGATCGATCCTAACTCTTTTAGTTTCCAGTAATCCACCACTTTAGCCAATTTATGATCCACAGAACTTTTTCGATAATCATCTCCTATTCATAATCAAAACATTTCAATTTTAATGATTCTTCCAAACCAAATGTTCCGCACGGACATCTCCACAAACTCAACACTAACATATCTATTTTTCTTTTGAGAATACTCTTTGTAAAAATCAGCCAGTTCACTGCATGCTTTTTCCCCATAAAATTCATATACCACTACCCATAATCCAGTTGGTAGTACTTTCAAATACCTTACATACGTTTAAATCCCAAAATAACCAGGCTTTCTTCTTTACTAAGTGCACATAAATCGCTCTGAAATCTTGGTAAAACCCATATGATAATATCATTTTTCGTATTACATAAATTTTCCCCGTAATAGTTAGCAAATTTAACTATTACGGGAACCTTAACCATTTTACATAATTCAGTCAATATACACTTCAAAATCCGGAGAATGATCTACAGTCTTTAGTTTTACATCCCCGAATCTTTCTACAATCTCAACCTTAATAGTTTCTTTAGATGAAGATTCCCTGTCTGCTATTTTAACCTCATAGTCAGGAGAACGATCAACAAATTCTACTTTTATGTCTCCACCAAATTTCACTCTTTTAAAAGTCACCTTTTTCCCTTTTAACGTTGCAAAGTAGCCTTTACTCAATTTTGACATACTATTCCTCCTCACTATAAATACACATTAAACTACTATATTCAGTATACCCCCCAGAATTTTTTCAACATCATGTATATTTAATATTTTTATAACATTTTCATGAAATTATATATCAGGTCTAAATCATTAAAATTATTCTTCACGGATTTTCGAGAAATTGTAAATACACATAAAAATCACGAATACCCTATTGTATAGGAGAACGCGTCATACTGAATAAGACCGATCGAAAACTATATGCAAGAAAACAAAAAGCAACACCAAAGGTAAGGAATCCGTGACCCCATCAGCGTCATAGATTCTTCACTCTGTGTCACTATTCCGTTTCCTGTCTTTCTCACAAAGTATTTTTGCCCCGTTCAGAATGACACCGGACGGCAAGGCGTCATCCGAAGCGAATGTGAAGTGTCTATGCCCATGATAAGGAAGACCATAAGACGTCATTCTGAGTCTAACTATAAAAAGTCAAGTGCTACAAAACAATTATTTTATGAATGGCATGTAACAAGCTCATACTGTTTTTAGAGCAGGACAAAAAGACATCTATAAAGATGCCTCAAAAAATTAAAATACTCATGAATGCGAATCAGGCCGTTTGGTACCGATTGCCGGATATCTCCATGGCATACAGTACCCGCACAAGCCGCTTTACTGCATGGGAGATGGCAACGTAATAATGTTTTCCTTCCTTCCGTTTCTTTGACAGGTAGGCAGTGAAGCCGGGATCATAGTGACAGACATACCTTGTGACATTGAACAGTGCATAACGAAGATAGCGGGATCCTCTTTTCTCCATACGGGAATAGCTGCCTGTCAGTTTACCGGACTGATACGTTGAAGGTGACATGCCCGCATAGGCCAGAATCTTATCAGGAGAGTCAAATCTGCGGAAACTGCCGATTTCCGCAAGAATAACCGCCCCCATTTGCATACCGATGCCCGGCACAGAAGTAATTGGAGAATTTACATCATCCATGATCTTTTCAATCTCGGATTCGATTTCACCAATCTCCTGATCATAAACTCGTAAATGTGCTATGGTATGCTGTAATTCCATCGATTTGGCAGGACTGACTGCCCCGATAGATCGCCTTGCCGTATCCCTGATCCTGATGGCCGTTTCTCTACCGAAGCGTCCTCGTGAAGCCTTAAGAAGCAGGGCGGCTAACCGGGTAAGATGGGCAGCTGCGATATATGCAGCCCCCGGAAACTTTTCCAGCATAGCGTAAATAGAATGTATGTGGATACTGGAGACCAGCTGCTCAAGTTCAGGAAACAATATGGTAACAAGCCTGGCTATAGAAGTCTTAAGCTTTGTCCGTTCTCTGACCATAGAAGCTCTATATCTTGTAAGAGACTTTAATTCCTCCATGTGGTAGGATGATAAGGAGTAGGGCTTTAAGCTTGAATCGGTCATAAGCAGATGAGCAATATTTCTTGAATCAATCTTGTCAGTCTTTGTTCTCCTTAGGCTCTGTCCTTTACGGAAAAGATTAACGCGCAAAGGATTGATTACATAAGCGGTGAGATGCTTGTCCAGCAGAAAGGCAAGAAGGTTGCTGCTGTAATGGCCGGTTGATTCCAGCCCTACTTTTACTTTTGCAAGATCTACGGCTAATGAGCAAATCCGCTTATAAAGAGTCTCATAACCCTCACGGTTATTTAGAATAGAGAATACCTCCTCAGGAAATTCTCCGTCAGAGTTTATGATGCAGCAGTCATGCTTGTCTTTAGCCACATCAATGCCAACTAAAATCATATGATAACCTCCCGTATTATTCTTGATACTGTATGGATCCACAGGGCTCTTTGCGCTTGTATACTCGTTCTACATAAACCGTCAAGCGGTATCTAACTGATCAACAAAGTAACAAAGAGACTGTGGTTGGAGACTCTGAAAAACCATCTGTGTGGTAGCGCAGCATGTGACCAATCCACAGTATCTCAAAACAGTATACCGTATACTCCTTCCGGAGCATATGATCAAGCGATTTGCTTGACTTACTTAATAATACGAGCATAAAGGAGAATGGATATGGGGTATGACATCACTTTCCACCCGATCAGCGAAGCGCAGATGGATGCATGGTATTTTTCCCTGCTGGACAGCCTGGCGAAAGGGGATACATCCCGGCTGGAGGCGGTGGCGGAAGAAGCGGGGATGGATCCGTTTTACATAAATAAATACAGGGATCTGATGAAGTATGCCGCCGGGACGCCGCCTTCAGAACGATTTGAAACCACCCACGGGTTTTATATGGCGGTGGTGCAGGGGTTTTTCCGCAAGCATTATTATGTGCGGGGGACTGCCGTTTCTTTCATGGCGGAGGAGTACCCGATGATGGAAAGGTATATTACGCCATGGAAGGATATTCTTCCTGAAGGCATCTTACCCCCTGCACAGCAGGGAATTGTCGAAAATTATTCTGCCGGCGTTTATCTGTCCGCAGAACAGGTGAAAGAACTTCTTTCCGATTATGAAGGAAATAAGGAAGTACGGGAAGCGGTCGATGATTATTTCATGGAGAACGGAGCCGTACTTCTGAAAGCGCTCCGAGATGCGGCGGAGAATGAAGCGGGAATGCTGGAAGCGACGGATGTGGTGGAAGTGGAACCGCTGGATCTGAAAAAAACGACATCCTATTCAGACCTGAATCAATGTGATCCGGAAGGGGCTTTTATTTACCAAAAGGTAGCAAGGGCGCAGATCAGTGAGTTCATGAAATCGAAGAAATCTTAAGAAGGATATGATGGGAGAATACAGAAAGGAAAGACTGCTGCTTAAGAGACAGGTCAAGCTGATTATAGATCCGATGGAGTTCCGGATGGCACTTTGGATCAACGGGTTCGGCCTGTCTGATGCGGTGACGGGAGAGGAGATCATACCCCTGTGCCATTCTTATAACCTGGAGCATATGGAAGAAGCGGGGAATCGCCTGGAAATAGATTTCCGCATATATCCGGAAGGACATGTATATTACCATGTGGCGGTGGATCCTTTTGCAAGAACTTTTACTTATAAAGGGAAAGTATACAGTACGGATGATTTCAGAAAAAGTTATAGAGCTGACCGCAAGGCAGATGGGAATCAAAGCGTGAGACAGGACATTCTATCCTATGAGTACGCCCGTCACCATTTCTTATCCATTATAAAAAACAGTCTGTATCTGTGTCCGGGAAACCGGGACTGACAGAGACGGACTGTTTTCTTTTGTCTTATTAACGGCGCCTGTGCGGTGGAACGGAAAAAAGCGGTGTTGTTATCCGATGAGCTTTCCGTTTTCAATACGGAGAACCCTGTTGTGCCATTTATCCAAGGTGGAACGGTGGCCGATGCTGATGACCGTTGTGCCGGGTAGCGCCGTCAGAAGACGGTACATCTTTTCTTCTGTTTCTTCATCCATGGCACTGGTGGCTTCGTCAAGGAAGACCCATTTCGGTTTTCTGAGGAACACGCGGACAAAAGCCAGTTTCTGCTGTTCCCCTAAAGAGAGGATGTGGCTCCAGTCCGCTTCGGTTATCCGGTTTTTCCATTTTTAAATGGGAGAGACCGCATTCCACAAGGAGCGGGGAAAGTATTTCCTTATCCGCCGTTTCCAGCGGGTACGATGCGGCTTCGGCAGAGGTGCCCATGGGAATGTAAGGTCTTTGGGGAATGAACATCATTTCAGAGGGGGCGGGCATGGAGATATGTCCTTTGACGTAGGGCCAGAAGCCTGCCAGCGTACGGAGAAGGGTGGATTTCCCGCTTCCCGAAGGGCCTTTCAGGATGACATGTTCTCCCGACTTGATTGAACAGCTCGCAGATGAAATGATTTCCCGTGTCCTTTTGTTTTCATCCATGGCAGGTACGGAAATGGTGACATCCGTGAGGCGGAGCTTGTCAGGAGTCTCTTCGCGGACAAGGCTGCCTGATTTTTCTTCTGTCTCTTTTTCGATGGCTGCTATGTGCCTGTCAAAGGACAGCAGACGTTCCGCACAGGACTGCCATTCCGCCAGAGACGCATATACATCGACGAAGTAGGACATGGCGTCCTGGACTTTGCCGAAGCAGTTGGCAATCTGCATCAGGCCGCCTAAGGAAATATTTTGAGATAGATATCTCGGCACAGCAACGACAAAGGGAAATATAATGGCAATCTGGGCGTAGCTGTTTGTCAGCCAGGAAAGCTGTTTTTGCTTTTTGATGATGAAAAGGGTATTTCTGAGGAGGGTCATGAAACGGTTTGACAGGAAGGATTCTTCTTTTGCCGCGCCGTTATAAAATGCCACGCTTTCCGCCGTTTCACGGAGACGGACCATGGAGAAACGGAAGTCGGCTTCCAGTTTTTGCTGGAGGTAATTGAGGGAAACGAGGCGGTGGCCGACTTTATGGGTGATCCATGTGCCGAGAACGGAGTAGGCGAGCGCCGTCCAGACAAGGTAGCCGTAAATATGAATTTCCTGTCCTGCGGCAGAAAACGACAGGACTTCCGATAAATTCCAGAGAACAAAGATAAAGCACACGATAGTCGTTGCCGAGCGGAGCAGTCCGCTCATGAAGGAAAGCGTGCGTGCCGTAAAAAGATTGATGTCTTCGGAAATACGCTGGTCGGGATTGTCTGCCGTGCCTTGGGAAAACATTTCAAGGCGGTAGTACATCTGCCGTCCGGTCCATTTGGCAAGATAATTTTTAGTCATCCATTTCCGCCAGCGGAGCGCCAGGCGCTGCTGCAGGTAGTAGCTGTAGACCGCAAAGGCGATGTGGGCGAGGCCAGTCCCGTGAAACGGAGCAGCCCGCGGTAAACTGCGCCGCTGTCATAATTCTGCAAAGCGCTGTAAAAAGAATTGAACCATTCGTTTAAAAGCAGTGTCATATATACGGCGGCAATTGTGAGGGTAATGATACCCGCGAGATAGAGCCGTGCCGATTTCTTTTCTTCGCTGTTCCAGTAGGGGGTAATCAGGTGAAAAAGCCCCGCAATAAATTCCCGCGTCCAATATCCTGATTTCATAGGGTCTCCTTAATTTGTAATGTTTTCATTATACTATAGGAACACAGGGGATAAAAATAATTTCAGCGGAGCTTTACATCGAAAGATATCTATATTATAATAAATGCATAGAAAGATGTGGATATAAAGTGATTTGAAAAGGAGAGATGATGATGAGCAAAGAAATTCATTCCGCAGCGGAGTTTGAAAAGGAAATAACCAATCACAAAGGATACGCCCTTGTGGACTTCTGGGCGACCTGGTGCCAGCCGTGCCGTATGATGGCGCCTGTGCTGGAAAGCGCCGAGAAGCAGCTTGGCAGCCAGATTAATTTCGCAAAGGTCGATGTTGATGAGCAGCAGCAGCTGGCCGCTGAATTTGATATCATGTCCATTCCGACTTTGGTGGTTTTTAAAGACGGCAAGCCTGTAAAGCGCATGTCCGGCTATCGTCCGCTCGACGCTTTCGTAGAGGAACTGAAAAGCGCAGTGGAATCATAAGACCGAAAAACTGGAATTTATAAAACCGCTTCCTTTATAATACAAAGTAAAGGGAGCGGTTTTTTATGTGCATGCCCCCGCGTACGGCTGTGACCGGTTTTGGAAAAAACTGCTGTAAACCGGCGGCCGTTTGAAAAGGAGAATTATGATGGGCGGAATGTTTGTGGGGATGCTTCTGTTGCATCTTGTCATCTTTATATTGATAGTTCTGCTTTGGATATACAGGAAACCGCTGGCAGAGGCTGCCGCGCGTGATAAGGCGATGGCGGACAGGGAGCGGAAGAGGAATCCGCGGCTTAAAAACCGGCCTTATGCGTGGGTGGTGATGATCAGTTCCACGGCGGTGCTGGCTTTGGATATGTATTTTGATATGCCGTCAGTCGGTGTGCCGGGGTTGATCTGGAAAGGGCTGCTGGCGGGGCCGTCACTGACTGTGGCTGTCACGTCTTTCATGTGGGTCGTATTGGCCGGTCCGCAGAGGATCCGGCAGTATGTGAAATATGCGCTTTCGGCAGGGATGTTTGTCCTGTTCGGTATAATGTCGTTTACCGACTGCTTTGGCGGCGTGGAGGATGTCTTTTCGGGGACGGTGACGAAAGATATGGCGCTGAGCCATGTGATGTATGAGAAGACCTGGGCAAGAGGCGCCGGTATGTACAGCCGGTTTCTGCCTTCGCAAAGTGCAGGGCGGTTCGATCTGATGATGGACGGCGGGGACGAATATATCCATTTCCATATTGCGCGAAGAGACAGGGAGGTTCTCGCGTCCATGATGGAGGGGCTGACGGTCAGAGGGAAAACGATACGGATAGAGGATCTGATACCTGCCGTGGAAGAGGGACGGAAGAGTTTTGCGATGTACGACGGCGGACAGATCTCTGGCGGAAAAGATGTCATGTACCGGATAACGTACTATCCCCATACAAAAATACTGGTATCGGCGGAAAGGATACCGTAACGATATCTGCCGGGATATTATCAGAGGAAAGGGATACATTCGGCAAAAGATATGTGACAGGTAAAAAATACCGATTCATGTACTACATTTTCTTTCATGCAGGTAAGGTTCATTGTTTATGACATGAAGTGTGCTGCTGGGCGGAAAGGAGTATTTTATGAAGTTTTCCAAATGGCTGCGGATATTGGCCGTGTCAGGATGTATAGCGGCTGCCGCCGTATCGGCAGGAGCGTTCAGCTGTTCCGATTTTGAAAGGAGCGGAGGAGGGCCTTATAAAGAAACGCTGGATGCACTCTATGAGAATTTGGCTGCCGGAGAAGGTTCAAATGATCAGCTGGCGGGTTCGGCAGGGATTATGGAGACGGTGCATGCCCTGGGACGGGAAGCAGCGCTTCAGGGGACAGGTTTTGCCATAGAGGATATCACCGGCGACGGGGTTCCCGAGCTGCTGGTAGGGAGTATGCCCGGTTCCGGAGAGTCTGTATATGCCGTGTATACGATACGGAACGGCACGCCGGCAGCCGTTCTTGACGGGTGGGCAAGAAACGGGTATTATGCGCTCGGCGGCGGACGGTTTTATTACCACGGTTCCGGCGGCGCGGCGTACAGCGCATTCGGGACTTGTCATCTTTCTTATGACGGCAGCCGGATAGAGTGGGAAGATTTTTACTTCTCCGATATCAAAGACAGCAGTGCGGGAACGATCGGGTATTTCCATAATACAACGGGCGTATGGAAGAAAGCGGAAGCGGAAGAATTATTTATTTCACGCGGCCGTTTTTTTGAAATGGACGAAACATTACGAACAGGGATAAGAGCGATAGGAAAGGTTCCCTTTTCGGAATATGCCTGCAGCCATGAAGCGGCGGCAGATGGAACGGTGCAGGCCCGCTGGGCGGATGACGCGCTTTCCGATTATGGGGAGTACGATGAATTTATGGCGGAGATGTCGGAATACCAGGCGCGGGTCCTGTTTTCTGCGCGAGATGAGGTCAGGGATTTCAGAATACTGCGTTTGGTTCCTGATCTGGATGAAGAAGGAAATATGACGTTCTCTGAGACGGAACTCTACTATACCGGCCGGCTCACGGCGGAAAGACCGCTTGTGCTCGGCATGGCATTTCACGGAGACACGCCGGGGTACGGGATTTCCTATACGGACGGAAACGGAAGAACCAGACGGTTCTATATCGGCATGAGCGGGGACGACGGTTCTCTCTTT
>ENA-OQDM01001137-OQDM01001137.1-human-gut-metagenome-genome-assembly--contig:-NODE-1137-length-11535-cov-1.099842_pt1 | contig 11535 bp, 6 predicted proteins | sample MGYA00242772_ERZ504605 | MGnify/ENA primary metagenome ERZ504605 (study PRJEB26092, sample SAMD00036348) | human gut metagenome | host: Homo sapiens | study: EMG produced TPA metagenomics assembly of... | reverse complement strand
CCGCAGGTGCCAAGAACATCGTATTGGGTGACAATTTGTACAACCTGATACGTAACATTCCGGACGAAATCAAACTTACCGACGTAGAAGCCAAGGCTCTCCAACACGATACGGAAGTGATACTCGGCAACGACGGTGCCAATTATGAAGTAAACACCATTTACGAACTGAATGCCCCGTTGCAATTCGGAAACGAACTGAACATCGTATATAAAGACACCATCAACGATTGGGGCGGTGACCTTGAAGACATCACCATCAAAAAAGCCATCGTAGAAATGGATGCCTTGAACGGTATTCCACTCAACTTCGAGCTTAACGCACAAGCCATAGACCGGAACGGCAACGTATATCCCAACGTAACGGTTAATCCGGTCAAAAACACGATTGCCCCGGGTCTGAAACTGACAGGCGAAAACGGCGGAACGGCTACCGAAAGTCCTATTCAATTGGAAATCGTATGCGAAAGCGGAGACATGAAAGACCTCGACGGACTGATTGTCAACTTCACGGCCAACATGGAAGGTGTCAACCAAAATGCCACGCTGAACAAAGGCATGACACTGAAACTCTCCAATATCCGTATCCGCATCAAAGACGGAGTAACGGTAGACTTGAACTAATATCTCATTTTTACAACGGAATAAAATTATGAAAAGAAGAAATAAAATCGCAGCAGCCCTGCTCTTTGCAGCTTCCATTCCCGCTGTTTCAACGTGGGCGCAGAACAGTTTGCGTTCGGCCTATTTCCTTGAGGGATACACTTACCGCCATCAGATGAACCCGGCATTCGCCAGTGAACGTAACTACGTAGGTATGCCTGTACTCGGCAATTTCAATATCGGCCTACAATCCAATATCGGTGTGTCCAACTTTCTGTACAAACTGCCTAACGGTGACCTCACGACATTCCTGAACGGAAGCGTCAGTAGCGGTGAGTTCCTGGACGGCTTGAAAAACCGTAACCGTCTGAACCTCGACGTAGATATGAACATCATTTCCTTCGGGTTCCACAAATGGGGCGGTTTCAATACGTTCGACCTCTCCGTAAAAAGCGGTATACGCGCAAACTTGCCTAAGGACCTGTTCGAATTCGCCAAAGTGGGTATGCAAGGCGGACATTCGGAATACAATCTGGAAGACATGGGCATGTACTCCAACAGCTATGCGGAAATCGCCTTAGGACATTCACGCAAGATTATGGACAAGTTGACGGTCGGTGCCAAAGTAAAATTCCTATTGGGTATCTACAATGCCGACTTCCATATCAACGACATGAAGCTTGTCATGTCCGACGACAAATGGCTTGTGTCCGGCGATGGCGAGTTTTCCACAGCCGGTATCGTAGACATACCGACCAAACTCAAAACCAAAGACGTCACGGACGATTACGGTAACATACATCAGGAAACGGAAGAAGAACTCGACTTCGACAACATCGGAACCGGCGATGCCATCGGAGGCTTCGGCATGGCTTTCGACTTCGGTGCGACTTACCAGTTACGCGAGGATTTGGAACTCTCCATGGCTGTGCTCGATTTAGGATGGATAAGCTACAAGAATGCCGTACAATCGGCTATGGCCATGGAGCCGTGGGAATTCGATGGTTTCCATGACATTCCGTTCGATTCGGACAAAGCCGCTCCGGGCATGTCCATCGAAGACCAGATAGATAACCTGACGGACGACCTGGAAGACTTATTTCAAATGAAAGTACAGGGTAAGGACAAGCACACCAAGGCTTTGGGAGCTACACTGAACATCGGTGCGCTCTATACTTTCCCGTTCTATGACAAACTGAAATTCGGCTTTTTGGAATCCACCCGTATCAACGGTCAGTATTCTTGGTCGGAAGGCCGTTTCTCGGCCAACGTGGCTCCAGTGAAGTGCTTCGATGCCTCCATCAGCTACGCCATTTCATCTTTCGGCTCGTCTTTCGGATGGATAGCCAACTACCACGGAAAAGGATTCAGCCTCTTCTTGGGCAGCAACCACCAGTTCTTCAAGGTAACTCCGCAATTCATTCCGGTGAATAATGCAAATATGAACATCAGTATCGGTATCAACTTCCCGTTCGGAGATATCAAGTCCTTGTAACTTCCGATAAAAATCCTTTATAAAAGCCTGTCCGTGCCTTTCGTTACCGGCACGGACAGGCTTTCTTCTTTTCTCCGCACCTTCAAGCTCCAAGTTCCGGACAACAGACCCTCAAAAAAATCTGCGCCAATTGAAAAATCATTCTCAGCCAAACGATTTTTCATTCTCAGCCAAACGATTTTCAGTTCTGCGGCATCCTCCGAAACGACATCCCCACACGGCTCCTTACGCTTGCAAAAACGGAAAGAAAAGCGGACTTTTTCCACGGAAAGGAAGGCTGACAATGAAAAATGCCCTTCCCGCTAAAATAAAACGGGGCAAACCAACGTTTATCCGTATAAAAGCCAATAAAAAGGAAATGAAATACAACAACGACAACGTAAGGCGGCAGGACCGCCTTTTGGAGGAAGACCGTGCATACGCCCTGCTCCGCGAAGGCGAATACGGCGTACTATCCATGACAACACCCACGGGAGGCGCCTACGGCATCCCGCTCAATTTCGTTTGGGACGGGCAAGAAAACATCTATATCCACTGCGCCCCACAGGGCCGCAAGCTCGACTGCATCGCCCTCTATCCGGAGGTGTCTTTCTGTGTGATTGGGAATACCCATGTCGTACCCGAACAATTTTCCACAAACTATTCCTCCATCGTTTTGACATGCCGGGCACGGACAGGTCTTTCGACGGAAGAACGGATGCACGCCCTCCGGTTGCTGATGGAGAAATACACACCGGAACATCTGGCCGCCGGGGAAAAATATGCGGAAAAGTCATTCCACCGCACGGAAATCATCCGGCTACAGATAAAGGAGTTCAGCGGAAAATGCAAACGGATACGATAAAAGGGGAAGAATGCGCCTTCCCCTTTCCCTATTCAAAAGATATATTCCTCAACTCTTCCCGCTTTGTTTCCTCTGGCCGCATCCGGAGCAACCGGACCAATTCACCGCTGCTTACAGCGGTCTTCGGATTGAAATCACCAGATGCCATATAATCCAACATACTGCGATACAACTGACGCACTTCAGGCTTGTCATCCACCGCCTCAAGATCCGACATGCACACCAGCAATTTCCCTTTCCCTACCGCCAGTTCGAATATCAGCCCCAACTTATGGTTCCGCTCGACATTGTCGATAACCTGTACGATGGGACGGTAGTCCTTCGGAAAATGGTCCAGAACCAAGGGATAACTCTGCTTCACAATAGGGAACCATTGCCAATTCGTATGGAAATCCGTAGGAAAGGAACGGAACAACGGATGGCTGGGGTCGGTCAGTAACCCCATCGTCCCAGGAGAGACCGGTTTCCGGTTGTTGCGGCTGATGGTCTCGAACATCCTGTAATTCCAATAGTCGGTCTGGAACAACCTGCCTACCGTTTGGGAGGCATAGCGGTCCCGTTCGGGAAACCATAATACCTTCCCGCTGTTTTCCAATGCCGAAAGCACGTGGCCGTCCAACCGTTTAGCCACCATGATGCCCGGATGGTTTTCTTCCGCGCTCCGGTTCTCGGGATAGAACCAAAGCGGATAAGTATTTTTATAGCCCGTACCTTCTATGGCCAGTTCCAGATTCAACCTCCTCGCCTTGCCGGTCACAGGAACCGGCTGCCGGATATCTCCGACCTCCAGCAATCCCCGTCCGGAAGAAACTATGGGGCACACGCCCTTCCCGACAACGTGCCCTTGTTCGTCCCTCAACGTCCATGCCAGTTCGGTTCCCTGCAAAGAACGTGCGGCATAATGGGCTACCTTCACCCGGGCTGTCAACGTCTCCCCCTCCGTCCAACAGAATTTTTCCGTCAGCAACAAGGGAACCACTTCATTGCAGAATCCCCTCCAACGCTCAGGTGAAACCAGTCCCTTACTGTCCATAAAAGCATCCAAGATACCGACATAAGCCGAACCCTGCCCCGGATAATCCTGCAAATCCAACAACTGGAAACCGGCCAGTCCCTCCGTGCGTAAGTCCATTTCGATGTCTGCCTTGTAAAGCTCGGCAGCCCACCGCCCGGAAGCGAGAAAGAAATCTTCCGCCTGTTCCGACATCCCGGCACGAGCTAGCCTGTCCCTGAAGACTTCCATATTATAAGGGTACAAGACACCCGTGTACTTGGCTATCTCGCGATAATCGGGATACACCTGAAACTGTCCCGTCTCATGGCTCACCACCGGAACGTCCGCCCGCGCCACGGCTCCGGAGAAGTCCATCACCGTATTGGGATAGGTGTGGTTGAGATACCCTCCGTCGTACGCATCGGCAAATGAAAACGAGCCACGGACATGCGTGTCGAGGCTCTGCGGCTTTTCACCTCCGATACGGCACGTCACCAAATAGTCCTCACCCGGAAGCTGTCCTTTGAAACCCAAGTAATTATTGGAACCGTAAGCATACAAATGCCGACGGTCTGCCTGCCGGAAAGTATCGACCAAAGATTGCATGACTTCAAAATCTCCGGACAGCTCATTGCCCAACGCAAACATGACGAAAGAAGCATGATGGCCGTATTCTTGCTGAATGCGCAAACCCTCTTCGCGCAGATACGAAATCAAACGGGTGTTGTCCTTCCCCATCCATCCCCAGAACGGCAGTTCGGCCTGCAAATATATTCCTTCGATGTCGGCGGCTTCAAAGCAGGCTTCGGGCGGACACCAGGAATGAAACGATAGTGGTTGATGCCGTAAGATTTGGCCACCCGGAAATAATGCCGCCACGTCTCCACATCCATGGCCGTATGTCCTGTCAAAGGAAACACACAGGCGTCATGCTTTCCGCGCAAGAAAGTGGTCATACCGTTAATCGCGAAATGCTTTCCCTCCGCACGGAAGTCCCGCAAACCGAAATCGACGGATAGCCGGTCATACCCGGGCAGTTCGACCTCCAACCGGTACAGCGCAGGGTCGTACTCGCTCCACAACAAAGCTTCTTCGCCCAACGGGAAATCGAAGTTGTATTCCGCCTGCCCCTTCTTCAAACCGAACTTAAGCAGACGGACGCGATGCTCTTTCTTCGTATTCCATGCCGTAGCGCGCACTTCCAGCCGCATACGGTTCCGGATGTCTTCGGGTGAGGCCAGCCTCACTTTCAGTCGGACCGACTTTCTCTCCGCATCGGGATAAACCTGCACACCGGCCAAATGCAACGGTTCTTTCGCTTCCAGGAAAATGTCGCCGATGATGCCGTTCCAATTCGTTTGTGTGGATTCCGTATAGGCATGTGAAGACCCGAGCAACTCCGGCGGCACGGATTCGCCATTGTCCACCCTGACGGCGATTTCATGCCGACCGGGCGTGAGGAAACGGCTGAGGTCGTACACTTGGCGCACGGAAATGCCGTCCCGGCTTCCGGCTTCCTTGCCGTCCACCCACACGCGAGTGGGCTTCGTACGTTCCAAAGTCAGTGTCACGACTTTATTTTTCCAACTTTCCGGTATGTCCACCACTTTCTTATACCAAGCCTTGCCCACATAAGCGTGCAACCGTGTGAGATAAGTGGTTTCGTCCGTCCTTGCGGGCCGGAATCCTTTCCGGTTCGTGTCTGTCGTTCCCGGGAGTACCACTTCCTCGGCAAACGGTGCTGTGGCAAAACCGCTTTCTTCCCCGTTTCCCCTGACATCCAACTTGAATGCCCATTTGCCTTGCAAGTCCATCCGTTGGCGTTGGGGAAACATCGCGCACGAAAAAAGCACGGCACACACCCATGCACACATCCTTTTCTTTATCATGTCTTTTTAATGGTTTAGGTTAATCGTAAGACAAAGGTAAGAAAATCCAGACCGTCCCAACGAAAGGACGGCCAAAAAAATGGAACCATTTCTTTTGACCGTCCTGCCATGTCCTCACCCTGCACTTTTTACCGGAAACTCGGAATGTCGGACACGTAATCCTTAGGCAAGGCTTCCGAAGTCAGTTCTACCCACACGGGGTCATTCCATCCTTCCACGTCGAAGCGTAAACGGATAGTCCCGGCCTCCGGGTAGACTGTACAATGGCCATGGCACGCCCGAAATACGTCTTGTCTTCATGGGAAGTGAAAGGAGTCTTGCGCCGCAAGTCACTGCTGATGAATCCCACCAAGCGTCCCTCACCCTCGATGGAGGCTTTCACATGGCGGTCGGCATGCTGCACAAGTGTTCCGTCTTTGTCCAACAACTCCACCTGTACATAACTCAAATCTTGCCCGTCGGCCATCAATTTTCCACGGTCGGCCGTGGCTTTCAGTCTCACGGCATCGCCTGCCGTACGTATTTCATGCACAGCCACCGTATCCGTCCCATTAATGCCTTTAGCCACGAGCGTCCCGCGCCGATAAGGCAGACACCATGTTATCGTATGGTTCGGGTAATCTGCCGTCCGGCGTACGCCCATCTCGTTGCCATTGTGGAACAGAGCCACACGCTCGCAGTTAGTCGTGGTGTTTACTTCGATGACCAAACCCTCGTAAGCGCGGGGGAAATTCCATATCGCCGCCATGTTCGGCCATTGCCAAAGGTCGCGCCCGTGGTCGATGTCGAGCGCATTGTCGCGCACGGCGATACGCACCATCGGTTCGTCGTTCCACATCGCCCGATGGAAAGCCGCGCGCGGCTTTTCCACCATGCAAATGTCGAAAAGTCCCGCAGGCCAACCGTGGCTCGGCCAACCGGCTTCACCGATGTAGTCCGTACCGGTCCAAAGAAAACCGCCCGCGATAAAATCGTTTTCGGCAATGATGTTCCACGGATTGTTCGTGTCGTAACTACGGATATTCCCTTCCGCCCCGCAGTAATAAGGCAATTCCTCCGTCACCAAGAAGCGACGCTCGGGAAATTTCTTATGGTCGGAAAGCATACGTGCCTCCAGATAATTGTAGCCCACGACATCGGTCACTCCGGAAAACTTCTCGTTATGGCGGTTCTGTGCCGCGAGGCAAACCTGTCGCGACGGTTCGAACTCGTGCACGAAGTCCTGCAACATAGCCGCCCGTCGGCATCCCGTATCCCGACCCGTCCCATGCTTCCTGCAATTCATTGCCGATGCTCCATAATACCACACTGGGATGGTTACGGTCGCGCACCAGCATGTTCTTCAGGTCCTCCTGCCACCACGCATCGAAATACTGCGCATAATAGCCGGACTTCCACTTGTCGAACGCCTCGTCGATAACGACAAACCCCATGCGGTCGCAAAGGTCGAGGAACTCCGGCGACGGCTGGTTGTGGCTGCACCGGATGGCATTCACTCCGTACTCCTTACAAATCTCCAATTTGCGTTCCATGGAACGCAAGGGCAGAGCCGTACCCAAAGAGGCATCGTCTTGGTGCAAACAGAAACCCTTCAACTTCAACGGCTTCCCGTTGAGCAGAAAACCGCGGTCGGAAGTAACTCGCACGTACGCACGCCGAATACCGTTTCGTAAGTATCGACCAGTTTGCGCCCATCATATACCGCGGTATGCAAAGTATAAAGATAAGGATGTTCCGTGTCCCACAACTGCGGACGGGGGATTTCGAGCGTATGCTCTGTGTCAGCCGTCTGCCCGGCAGCCACTTGCAAGGCTTGCTTGCCGGATTGCACGACTGTGCGCCCCTCTCCGTCCGTAATCTGTTGGCGGACGGACAAAGTCTTGGTACGCTCCGCCTCGTTCGCCACCGACGTGCGGACACGAACCTCCGCCCGTTCCGCCGTCACCACCGGAGTCGTGACGTAAGTCCCGTAGGAGGCCACATGCACCTCGGCTGTTTTCACCAACCAGGCATGGCGGTAAATTCCCGCACCGGTGTACCAACGCGCCACGCTGTCGTGTTCCAACGGATTGTTTACCCGGACAGCCAACACGTTTTCGGCTCCATAATTTAAATAAGGTGTGAGATCGTACTCCTGATAACAGAAACCGTAGGGGCGGAATCCCAAATGCTGCCCGTTCACATACACGTCGCTGCGGCTGTATATGCCGTCGAACAACACAGCGATACGCCTTCCTTTGTCCTTTTTGTCCACCCGGAACGTCTTCCGGTACCAACCGATGCCACCGGGCAAATGCCCGTTGCTTCCGCTCAACTTCGGATCGAAATTCAGCGAAATGCTCCAGTCGTGCGGCAACTGTACGTCCTGCCATCCGGCTTCCGACACTTGCATGCCGGCATTTGCCCGGTCGTCGGCATTCAGGATGAACTTCCAATCGAAATCAAAATTCTCTTTTTCCCTCACACGGTCATGGGCTGCGGCCATGAATGGCCAAACCACCGCCAACGCCAGTATCCACCGGCTCCACATGTTCTTCTTCATCATACGTTTTCAAGTTTTTCATGATTCTCGCAGCAAAGTTAGGAAAATCCCAAGCAAGGGGCTTTATCGCATGTTACCAATATTTGCCCTGAAAAAGCTTTTTAAAGGTCCATGTTACATGCGCAAAATATACGTTACACCAAAGAAAAGGATGCTACTTGCGCGAAAGTATTCGCTAACGGAGCGAAAATGCGACAGACTGAAAATCCGTAACTTTGCTTGTCGTCATGAATAAAGGATGAGCCATGGGCTTTATCCTGCAAACTTAAACAAAAAACAACATGAAAAGAATGATTACCCTCTTGTATGCAACGGCCCTCACGGGATGCATACCGCTCTGCGCACAGCGCACGGCCAGCGTAAGCCTCGACCCCGAAACAAGGTTCCAAAAAATAGACGGATTCGGAGGCTGCGGAATGAACGGACAATGGGCTGACGTCTATACCCAAGAACAAGTGGACTTGTTGTGGGGACGGACGGAATGGGCTATAACATCATGCGTATCCGTATCAACCCCGACGAAAGTAACTGGAAGAGTTACGTGAACGCCGTCAAATGGGCCAAGGCACACGGTGCCACAGTCTTCGCCAGCCCGTGGACACCACCCTACCGCTTCAAAGTGGGAGCCGAACAAACGTGGGGCGAGTCCTCCAACCACGGACATATCAATACAGACAGTATCGAATCATACGCCAAATGGTTGGAACGTTACCGACAGTTCATGGAAGACCAAGGGGCGGCCATAGACATCCTGTCCGTCCAAAACGAAAGTGACTATGACCCGGAAGGATACGAAGGCTGCCTCTACACCGTCGACGAAATGACTCGCATGGTGACAGCCTTACGCCAACACCTATCACCGGAATGCAAGGTCATGGCACCGGAATGCTTCGGATGGGACAGCCATAAATACAACCGGGAATTAGTAAAATCGGCTGCCATGCGCAACAGCATCGACATCTGGGGCAACCATATCTACGGCGTAAACGACATGACCTACGTGGACTACGTGCGCAGCCTGACGAAGCGCCCCATGTGGATGACTGAATATATATTCGATGAAGACAAGGTGGGTACGTGGGAAAGTGCCTGCGAGTTCCAGGAACAAATAGACAGTTGCATGCGGGCCGGCTTCAGTGCTTACGTTTACTACAATATGATAAACCACATGTTCGGCGACGGGAAAGGAGGTGGCAACGCTTCGGAGTTAAGTACTTTCGCCTACGTGTTGGGGCATTATGCCCGATATGCAACCGGAATGACGCGCATCAAATCCTCATTCTCCGACAAAGGAAAAACTCCGGTCAACGGTTCAGCATACGTCAGTGAGAACGGCGACACCCTCAGTCTGTTCGTCCTCAACCGCTCTTCCGAACCAGTAAAGTTGAAAGCAAGCCTCCCGTTTGAAAGCCGGCAGGTACACGCCGCTCTGACGAACGCCACGCGCAACCGCTTCGTGCAAGACGTTAGTACACAATATGCGGGAACGGCCTCACCGGAAATCAACCTGCTCGGAAACGCTTTCTATACCCTGCAATTTATCCGGACGGAAGCAGAGACACCCGAACCGAGTGAACCCACCGTCATGGAAGCCTACAAGAAAACAATCGAGGTGAACCCGCTCAATCCGTACCGTTTCTGTGCCGACCCGACATCCGTCGAATATGAAGGGCGCCTCTATGTGTACGGAACGAACGATCAGCAGGAATTCGACGCGACTGGAGGCCTGACCTCCAACACTTACGGAAAGATCCGTTCCTTGGTCATGATGTCTACGGAGGATTTGGTCAACTGGACTTACCACGGCACCATAGATATGACGGCCGTCTGCGGACAATGGATGAACGCTTCGTGGGCCCCTTCTATCGTCTCCCGTGAAGAAGCCGACGGGAAAACCCATTTCTATCTATATTTCTCCAATAGCGGAGGAGGCGTAGGCGTCATTACCTCTACTTCTCCTCTGGGGCCATGGACCGACCCGCTCGGCAAAAACCTCATTTCCGGCAGCACACCCGGACTCGGCCTTTGCAGTACACCTTTCGACCCGGGTGTCGTCATCGACAACGACGGTACGGGATGGTTAGCCTTCGGCGGCGGAACCCGAACGCGGAAGGAACGGAACTCATGCCGGGGTAATGCCCGTATCGTACGCCTCGGTAAGGATATGATTTCGCTCGACAGTGACATCATGCCGATTCCTGCGCCTTATCATTTCGAAGCCAACGAACTGAACGTAATGGGCGGAAAGTTGGTCTATACGTATTGTACCAGTTGGCGGCCACGTACCGATTGGCCTTCCTACGGCAACTCCCTTGATGCCCCGACCTCGTGCAGCATGTGTTACATGACCAGTGACACACCTCTCGACCCCGACAGTTGGACATATAAAGGCGAATATTTAGCCAACCCCGGCACGTTCGGATACCCGTACGGCAACAATCATTCGCATCTTCAAAAATTCGGTAATGCTTATTACCTTCTTTACCACACGCAAGGGTTGGAACAACAAATGGCCATCAACGGGGGTTATCGCAGCATAGCCATGAATAAATGTACCGTAGTGGAACGTTCGCAACGCATCAATGCCGTTACGGCCTCTCCGACCGGCGTATTGCAACTCACGGCCAAACGTGTAGACCCGTTCGTCCTCCAACAAGCGGAAAACTTGTGCACAGCAGCCGGAGTGAGTGCCGAAAGCTACGGGGAAACAGGCAATACCCGTCTCTGTATCCCGCAATCGGGAGGTTGGACCATGGTAAAAGGCGTAGTATTCGGTACGGACGGTATCGAAAAGTTCACGGCAAACCTGCAAGGGGAAGGCACGTTGGAAATCCGCCTGGACGACATAGAAGCCGAACCCGTGGCCTCTCTCGACTTCTCCACACCGGAAGCCGCAGAAGTATCCATCGACTGTCCCACATCGATTACCGGTTCACATGACGTGTATTTCCTTTTCATGGAAACACGAGGCGAGGTGAAATTCGACACGTGGCAGTTTGACGGGAAAGGTCCCGACGCCATCACGAATACCGAAATGGAAGACAGCACTCCCCTGCGCTACGAATATTACCTCCCCAACGGTATGCGCCTTACAGAACGACCTGCCGCAGGAATGTATATCCGTAAGACATATTACAGCGACGGAAGCAGTGAAAACCGACAAGAGTTC
>ENA-OQDM01001131-OQDM01001131.1-human-gut-metagenome-genome-assembly--contig:-NODE-1131-length-11677-cov-1.563117_pt1 | contig 11677 bp, 11 predicted proteins | sample MGYA00242772_ERZ504605 | MGnify/ENA primary metagenome ERZ504605 (study PRJEB26092, sample SAMD00036348) | human gut metagenome | host: Homo sapiens | study: EMG produced TPA metagenomics assembly of... | reverse complement strand
TTTTCCGTATTTTAATTCGCCATCTTTATAGAGCATCTGGGTAGTACCATACATATCTACATACATCACTTCAGAATCTTCATAGTCATATACCTTTGTATTCTGCAGTATATATTCACAGGTAGCTTCATAGCTTTATGATTGCTACAAGACTGTCTGTTTCTCCTGCTTTCATCATCTGTTCCAGTGCATTGTCTTTTGTCAGTTCAGGTAACGTATCCGATGCCTGAACACTCACACATCCTGCTCCCAGAGTTCCCATAATCAATGCCGTCACAATAATCATTCTTTTCTTCATTTTTTAGTCTCCTTTTCTTATATTTTTTCCTTTACGATGCCAGTAAAAGCGAACTTTCGGGCATATATACCGTATCAAAAGCTCTCCTCATTTTGACAGTTTTCTGCATCTATATTATTTATATTATTTGAATTTGACTTCCTTGTCTATATTTTTGCGTGAATAGTCAAAATATGGCGTAAAAAGGCCTTCATATGATTTGATTTTGCCTTCTGCCAATGGTATACTTATTTTTAATAGGTAACCTGACCATTATCTATCTTTATGACAGGAGGGTTTTATGATAGCATTGCGTTATTTCTGCGGATTTTCTCTTCAGATTTTTCCTTATGCATTTTTCTGTTTGTATCCATTTCGGGATCGTTTCCGCCTAAGCACAAAAAAGACAATGCTCATGGCACTGTCCATTTTTATTGTAATGGTCATTCCGTTTTCTCTTATCGCACAGTTCAACATTGGCGGTGATTACAAAGAGCTAATCTGGAATGTTATTTTTTATATTGCCCTGCTACTGTTCGGAGTGTTGTATTGTTTTATCATCCAGGCAAAAATAGCAGAAAAACTATTTGTATTTTTTGTTGTAATGAGCTACGGATTCTTTGTTACAAGCACCGTTACCTTTTTGCACCGTACTTTCCGGTTTCCATCCGATTATTTTATGTATCCGCCCTTTGCACTGGCTCTCACACTTATCATAAATCTGGTTCTTGCGAAACCATTTCTCATACTGATGGAGCGAATCCGTACTATGATCAATGCAGATCTGGAATCACGGATCTGGAAGATTCTCTGCTCCCTCCCTGCTTTGTTTATTCTGATTGCCAGCATTGCACAGTTCTCAAGCATAATAAATCTTTCCAATAATATAGTTGTCCATGTTATGTTTGTACTGTTTGCAGTATTTGCTTTCATGGTGTATGCCGTATTCTTCAGTGTCATGGGATACATCCGCAGCAAACAGGAAGAACAGCGGATTTCCGAGCGCATGCTGGAAAGCTACCGGAATCAGGCAGAAAACAACGAACATATTCTGGAAATACACCATGAGATCCGGCATCATATGAATGCCCTGTCCTCCTATCTTAAACAGGAGGACTATGCAGGTGCCAGACAGTATATACAGAAATTTACTGAAGAAGCCGAACAGCTTCCTTTTGTCACCTACACAGCCAATGCTCTGGTTAATTCCATCCTTTCAGAATTTGCAGAACGTGCCAGCCGTTATAAAGCCATAGTGGAGTACAGTATTATCATTGGCAGAAGACTCAACATGGAAGACATTGATTTGTGCCGGATGTTGACAAATATATTGGAAAATGCAGTAGAAGGGTGTCTGAAGGTTTCTGAAGGACAGCGGGTCATCCGGCTGAATCTCCATTCAAAGGGAAATTTTCTGTTTATTAAATGTGAAAACTCCTGCAATGAGGATAACTTGAGAATCACGAATGGAAAATATAAATCCAGTAAAAAGAACAGTGACAGACACGGTTACGGTCTTAAGATCATCAATGGAATCGCCGAAAAATACAATGGTATACTGAGCGTACAGGTACGTGGTGGCTTTTTTGCTGTAACAACAACACTTTGTCTTGACGAAAATAATGAATAATAGGGGGCTTTCACTATGTACCATATTGTCATCTGTGATGATGAACCGATTTTTTTAACACAGATATCAGAATGATCATCGATATTTTAGCATCCATGGGAGAATCCTGTGAGATTCGAAAATATACTTCTATTTCAGAATTAAAAAATACATTGCAGAATACTCCCAAAAGCTGTGACATTCTGATTCTTGATATTATGCTGGGTGAAAACAATGGGATCAGCTTTGCAGAATGTCTCCGTGACACTGAAAACCAAATTCCCGTTATCTTCATTTCCAGCAGTAAGGAATTTGTATTCGATGCATATTCTGCTGAACCTGTAGGTTATATCCTTAAGCCGGTCAGCCGTCAAAAACTTGCAGAAGCACTAACCCGTGCAATCCGACATCTGATCCCGAAATCCATTATAATCGACACTCCGTCCAGAACTGTATCCTTTCATATCAGGGATATTACCTATATTGAAATAATCAATAAAGAACTGCAGATTCACCTTCAGGACGGTACTGTCACGAAGATATATAAATCCCTTTCTGCAGTCCGTGAAATTCTGCCGAAAGATATCTTCGTGCAATGTCACAGATGCTACATTGTTTCTCTGTATGCTATCCGTTCAATCAGACGCTTTGAAATCACACTGAATAATCATGAAATAATCCCGGTCAGCAAATACAGCTACCGGGATGTCCAGGAACAATTACAGCAATACGCTGCAAAATGGTTTTAATTTTTCCAAACAGCAGAAAACGGCGGTCTTATCGACCGCCGTTTTCTCATTGATATTTTGCAACAAGCTCTCCGGCATTTGCTTTCACATCATCGGAAACAAGCCCCGGGAATTCCTCTTCCAGTTCATTCAGGATATTCAGAATATCTTCTTTTTCCTGACCGGTACTGATAACAACCTCGCAATAGTTGATCTTCTCCATACCTGCCACTGAGGTTTCCAGCTGCATAATATAATCCACATGCGGATTCCCATATAATCGGATCAGATCCTCCTGCGACCTTGCTTTCATCTTAAAGTTCAATGCATATTTCAGGTTCCGTTTCATACTATAATTTTTGTCAGTTCCGAGTATGCTGTCCACAAAAATAGATAGTGGATTTCTTCCCTCCATGGCAGCCGTTGTTGTTGTCATTCCGGACCATCTTGGATTAATTTCGATAATATACCATTCTCCTGCCCGGTAAACCAGATCGACTTGCACTGTTCCTTCAAATTTCAAACTCTGTGCCATATTTAAGCAGTTCTTCCTGTACCTTTTCAAAATGATAGGAAGGATCCGTCACCGGACCAAATTTTACAGAGCTTAACGGATCTGTAATGCCCTCTTTTGTTACAGAAAAGGCAATCGGCGGAAGGACACTGTAACGTCCCTCTACACCATGAATTTCCGTTCCGAACTGTTCTCCCTGGATCAGTTCTTCCACCATTATATCTGAATTGTTCCGATCGGAATTAAGAAAGCTCTCTACTTCCTCATAGGAGTTCATGACTTCCACTCCGATTGACCCTGCACCTAATGTATCCTTCACAATGACCGGAAAGTTCATTTCCTTAATCCGATAAAAAACATATTCCTTATATACATTTATACTGACACCCGGATTCTTCTTCTCCGCAAGAAACAGCTCATGGTGAATATAGATTCCCTTTGCCGCTTTGACAAAGCTGCGGAACATGATATTACTACGCCACTTATCAAATGCTGCCACTGACACCAGCGTATTATTGGCAATGGTTGCAATTCCTCTTTTCTGTAATTCCTCAGCAATGAGAGCGGTCTTGATCGGTACCCAGTCAAAGGGAACGGCTCCCGATGCAATTGCTACAGCAATATCCGGCTTCTGCTGTGCAATCAGCTCTGCCGTATCCTCCGCACTCATTCCACTCTCCAAAAGCACGTATTTCACCTTCTCAGGTTTTTTGCAGATTTCCCCATCTGCCACGTCAAAAATGTAAGAACCATTCAGGGGTCCTGCTACAACAAATTCGCAGTCCGGATAAAGCCGGTCCATTTCATCCCAGGTATCTGCCCGGAACGGCTGGTAGGTTGTTTTTGTTGATGAATTGGAATGTGCTGATGTTGACGCACTATAAAATACAATACGCATAATCTCTTCCTCCGCCTATTTTCTATTATTCAAACTGTGCCTGATATAATCTGGCATAGGCTCCGTTTTGTGCTAATAGCTCTTTGTGGCTGCCCTGCTCCACGATATGTCCGTTCTCCATAACCAGGATCACGTCTGCATTGCGAATTGTGGACAGACGGTGGGCAATGACAAAGCTTGTCCGTCCCTCCCGCAGCTTATCAAGTGCCTGATCAATCATGGCTTCGGTTCTGGTATCTACAGAACTTGTTGCCTCATCCAAAATGAGAATATTCGGTTTCACAAGAAATGCCCTGCAGATCGTCAACAACTGCTTTTCTCCGGCAGAAAGGCTTGACATTTCATTGGAAATTACAGTCTGATAACCATCAGGCAGTGTACTTACAAACTGATCCACGAAGGTCTCCCGGCATGCATTCCGGAATTCTTCTTCCGTGATTTCCCGTTTCAAACCATATTTCAGATTGTCTTCGATCGTTCCTTTATACACCCAGGTGTCCTGCAGAACCATTGCAATGTTCTCCCGCAGGCATGCTCTTGTAAGGTCGTGAATTTCTACTTTGTCATCAAAAATAATTTCTCCAATGTTTACTTCATAAAATCGTTCGATCAGATTTACAAGTGTTGTCTTGCCGGCACCAGTTCCTCCAACAATAGCGACCATCTGGCCCGGTTCTACAACAAGGTTCATATGTTCGATCAGCTTCCTCTCAGGTACATAAGAAAAGCTCACATCCCGGAAATCGATCTTTCCCTGCAACCGGTAGCTCTCTCTGGCTTCCGGTTTTTCTTCAGCCTGATCTTCACTGTCTAACAGCTCATAGATCCGGTCAAGAGACGCTATTCCGGACTGCAGTGAAGAATACGCCTGGGACAGCTTGGAAAAGGGTGTCTGAAACTGTCTGGTATACTGAATAAATGCCTGCACATCTCCGACCGTCATCTGTCCGGATATTACCCGTAAAGCACCTCCCAATGCCACAATCACATAATTCAGATTCGTAAAGAACCGGGACAATGGCTGAATCAAGTTCGATACGGCCATAGCTTTGAAGGAAGATTCATACAGCAGACGATTCTGCTTCCTGAAAGCTTCCACGAACTTCTCTTCCTGACCATAAAGCTTCACAATATTGTGTCCGTTCACACTCTCTTCCACATTACTGTTAATCATTCCGGTATAATACCACTGCTTCTGATATTCCTTACGCACAAACCTGGAAATCAGGGTCACAATCCAGCCCGAGACCGGAATAATGATCACAGTGATCAATGCCAGCCTCCAGTTAATTGCAGTCATCATGACAATCATCCCGACCAGCTGGAAAATACTGTAAATCGTATCTGCACCGGAAGAATTCAGAGTCGTGACCACATTATCAATATCATTTGTGGTCCGGCTCATGATATCTCCGTGACTGTTTGTATCAAAATAATTTAATGGCAGCGACCATAGCTTTGTCTCTACCTGACTGCGCAATTCTTTCGCCGTATCAGAGATGATCCGTGTGGAAAACCATGCGGATAGCCATTTCGATACGAACTGGATCAGAAAAATCACACTCGATATCCCTGCCCAGAAGAAAAAACGGTCCCAGTGAATGTTACTGCTTACCGGGTTTGACATATCCTGTACAATGGAATCCGTTGCATACCCCAGATACTGCGGTCCCAGCGCTGTAGCAACCGCTGAAATAATAATACTGAACAGCATAAGAGCGGTCAGCATCTTATTTTTAAAGAAGAAGAGCTTTAACAGCCGCTTGAAAGACCCCTTTTGTATGGTCTTTTTCTGCTTTGTACTCATGATGCCACCTCCTTATCTGTGGGCTGGGAAGCCACAATTTCCTGATAAGTCCGGCTGCTTTGCATGAGTTCTTCATGTGTTCCAACCGCTTCAATACGTCCCTGATTCATCACAAGGATCTGGTCAGCATCCTTAATGGTACTGATTCTCTGTGCAACAATAATCACAGCCGCATTCTGTGTAACCGGCTTCAGTGCTCTTCGCAGCTCCTGGTCTGTCCGGTAATCCAGTGCAGAGAACGAATCATCAAACAAATAGATGGAGGGTCTGCGGACAATTGCTCTTGCGATTGCAAGCCGCTGCCGCTGCCCGCCCGAAAAGTTTGTTCCCCCTTCGGAAACCTTCATCTTAAGACCACGTTCGTTTTTCTCCACGAACTCCTTTGCCTGCGCAATCGAAAGAGCCTCCCAGAGTTCTTCCTGTGTTGCATCCGGTTTTCCATCCCGCAGATTGTCCTCCAGTGTCCCCGAAAACAGGAAAGCCTTCTGCGGAACCATGCCGATTGCCTGATCAAGCTCATGCCTTAACAGCTTCCGGACATCCATGCCATCTACGAAGACCGTCCCCTCTGTCACATCTGCAAGACGTGGAATCATATCAAGCAAGGTAGTCTTACCACATCCGGTAGATCCGATAATCGCCGTCGTTTTACCCGGCTGTGCGCAGAAGGAAATGTCCTTCAATACAGGCTCCACCTGCTCATTATCCGGTGCATAGGAATACGTCACATGTTCAAAACATATTTCTCCCCGGAACTGCTCTGGCAAAAAAGCATCCTCTCTGTCCTGAATTTCACTTTCACTGTTTAAAATCTCTTCAATACGTGTAACCGATACCTCGGCTCTTGGTAGCATAATAAAAATCATGGAAGCCATCAGGGTTGCTGTCAGAATAAAGGATATGTAGGTTACGAAGCCGATCACCTGTCCAATCTGTACCTGACCGTTTCCCGCCATACGGCCGCCAAGCCAGATCAGCGAAATATTGGCAAAGCTCATTGTCAGGGTAAAGATTGGCTGCATCAGCCCTGTAATCTTACCGATGCTGGTATTAATCCTTGAAAGATCTCCGTTAATCCGTTCAAAGCGTTCCTTCTCGCCTTGTTCCTTCGTAAAGGCCTTTACCACACGGACACCGGAAATCTGATCCCTGAGTACGGTATTCATCTCATCTATTTTCGTCTGCTGTTCTCTATAATAAGGAAGGATCAGCTTTAAAAATACCACAGAAACCCCAAGCAACAGGGGTATCGTCACAAGCAATACCACCGAAAGCTTCACGCTTTGGGACAAGGCAAGCACAAGACCTCCGATAAACATCATCGGTGCTGCAATAATCGCGGTAAATAAGAACGTAATAAACTGGGTTACCTGCTGTACATCGTTTGTTGCCCTGGTAATCAGCGTAGGAGCTCCCCATGCTTCCGATCATCCTGCGTGAAAAATACATCAGCTTCTCATAAACCTGCTCCCTCAAATCCCGTCCGGTCATCAGTGCCACCTTTGCTCCGAAAATACCAGCCAAGGTTGATAGCAGAAACTGAATAAGAGCTATTCCTAGCATGAGAATTCCCTGCTGCATGATATATGCAGCATCCGCATTCGCCACACCATAATCGATCACTCTGGAATTGATTGTTGGCAGATACATGGTTAAAAAGGACTGACCAAGCTGCAGTAAAATGACCAGTATCAAATGTCCCCTGTATGGGCTTAATACTCTTCGCAAAAATCCGGTCATGCCTGTCCCTCCATAAAATCATCAATAACGGAAGCATATGCATCCATCATCTTACACCCCGGCATACCCGGAAATGCATTTACCTCTGCCAGCACATACTCTCCATCACCAATCATAAGATCCAGTCCGATAATTGGAAGATTAAATATGGACGCTACCTTTTCACAGAATACCTTTTCTTCTTCGGTAAGAGTCTTCTCCTGTGTAGTTCCACCCACATGTACATTCGAACGGAATTCATCAGGATTCGATGCATGGCGCTCCATCGAAAAATAATATCTGCCATGGAGAACAACAACACGGATGTCTCTTCCTTTGGAAGTAGCAATATATTCCTGTGCCACATAAGCCTGTCCATAGGAAAGAGTTGCAAAGTAATCCTTAAGCTCCTGGCCGTTATGGATCAGTTCTACACCAATCCCGCCAAATCCACTGTCCGGCTTCACAACAAATGGATAACCAAAACGACCAGACAGTGTTTCGGGATCAGAATCTTTGAAAAACACCATCGTATCAGGCACCCGTATTCCATTCTGTGCAAGTCTCTGATAAGTTGCAATCTTACTTCTTGCGACCTGAAGCTCACGCAGATTTAAAATAGATGGAATTCCCGCATCCTGAAGCATATTCTCCAGAATAAATCCATCCGTGGATCCAAGCAGTGGCCAGAAATAATCCGGCTTTTCCATTTTTTCGCCCAGACAGGTGATCGCAAGTTCCCCGTTCCTGCAAATTTCAATCGTGGAATATTCGCAGAAAAGCACTTCCTTATCTTTACCTATCAGTGCCTGCATCTGCCTTCTTCCATTTGTCTTAACATCTTCCACAGTACTATCCTGGCTTGCTACTAAAGCTAAAATTTTCATAGGCTCCCCCTTTTATTTTCACAAAGTCCTTCCATTTATTTTACAAGCTCCACTCCGTATTCTGTCTGACTGAAAAAGAATTTCCGCTGCAGTTCATTTCGGATGATGTGCACAGGCTTCAGCTGTGCCGGCGCAATTCCCTTCATTATCATCAGATCACGGTATAAGCTATATGTCTCCGGCTCTAAGATATTTAACTTAGTTGGCGCACAGATTCCTTTTGCCACCTTATCTCCCATGGACGGATTGGCCTTAGCAAGATTCCTCTCCAGAAAAAAGCGGATTTCCTTTGCTTTCATCCCCTCCGGAAGGCTTTCGATTTCCATAAAATAAGTATAACGTGGAGGAACATGTTCAACATCCGGATATACTGTAAAATCAATCATGTCAAAGCCAAGCTGCTTTGCTGTATCCTCTGCGGCAGTCCTGAGTGCCACTTCTGTTGTCTTCTCCCCCATAACACTGACTGTCTGATCAATACGTCCGATGAATTCCAGAATCGGCAGATTCTTATATTTTCCTGCAATCTTTACCGCATCACGCATACGATACCGGTAAAAACCGGAAAGATTCGTAACAATCACTTCATATTCTTTACCTGTCTCAAGCTGATCTATCGTTACTATTTTGGAGAAATCATCATCTGCGTCTGTCGGCAGAAATTCATAGAACATACTGTCCGGAACCGGCACGCTCTTCTCATCATTTAACCGGTACGGGACACTGATCATGCCTTCAGATGCATTAATTCCGGTAAAATAACGGGCTATTTTTTCTCCCATATATTTCTCTTTGATCTTATCAGCATAAACCTTAAATCCACCGGAACCGACACCGGTAAGGAACTGTGCATGAGGCCACAGCTTCGGTACAATCGGTTCCTCAAACCCCTGCATGAAAATTCCCCTCAGTTCCTGCGCTCTCTCCGGCATGGGCTGAATTTTCTTTAAGAGACTGGAACGGACTTCCTCTGACATTTTAATACCCAGATCAATCGTTCCCTGTTCAATATCATTAACCAGAAGCTCCCAATTCTGTTCCATATAACGCAATACTTCCAGTAAAAATCCAAGAAAGTTCGCTGCCATATTCGTAAGATCCTGGTCCATCAGTCCGAAACGTGCATGCAGATATCTGGTGTTGGTTTCCGATTCCGGATAAATTGCTTCATCGGGAGATGTAAAACTCATTCCGAGGTAAGGGCGGAATTCACCGATCATTTTTACTGACAAAGCTCCATAAGTAACACCGCTTTTCACGTGCTGGATCTCTGCAATGGATTCCGCAATGGACATATTCCGTCCGTTGATCCAGTCTTCTCCGAGTTCTTTTGCGACCAGCCCCATACGGTAGGGACCATTATACTTCTGAAAAACCTGAAAAGCCTCTTCCGTCAACGGTATACGCTTGGGATTTCCAACCGTTCCTGAAGACTTGTTATAATGTACAACCTTACCGGAGGTAATCAGATTCTCCTCCCCCATCCTCACTCATTCTTAAAATATAGCCTGCATAATCATCGTATACACTGACCGGAACCTTCTTCTGGTATTCTTCTATGGAATGAATATCCGCAAAGCCATATTTCCTTCCATATTCCGTATCCTTATTCTGTTCCAGAATCCTTAAAAGCAGCTTTTCATTTTCCCCCATGGGATTCTCTGCCATCCGATTCAATGCTTCCACTACCGGTATTCCCAATTTGATCTGTTGCAGATTTCCCTGTCCGGCAGGTGTTAATTTTCTCTCTTCAATTGCCATATTCTTTTCCCCATTTTCATCCGTCTTTTATTGTTCGACTGTCAAAATACTGTCAAATCCGGTCGCTTCAAATACTTCCATAATAATTTCATTGACATGCTTTACAACCATACTTCCCTTTGCTGCATTCATTTTCTTCTGACAGGATAAAAGCACTCTTAATCCGGCACTGGAAAGATATGCAAGATCGGTAAAGTCCAGAACAAGCTCGGTAACTCCATCAAGCTTTTGGAAAATCTCCTTCTCAAATTCCGATGCTGTTGCAGAGTCCATTCTTCCTTCCAAAGCAACCTCCATTTTCTTTCCCTGTGTTTTAACATCAAATTTCATTGATTTAACCCCCTCCATTATCCTTTTATACCATCATAGCCTGAGAACTTTTTACTATATCTGGTAAAAACTTTCTCTATTTTTCTTCCTTCTTTTAACTGTTTTTATATCTATATTATTATATATTATTTTTCTTATAGTAAATATATCATTACTGTATTCTTTAAATCCAATTAGCAATATTCCCTACATTTTCATTAACGGTTTTATTAGATTTAATAAATTCTACTAAGGGTTCTAATTCCTCAAAAAATACAATTATCATGTCCCCTGGAGTAGATTCAACATATGCCCTTTCTAAAGCTTTTACTTCATCTAATATAACCTTAAAATCCATATTACTAATTTTGTTCTGAAACCCCTTCACTTATAACTTTAGCTATTTCTCCTTTTTCTTCTACCTCTTGTGTTCTATCTTCCTTTATTATTATTTTATCAAGATATATTGAACTTATCCTACCAATTTCTCTTGCTACAATATTCCCTCTATCTCCTGGTACTCCTATTACTCCAGTAATTTTCCCCTCTGTCATATATCTTAGTTTTGATAATACCTTTTTATATCCATCAATGTTATGACCATAATCCAAAATTATTTTAACATCATTACAATTATAAATATTAAATCTTCCTGATTTTCATTTGCATTAAACTTATTAAGACCTATTTTTATCATGGCATAATCAATTCCTAATCCTACTAATGCAGCACATGCTGCCATAGAATTTTCAATATTAAAATCTAATCGTCCATTTAAAGTAATTGGAATATCTTCTATATTAATTATTTTATATTCTCTTTCTAAGTTATTAACACATATATAATTATCTTTTAAGTAAACTGAAATTCCATGCTCAAGAATATTCCTTTTTATTAATGGATTATTACAATCAACTGAAAAATATATTATATTAGACTTTATATTATTTATTATATTTTTGCTCCATTTATCATCAGCATTTATTACAACATAACCATCTTCTTTAACAGCTTCTGCTACTAAAGATTTCACCATACATAAATCTTCCATTGTATTAACTCTATTTAACCCTAAGTGATCTTCAGTAATATTGGTTATTACTGCAACATCAGCCAAATCATAAGCTAATCCTTTCCTTATTATACCACCTCTTGCCGTTTCTAAAAC
>ENA-OQDM01001130-OQDM01001130.1-human-gut-metagenome-genome-assembly--contig:-NODE-1130-length-11684-cov-1.721641_pt1 | contig 11684 bp, 10 predicted proteins | sample MGYA00242772_ERZ504605 | MGnify/ENA primary metagenome ERZ504605 (study PRJEB26092, sample SAMD00036348) | human gut metagenome | host: Homo sapiens | study: EMG produced TPA metagenomics assembly of... | reverse complement strand
TGATCGTTCTGTCTTTTAACCAGTCTAAGACAAGAGCAAAATGGGGTGGATTTACACTGAAATGGTATAAAGAACTTCTCAAAAATGAACAGATCATGAGCGCGTTTTATACCACACTTATCATAGCGTTTGTTTCGGCTGCAATCGCAACGGTCATTGGCACGGCCGCTGCAATCGCGATTCAGGGAATGAAGCAGAAGTGGAAGACCATGTACATGGGACTTACCAATATTCCTATGATGAATGCGGAGATTGTGATGGGTGTATCCCTAATGCTTCTTTTTATCGCATTTCATATGACACTTGGTTTTGGAACAATCCTGATCGCGCACATTACGTTTAATATTCCGTATGTGATCTTAAGCGTATTACCGAAGCTGAAGCAGACGAACCGTTATACATATGAGGCAGCACTGGATCTTGGTGCATCACCGGTCAAAGCGTTTTTTAAAGTTGTTTTCCCGGACATTGTACCGGGAGTATTTTCTGGATTTATGCTTGCATTTACCATGTCTCTGGATGATTTTGTAATCACGCATTTTACAAAAAGGACCTGGAATTGATACACTTTCCACAAAAATCTATACAGAAGTTCGTAAAGGGATCAAACCAGAAATCTATGCACTTTCCACGATTATGTTTGTGACGGTTCTTGTTCTTCTGATTCTGGTGAATTATTCTCCGAAGGAAGAAGAGGAGAGCGCAGTCAGAAAGAAAGTCCGCAGACCGTCCAAAGTCAAAAAGACTCTGATTCAGAGAGTCATTCCGGTGGCAATCTGCATCGTCTTTATTGGTGGTGGATTTTACTATGCAAAAGAAAGCGATGTTCTGAATGATGAGAAACTGGTTGTATACAACTGGGGCGAATATATTGATCCGGAAGTCCTGACGATGTTTGAAGAAGAAACGGGAATTGATATTGTTTACGAAGAATTTGAAACAAATGAGATTCTGTATCCAAAGATCAGTTCCGGTGCGATCGCATACGATGTGATCTGCCCGAGTGATTATATGATTCAGCGAATGATTGAGAATGATCTGCTTTCCGAGATTAATTTTGATAACATTCCAAATCTTAAAAATATCGGGAAACAGTATCTGGAGCAGTCAAGGCAGTTTGATCCGGAGAATAAATATTCCGTGCCGTACTGCTGGGGAACTGTCGGCATTCTGTATAACAAGATGATGGTAGATGAGCCGGTGGACAGCTGGTCTATTCTCTGGGATCCGAAATACAAGGATAATATTCTGATGCAGGATTCAGTCCGTGATGCATTTGGCGTGACACTGAAATATCTTGGCTATTCTTTGAATTCCATAGATTTGGACGAGCTGACTGAGGCAAAAAATCTGTTGATTGAACAGAAACCGTTGGTTCAGGCATATGTGATCGACCAGGTGCGTGATAAAATGATCGGAAATGAAGCTGCACTTGGTGTAATCTATTCCGGTGAGGCAATTTACACACAGAAAGAAAACCCAAATCTGGAGTATGTGATCCCGAAGGAAGGATCCAATATCTGGATCGATTCCTGGGTAATCCCGAAAAATGCAGAACATAAAGAAAATGCAGAAAAATTTATCAATTTCCTCTGCAGACCGGATATTGCGTTGATGAACTTTGAATACATTACGTATTCTACGCCGAATGAAGCTGCGAGAGAACTGATCGAGGATGAATCTATCCGAAACAGTGAGATCGCATTCCCGGACCTTTCCAAATATGATAATCTGGAAACATTCCAGTATCTTGGAACAGAGGCTGACCAGGTGTATGGTGATCTCTGGAATAAAGTAAAATCCTCATAAAGCATAAAACAAAGAAAAGACTTTCTATGGAAAATGGATTTCTGTAGAAGGTCTTTTTTCTTGCGGAAAAATGTCTGACAGAGGTATAATACAGAAAAAGAAAAGTTATATAAGGAGGGTGTATTGTGGCAGAGGAAAGAACATCCAATTATATCAAACTCTGTGATGAATGGGCAGAGAAATTCCTGCAGATGGAAAAAAAGGAATTGATGAATCGGCTTCCGGAATTGAAGGAAGAGGATGGCTATCTGAAAATCACACATTTTGGTGTGCCATTCGGAATTCGGCTGGACAATGGAAGAATTGACCGGCTGGCAGAAGTGGCAGGGCTGCCTCTGAAGGGAATAACTTTTGAAATGAGCTGATTGTGAAAACGATGGAACTGAAAATACGGTCAGAGATAAATCTGATTCAATGAGGGAAAATGGAATGGATTATTTAACACTGGCTTTTGACAGACCGGCAGAAGCATGGAATGAGGCACTTCCTCTGGGGAACGGCTCTATGGGAGCGATGTCATATGGAGGGCTTCGAGAGGAAAAGATCGAGCTGAATCTGGATACACTCTGGTCTGGAACCGGAAGAAGCAAAGAAAACAAAAATACAGATGTGGACTGGGATTTTTTGCGCCAGAAGATCTTTGACGGAAAGTATGAAGAAGCGGAAGCCTATTGTAAAGAAAACATCCTTGGTGATTGGACAGAGAGCTACCTTCCGGCAGGAAATCTGCATATTGAGGCAAATATACCTGAATTAAAAGAGCATGGATCATACCAGAGACAGCTTTCGATTAAAGATGCGCTGGAACAGGTTGTATATCGTCAGGACGGACAGGGATATCTAAGAGAATTTTTTGTAAGTATGTCAGAACCAGTCATGGCACTTCATTATAGAGCAGATGCAGGCAGCGGTCTGGAACTGCGTATTTCTCTGGACAGCCAGATAAGACATGTCTGTTCTGGTTATGGGATAAGTGAACTTGTGCTTGAGGGACAGGCTCCGGTCTATGCGGCACCGTCGTATTATTCCTGTGAGCAGCCGATCGTCTATGAAGAAGGAAAAGGAATACGGTTTGCAATCGGTATTTCCGTGCAGGCACCGAAAGGCTGTATTCGCCAAAAAGACAACACGCTTCTTGTAACTGCAGATGGTGATGTGTATATTTATCTGTCCGGGATAACGGATTTTCAGGCACAGGACTCCTACTTATCCAGAAAGAAACAGATGCTGGAACAGATCTGTGACCTTTCATATCCACAATTAAAGGAAGCTCACAAGAAGGCATATGCAGCATATTTTGACCGGATGGATCTTACGTTGAATCCTGGCATACAGAATGATCTTATAACAAAAATGTTTCACTATGCCCGTTATCTTATGATCTCTTCCTCTAAACCTGGTACACAGTGTGCAAACCTGCAGGGAATCTGGAACCATAACTTGAGAGCTCCGTGGAGCAGCAACTATACGGTAAATATCAATACAGAAATGAATTATTGGATGGCAGAGAAGGCGAATTTAAGCGACTGCCATGAGTCGCTGTTCGATCTGATCGAACGGACTGCCTCGCATGGAAAAAAGACAGCAAAAGAAGTCTATCATCTGGATGGATGGGTGAGCCATCATAATGTGGATATCTGGGGACATTCCAGCCCGGTCGGATATTTCGGGCAGGATGAAAATCCCTGTACCTACTCTATGTGGCCGATGAGCTCCGGGTGGCTCTGCAGTCATCTGTGGGAGCATTACCGTTATACACTGGACAGAGAGTTTTTGAGAGAAAAAGCCTTTCCGCTTATCCGGGGAGCAGTGGAATTTTATCTGGGATATCTGGTGCCTTATGACGGATACCTCGTCACAGCTCCATCTACTTCGCCGGAAAATACATTTACAGCCTCGGATCACAGTGTCCATAGTGTTACCTTTGGTTCGACAATGGATTGCAGTATTCTGAAGGAATTGTTTGGAAATTATCTGAAAGCCTGCGAGATCCTTGATATCACCGACCTTATGGATGAAGTAAAAGCTGCACTCAAAAAACTGCTGCCATTTAAGATCGGGAAAGAAGGACAGCTTCAGGAGTGGTACCTGGACTATCCTGAGGTGGATATGCACCACAGACATGTTTCACAGCTATACGGCCTTTATCCAGGAAATCTGATCCACAGAGAAGATAAAGAACTTCTGGCTGCCTGCCGCGTAGCTCTGGACAGAAGAGGGGACGAGGGAACCGGCTGGTGCATGGCATGGAAGGCGTGTCTCTGGGCGCGGCTCGGAGATGGAGAGCGTGCGTTGAAGCTCTTGAAAAATCAGCTTCACGTTACAAAAGAAGAAAACTGCAGTCTGGTTGGTGGCGGGACCTACCCGAATATGCTCTGTGCACATCCGCCATTTCAGATCGACGGGAATTTCGGGTTTGCGGCTGCTGTGCTGGAAATGCTGGTACAGTATCAGGATGACAGGATCTTCTTTCTTCCAGTGCTTCCGGAGGATGGAAGGATGGAAAGATAAGCGGCCTTAGGGCACCGGGCGGCATTACCATTGACTTTGTATGGAAAGACAGATGCATTACAGAATGCAGTCTGCAATCACAGACAGATATGGTACGCATACTTTTGTACAATGGAATTGAGAAGAAAGTAATGCTGAAAGCAAATACCATCTGTCATATCGTTTGATTTTTTTTGCTGCGGCGGTACTCTCCGGCAGTCATGCCACAGTATTTCCGGAAACTCTGAGCCAGATAACTCTGCGAGGAAAATCCGGCAAGATGAGCGATATCCGAGATTTCATGGTCTGTATTCTCCAGGAGATTTTTGCATACTTCGATCCGGCGGTGGGTCAGATAGCTGATCGGAGAGATTCCGTAGTAGCGCGTGAATTCGTGACTCAGATAATACTTATTCAGATGGCTTAAGCTGGCAAGCTGTTCCAGATTGATGTCATCGCTGTAGTGGGAATCCAGATATCGCTTGACGAGGGCGCATTCTTTGCTTGGATGAAAGGATGGAAACAACTGAAAATCAGAGACAGCAAAACGACGGAGCTGAGAGATCAGAATGGCAAGCGTGTGTTTGCAGATCTCTTCATAACCATCATTTTTTTCATCCAGTTCCTGAAAAAGAGAATGAAAATAAAATAAAAGGTCGGCGTGCTTCTGGTGGCAGTGAAAAATCTGGAATTCCTTCTGATCATGAAAGGAAAAACTGATCCCGTCCACACCGACCGTATAATAAGAAAGTGGCGAGGCACTTAAGGAAATTTCCGTGTGCTGAATATGAGGGTTGACGATGATCAGGTCGTCTTTTTTAATAGAAAAATGCTGGTTTTCAATCAGGAATTCTCCACTTCCCTCACTGACGTAAAAGAGTTCCGTGAAGGCATGGGTATGTGGGATGCTGGGCCAGTCTTCCTCATAATGAGAAGAAGAGGCGTTCGCCAGGACTGCTTCTGTTGAAAAAGGCGTATCATCTGAAAAAGAAAAAAACTGTGTACTCATATGTACCTCCCAGGACCGAAAAGTTTTTCAACTGTCAGGATAGCACAAAAGATAAAATACCGCAAGATTTCTAAAAAGTATAGCAAGAACAACGTTGAAAAACAGACAAAAACGACGTATTCTGAATAAAACAAAAACAGATGATAAAAGAAATCTATAAATATAAAACGGAGGTACACCTATGAGTCAGAACAAAGGCAGAGTTACGATCCCGACAAACCTGGATGTGGTAAAAGAAACACTGGATATCGTAGAGGAATGGGGCGCAGATGCGATTCGTGACTGCGATGGAACAGAGTTCCCGGCAGAACTCAAAGACACAGGTGCAAAGATCTACGCTACTTATTATACAACAAGAAAAGATAATGCATGGGCAAAGGCAAACCCGGATGAGATCCAGCAGATGTACATCATGAGTTCTTTCCATACAGCAACGGAGGAGAAACTTGAGATCAACCTTATGGATCATCTCTACCCGGACATGTTGAAAGTAAATACCCGTGATGATATCACCAGATGGTGGGAAGTCATTGACCGTACCACAGGCGAAGTCGTTCCGACAGATCGGTGGTCTTATGACGAAGAGAGTGGAAATGTCGTGATCGCACCGGCGAAACTTTTTCATGAATATACGGTCAGCTTTCTGGCATATATCATGTGGGACCCGGTTCATATGTATAATGCTGTCGTAAATGACTGGAAGGACGTAGAGCCGCAGATCACTTTGATGTGCGTCAGCCGAAGACAAGAGCACATTCCCTGGAGCGTCTCCGTCGTTTCCTTGATACGCATCAATATGTGGATGTAGTACGTTTTACGACATTTTTCCATCAGTTTACCCTGATTTTTGATGAGTTTGCGAGAGAAAAATATGTAGACTGGTTCGGTTACTCCGCATCTGTCAGTCCGTATATCCTTGAACAATTCGAAAAAGAAGTGGGATATGCGTTCCGTCCGGAATATATTATCGATCAGGGTTACATGAATAATACATACCGTATTCCATCCAAAGAATTCAAGGACTTCCAGGCTTTCCAGAGAAGAGAAGTTGCGAAGCTTGCCAAAGAGATGGTAGACATTGTCCATGAATGCGGCAAAGAAGCTATGATGTTCATGGGCGATCACTGGATCGGTATGGAGCCGTTTATGGACGAGTTTGCCTCGATCGGACTGGATGCTGTCGTTGGAAGTGTCGGAAACGGTGCGACCTTGCGCCTGTTCAGCGATATCAAGAATGTAAAATATACAGAGGACGTTTCCTTCCGTACTTTTTCCCGGATACCTTCCATGAGGGCGGCGATCCGGTCAAGGAAGCCAAAGTAAACTGGGTAACAGCAAGGCGTGCGATCCTTCGAAGCCCGATCCAGAGAATCGGTTACGGCGGATACCTGAAACTTGCTCTGGAATTCCCGGATTTTGTACAGTATATCAAAGAGGTATGCCAGGAATTCCGTACACTCTATGATAACATCCAGGGTGTGACCCCATACTGTGTGAAGCGTGTAGCGGTCCTGAACTGCTGGGGTAAAATGCGCTCCTGGGGCAACCACATGGTACATCACGCAATTTATTATAAACAGAATTATTCTTATTTCGGGATCATCGAGGCTTTGAGCGGCGCACCGTTTGATGTTTCCTTCATCAGCTTTGATGATATCCTGGAAAATAAGGATCTGCTGAAAAACTTTGATGTTGTGATCAACGTAGGCGATGCAGATACTGCACAAAGCGGCGGCGAGTACTGGGTAAACGAAACGATCATCACTGCAGTAAAAGAATTTGTCTACAATGGCGGCGGCTTCATCGGAGTCGGCGAACCGGCAGCCCATCAGTGGCAGGGACATTATTTCCAGCTTGACGATGTACTTGGAGTAGAAGAAGAAAACGGCTTCAACCTGAACAAAGACAAATACAACTGGGAAGAACATAGAGATCACTTTATCCTGTCAGACAGTGACGGAGACGTTGATTTCGGTGAAGGAAAGAAAAATATTTATGCACTTGACGGAACTGAGATTCTGATCCAGAAAGACCAGGAAGTGCAGATGGCAGTGAAGAACTTCGGAAAAGGCCGTGGTGTCTATATCAGCGGACTTCCGTACAGCTTCAAGAACAGCCGTGTCCTCTACCGTGCAGTCCTCTGGTCCGCATCTGCAGAGGAAGAACTGAACTGCTGGTATTCCACAAATTACAATGTAGAAGTCCACGCCTATGTAAAGAACGGCAAATACTGTGTCGTAAACAACACCTACGAGCCGCAGGATACTGTTGTATACAAAGGCGATGGAAGCTGCTTCGAACTTCACATGGAAGCAAATGAGATCAAGTGGTATCAGATCTGAGAAGCGAAAATATCTAAGAAATAGAAGAATGATGTGATAAGAAAAAAGGTATGAGATCATAGAAGCTAAATCTGTGGTTTCATACCTTTTTGAGATTTACTGATGAAATCGTTTCCCGTATTCCGAGGGAGAAATTCCCATACATTTCTTAAACAGCCTGCTGAAATAGAGCTGGTCATCGATTCCTACCATTGTGGAGATCTCCTTGAGAGAAAGCCTGTTGTCTTTGATCATGGTGGCGGCTTTTCGTATTCGGAGATTGTTCAGATAACTGGTGATGCTTGTTCCTACCTCCGATTTAAAAACACGGCACAGATAGCTGGAACTTAAGCTGACATTTGCGGAAATGGAGGACAATGTGAGCCGGTGCATGTAATTTCCTTCGATATATGCGAGGGTTTTAGCAATATCGTCTGTATAATGCCCTTCATTTATGGTAAAGGTCTGATAGATGTTTCTGGCTTCTTCATAGTCTGGAAGATTTTCCTGATATGGCATATCCGGGGCAAAGGACTGGTACATGGTGAAGCGGTTGTACAGCTTTTTTACGAGCTGATCGACTTTCATCTGACCTGCATCCAGTTCTTTCTGGGAAAAGACTACCAGTGCACTGTAATCGTTCAGTACAAGGATATATGGCTGAAGTACGCCCTGTACTGCGTCCAGGATCATATCACACAGAAGTTTCCCCGAGATAGAAAAGGCTTCATTGGACAGAAACTTTTCAAAGGTCACATAGCAGACGGCGCATGGTTCCTGCATAAAGCGCAGGTCTGTGCCGGCGTTTTGACCTGTAAAGGAGGAAAGGGAAGTCTCTCCCTCAAAAAAGGAGAGGAGTAGGCGGGTTCTGTTCTCGGATACAGTTTCGGCTGGAACAGGAACTTTCCTGTCGGCTTTTTCCTGCAGTTTTTCGGTCGTTTTGTTCAGGCAGGCGAGAAGGGTGTCCGGACTGATCTTGATTTTTAGCAGATAGTCTGCTGCACCCAGAAGGAGCGCGCTCCGCACAGAATCAAAATCCTCATAATTGCTGAGGACAAGGATCTCTCCGGGATAATTTTTTTCTTTCAAGGTACGGATCAGTTCCAGTCCGTCCATTTCCGGCATTTTGAGGTCGGTGATGATTACATCCGGCTGATGCTTCTCAATGAGAGACATGGCTTCCAGACCGTTTGAAGCGGTCCCGCAAATGGAAAAACCGTGTTCTTCCCAGGGGAGGATCGAACGGAGGGCGATTTTTACAATGGGTTCATCATCTATAATAAGTATACTGTACATTTGAGTCCTTTCTGAGCGGCTTGTCTATTCTTCAGGCTGTTGTGACAGGGTATCAGCATAAAGCTTTGGCAGTGTCAGGGTACAGGTGGTGCCTTCGCACGGGTGACTGTCAATCTTTAATCCGTATTCCCGTCCGAAGTTCAGCTGGATCCGGTCATTTACATTTGCTACGCCGATTTTTTTGCGGTCCTTGTGCGGGTTCAGATCAGTCCGGGTTATCTCGAATCCTTTTCCGTCATCCTGAAGTTCCAGGATCATATGTCCGTCTTCCTCCCAGCAGGTAATATGGATCTCCATGACAGAACCGTCATCGGAAGAACCATGCATTACAGAATTTTCGGCGAGCGGCTGCAGGATCAGCTTGGGAACGAGACAGGAGAGCAGCTCTTCATCCTCCACATGGAAAGAATATTCGAAACTTCCTGCATACCGGATGCGGAGAATGGCAAAATAATTTTCCAAATTTTCAAGTTCTTCCTGCACGGTGATATATTCATTCTTATTCGTGAGCGTGTTCTGAAGAAGACTGCTGAGTGCCTGGATCCCATCGCTGACGATCTGATCATTGTGCATGGCTGCTACAAAGCGTAGGCTGTTTAAGGTGTTAAAAAGAAAATGAGGATTGAGCTGATACTGGAGCATCTGAAGTTCAAGCTCTCTCTTTTTCTTTTCCTGTTCTTTTTGCTGTTCGAGCAGATTCTGGATGGTATCTGCCATGTGGTTCATGCTGCCGGACAGGTCTGAAAGTTCGTCTTTGTGGTTATCCTGAATACGGACATCCAGGTTTCCGTGGGATAATTCTTTACAGAAATCCAGCATGCTTCTGATCGGGGAGGTGATTCCCGGATATACCATTGCGACGATCCCGATGCACGTGAGGACCAGGATCACTGCCACGATCAGGATTCGGCGAAGCATGGTATAAACTTCGGAATTGATATAATGATAAGGCATGGTGTACACAAAAAGCTGGTTAAGCTTTTTGTTGAAAATATAAGTGACCAGCTGTTCTTCGCCATCTTTGTGGATGCTGAAGGAATCGGTTCTGGAAGGAAGCTTCTGCTGGATGTTTTTGAGAAATTCGCTGTCAACCTTTTCACCGAGTGCGATATTTCGGTCCCAAGAGGAAAGAACAGTACCGTCCATATTCATATACATAATATTAGAAGAATCTGCCAGCCCTACCGGTTCGAGCACGGTCTTGGAAAAAATCTTCTCATCGATGGAAATCAGGGTGTAACCGATGACGCGGCTTTCACTGTACTGCTCATAGATTCTTCTTCCAAGGACCAGGATATCTCTGTCGCGGTAGGTGTGCACATACGCCCATACATCCTGATTTTCCTGGCGCAGCCGGTCAAGGAGCATATCCACATCATTCTGATAGAAACCGTCATAGCCAAGGTCATAAAAAATATTTCCGTCGGTATCGTATACCGTGATATTTTTGGCCTGCGCCGGATAGATGATCTTGGTACGGATCATGCTCTGGATCTCATTGATCGCCTGGTTTTTCTCAATATCTGACATATCTTTGTTCAGAAGCCCGTCCTTGATCTCTTCGCTGATGCAGATAGAGCCGCACAGATACTGATATTTTTCGATTTCACTTACCATATTCAGATTGATCATTGATAAAGTCTGGGAAATGGAAGCAGAAAGTTTTTCCCGAAGTGCTACGGAAAAGATATGAAAGGAATAGCCACTGATTCCTGCCAATGGTATAATCGATATCAGCAAAAGGGCAATGACAAGCCTTGTTTTGATACTGAATTTACGAAATCCCTGATAACCTTGTTTTTTATTCATTTTTCCCCCACCTTTTTATCCATTATACTAAAAAAAGTCAGGATAATCCATCCAAAACGTAAATAGACAAAGATTGTACATATTTATCACAAGAAAATCCATATCGTATAATTTTTACAAGAGAAAGTTCCATAAGTAGGGGCGTTTTGTTAATTTACTACAAAAATATTTTGCCGTATACTGTCATCATAAGGCGAACGTAAAAAAGCTAACATGAAGGAGGAAACAAACATATGAAGAAAAGATTTGCAGCTTCTACTATGATTCTTGCGATGAGCGCGGCTACCGTACTCTCACCGATCACTGCATTTGCAGACGCAGAAGAACAGGAACTGAACATCGCGATCTTCCAGGGTGGATACGGAGATGCTTACTGGAATCAGATGGTAGAACTTTTTGAGGAAAGCCATGAGGGTGTGAAAGTGAACATGACCATCAGCCCTACCATCGGTGATATCATCCGTCCACAAATCGTTGCCGGAAATGTACCGGATTTTATCTGTCTGAATGATGGCGGTGAGGACGGCGTGATCCTTTCTCTGATCAAAGAACATGCACTTCTGAACCTGAATGATGTCTTTGATGGCGAGAACTATGCAGGAACCGGTACACTTCGTGATGATATCACAGATGGAATCCTTGCAAGCAGTAAATGTGCCCCATATGGAGATGGTGATATCTATCTCGCACCTTTCAACAGCGGTCCGCAGGGACTGATCTACAACAAGACATTCTTCGATGAAAATAATCTGGAAGTTCCGAAGACCTGGGATGAGTTCTTTGCACTTGGCGATACAGTCAAAGATATCGACGGACGTTCTCTCTTCACTTATCAGGGAATCTATCCGGGATACATGGAAGAAATGCTCTGGCCGGCAATCGCAAATGAGTGCGGCGAAGAAGCACTCACAAAGATTGCAAATTATGAAGAAGGTTCTTTCAATAACGAA